>Ga0307412_10001214_pt1 | contig 14642 bp, 12 predicted proteins | sample DK1Cmetagenome_3_FD_203823 | JGI IMG/M metagenome (GOLD analysis project Ga0307412, IMG submission 203823) | Maize rhizosphere microbial communities from greenhouse at UC Davis, California, United States - DK15-C-1 | ecosystem: Host-associated > Plants > Roots > Rhizosphere > Soil | place: USA...
ACGCTCGGATCCGGAATCACCCTGCAGGGGAACGCCCTGCGCATCCTGCGCCAGCTGGGCGTCTGGGAGCAGGTGGAAGCGAAGGGCTACGCGTTCGGCACCCTCGGCCTGCGCGCCCCGGACCCTGCCGCGACCGTCATCGCGGTCCTGGAGGACATGCGGACCGGCGGCGACGACCTCCCCGCCACCATGGGCATGTACCGCCCGGACCTGACCGCCATCCTCCGCGAACGTGCCGAGCAGGCAGGCGCGCGGATCAGCTACGGCAGGACCCTCACCGGAATAACGGACGACGGCGGCTCTGTCACCGTGAGCACCGCCGGCGGCGGCACCGCCAGCTACGATCTCCTGATCGGCGCCGACGGCCTGCACTCCGCAGTCCGCAAAGCCATCGGCATCGACGTCGAGCCCCAGTCCACGGGGATGGGCATCTGGCGTGCCTTCGTCGAACGGCCCGAAGAGGTGGTCCGCACAGATTTGACGTACGGCGGCCCCTGCTTCATCGCCGGCTACTGCCCCACCGGCCCGGACACCATCTACGCCTACCTGGTGGAAAAAGCACAGGAGCGCAGGCACGAGGACGGCCCCCGCATCATGGCCGAACTCGCCGCGGCCTACGGCGGGCCCTGGAAGGAGATCCGCGCCAACCTGGACCACAGTGCCCGCATCAACTACACCTGGTTCACCACCCATTTGGTGGACGGTCCCTGGAACCGCGGCCGCACCGTGATCATCGGGGACGCCGCGCACAGCTGCCCGCCCACCATCGCGCAGGGCGCTGCCATGGCACTTGAGGACGCGGCGGTGCTCGCCGAACTGCTGGTCAAGGCCGACGATCTCACCGAGACACTCTGGAAGGAGTTCACCGACCGCCGGCTGGACCGCGCCAAAGCAGTAGTCAGCGCTTCCGTCCAGCTGGGTCAGTGGATGCTCGACGGCGTCCGCGACGCCAACGTGCCGGGCCTCATGCACTCGATCTCCAGCATGGTCAAGGAGCCCGCATGAGCGCCCACTCTGCTGAAGGACGAACGCCCACGGTTGACGTCCACGCCCATATCCTGCTTCCGGCCCTGCAGCAGCTCGTGGCCGAGGCTGATCCTGCCGGCTTTGGCAACCAGCAGGCCCTGGAAGTGCGGCGCAACGGACCCGAGTCCATGGCAGCTTCGGGCAAGATGATCAAGGAGCGTTGGCCGCAGCTGACGGACCTGGACCGCCGGCTCGCGGACATGGATGCCCAGGGCGTGGACATGCAGCTGGTCTCGCCGTCGCCGTCGCACTTCTACTACTTCGCCGGCGAGGAACTGTCGCTGCAGGTTGCGAAGGACGCCAACCAGGCAGTGCGGGAGTTCGTTGACCGTGCCCCGGAGCGCCTGAACGGCCTTGGCCTGGTCCCGCTCCAGCACCCAAACCTCATAGTCGAAGCCCTTGAGCACGCGGTGCTGGAGTGCGGGCTGCTGGGTGTGGAGATCGGCTCGTTCGCCGCCACCCCGGATAATCCGGATCGAAGCACCGTTGAACTCTCCGATCCCCGGCTGGAACCCTTCTGGAGCCGGGCCGAGGAGCTGGGCGCGCTGGTGTTCCTGCACCCGTTTGGCTGCTCCCTGGACGAGCGGCTGGACCGTTTCTACCTGGCCAACACGGTGTCCCAGCCTGCCGAGAACGCCGTAGCCCTGTCCCACCTCATCTTCAGCGGTGTCCTGGACCGCCACCCTGGCCTGAAGGTCCTGGCCGCGCACGGCGGCGGTTACCTCCCCACCACACTGGGCCGCTCGGACCATGCATGGAAGGTCCGGCCGGAGGCACATGGCTGCGCCCAGCCGCCGTCGTCCTACCTGAAGAAGCTCTACTTTGATTCCCTGGTCCACAGCGCCGCCGAGCTGCGGGCACTGGTGGCGGCAGCGGGCGCGGAGCAGGTGCTGCTCGGCTCGGACTACCCGTTTGACATGGGATCCGACCTCCCGGTGGACGAAGTGGCCGACGCAGGTCTTTCCCCAGTGGACACCGCCAGCGTGCTCGCCGGAAACGCCGCCGCCCTGGGAATCACTGCCGCTGCCGCCACCGCCCTCCGCCCCACGCACTAAGGACAGTCATGGTGAAGATCGCACGCTGGAATTTCGACGGCGGCACGCAGTCGGGCTTTGTGGACGCGGGGAACTGCTACGCGCTCCCGGCAGGGCAGGGCGTTCAGACGCTGTTGGACGCCGGGCTCCAGGAGGCCCTGGACCTTGCACAGCAGACGATCGGTTCCGCGCCCGCCGTTCCGCTGGCAAACGTGCAGCTGCTCGCACCGCTGGTGCCGGCCACCATCCGCGACTTCGTGGCGTTCGAGGAGCACGTGGAGGGCGTGCGCAAGAGCATCGACGGCGTGGCCGGGGTGGTGCCCGAATGGTACGAGGCACCCACGTTCTATTTCACCAACCCGCACACGGTGACCGGCACGGGTGAGGTGATCGGTATTCCGGCGGGCTGTGATGACCTGGACTTTGAGACGGAAGTGGCTGCCGTCGTCGGCCGTGTCCCGGGGAGCGACGGCAGCAACCTGACGGCTGAAACGGCGCACCGGCACATCTTCGGGTATACCGTGCTCAACGACTGGTCGGCGCGGGACCTGCAGCGCCGCGAGATGAAGGTCAGCCTGGGACCGTGCAAGGGCAAGGACTTCGCCAACACCCTGGGCCCATGGATTGTCACCGCGGATGAGTTTGAAGACAGGCACGACGCCGAAGGGTTCCTGCCGATCTCCATGGCTGTGGAGGTCAACGGGGAAGCCATCGGCCAGGACCTGCTGTCCAATATGGGCTGGCCGTTCGCTGAACTGGTGGCTTACGCTTCCCAGGACTCTGTGGTCCGGCCCGGCGATGTCCTGGGCTCCGGCACCTGCGGAAGCGGCTGCCTGGCCGAGCTCTGGGGCCGGAACGGAGCCAAGACTCCCCCGCCGCTGAAAACCGGCGACGTGGTGCGGATGACCGTGGAGGGCGTCGGCACCATCGAGAACACGGTTGGTGCCCGGCGCGAAGCCGCGACGCGGGTGGTTGCCCGGCCGCGTCCGCGCAACCGGACTACGCTGATGGGGATGCGATAACCACCGGGTGGGCGTTGACGGGAAAGAGCTCGTGGAGCCGCGCGCAGGAGCGCTGGACCACTGAGCGCAGCCACAAGCTGGCAGGGTCCTCCGTTTGGGAAGGGTGCCAATACATCGCTTCCACCAGCGAAGCCTCCGCACCATCGGCGAACCTGAGCACGGCAATGTTCGCGCCACGCTGCGCCCGCGCGGCCAGCATCGCCGGCACCAGCGCCACGAGGTCTGTGCCTTCCACCAGGAGCGGCAGGGACAGGAAGCCGGCCACCACGGCCGCCACCCGGCGTTGGATGCCCCGGGACTCAAACAGCTTGTCCGCCGGAGTGCTGATTCCTTCGCCGAAATAGCCGACGGCGTGCGGCACCGTTGCCAGGTCCTCGAGGGTGAGGCGGGGCTGCTGCAGAAGGTGGTTGCCGGCGTCGGCCACGGTCACGAAGCTGTCCCGGAAGAGCTGCTTGCTGGCACCCTGCATCTGGTATCCCGTGGGTCCCACCAGCAGGTCGATCTTGGAGTAGTCGGCCATCTGGCCCTGGATCCCGGACTTCGCTGTGGGAACGAAATCCACGGACACTCCCGGCGCTTCTTCCCGCAGGATTCCCCGCAGCGGCCCCACGATCAGCGCCGCAGCGTAGTCCGAGGCGGCGATGATGAATTCCCGCTCGCTCGTTGCGGGGTCAAAACCGGACCGCACCCGGGTGGCCCGCTGGACGTGAAGCATGGCTTCATCAACCAGCGGGACCAGCGACTGAGCAAAGGGCGTGAGGTCGTAGGTGCGACCGTTCCGGACCAGGAGTTCGTCGTCGAAATGGCGCCGGAGCCGGGCCATCGCCGCACTGGTGGCCGGCTGGCTGAGCTGGAGCCGTTCCGCTGCCCGGGAGATGTTCCGCAGTTCCAGCAGGACCTGCAGGTGGGGCAGCAGGTTCAGGTCCAGGTTCTTCATACCCACAGGTTATCCGTGCCCCCCGTTCCGCCCTGCCACAGGCAGGACGGAACAGGGGGCGCTCCGGTCAGTCCCCCGCTCAGGTCAGGAACCAAGCTCCCCAGCGATCTTCCGTGCGCCGCGCACCGCGATGGCCACGCTCATCAGCGTGGGATTCATGGCCGTCGCCGTCGGAATCAGCGCGTTGCCGCCCACCACCAGGTTCTCGTAGCCCCACACACGGGACCAGGGGTCCGCCACGGAAGTGCCGTCGTCGGCCTGGCCCATCCGCATGGTGCCCTGGTAATGCAGGCTGGAGCCGTTCGGCATGAGCCGGGGCTCGGCAACAAAGGCGCCCAAGGCCTTGCCGGCACGCCGCAGCCGCTCGGTGGCCTCGGCAATCTCCTTCTCTTCCCGTTCGGTGAGTGCGTACTCAATGGTCATGTTCGGGAAGCCGCGGTAGTCCGGATCGTTGTCGTCGAAGGTGACCGCGTCCTCGTAGCGCGGGTGCTTGCGCATGCCGTAGCCCATGTTGACGTAGCCCCAGCGGTTCGCGGAGTACGGCGTGCCCGGTTCCATGGGGAAAGGAGTGGATTCTGAGTACATGACCTGGACGGAGAAGGGGTGCTCCGGCTCGGAGAACGGGATGCGGTTTACTGCCGCCACCGGATCAGCGGGGTTTTGTGCACGCCGGGCCAGTTCAGCCTCGAGGTCCTCCCCGGTGGCGTACCGTTCCATCTTGTCGGCGTCGAGCGCCACCGTGGAGATGACCACGGGGTGTTCGGTCAGGTAGTGCCCCAGCGCCTTGGGCCGGACGCCCGAAGCCCACAGCAGCTGCGGAGAGCGGAAGGCGTCAGCGGCCACCACAACGATGTCAGCTGGCACAAAGGACGCCTCCCCCGTCCGGAGGTCCTGGACGGTGACCCCTGTGACGCGGCGTCCGTCAAGCTCCACGCGGCGGACCAGGGTGAGGTCGCGCAGTTCAAACTGCTTGGAAAGCGGGTTGCCCTGATCGATCAGCGGCCCGAGGACGACGTCGGCACCCGCCCAGCGCACGGATCCGTCCGGTTGCGGGTCCCCTGCCACCGGAAGGGTGCCCACACCGTAGCCGTCCGGAAGCTCCGCGCCGAACTCTTCGTCAAGGAGCGAGCGGATAGCCTCGCCAACCTTTGAGTCCGCGAACGCGGCGCTGTTGACGTGCAGCAGCTGCTTGGCTTCATCAATAAGGCCGTCCCACTCGTCATCAGCGATGAACGGAACCTTTTCGCTGAAGGCGGGCGACGGCGTCGCACAGGTCCAGTGCGCACCCTGGCCGCCCACGTTGGTGGCTGCCGCCGCTGCCGGGAAGGACGGAGCGTGTGCCGAGCCGGCGCCGCCGAAATCCAGCAGGTGGGTCCCTTGGCGCGCGGTGAACATGCCCTCGGTGACGGTTCCGGCAGGGATGCCGAGCGATTCCCGGTATTCGCCGGCCTGCGGGCCTTGGGACATTTCCCGGGCGCGTGCCTTCTGGGCGGGATCCAGGATGTTGCGGACGCTTTCGCCAGGAATGCCGGTAAGTTGCGGTCCGGCCTCGAACATCACCACCCGGGCGTCCGGTACCCGCTCCAGGAGCACGCGTGCGTAGGTGGAACCGATGGGTCCGCTGCCGACGATGGCAATAGTGGGGTTGGACATGATGTCTCCTTTGAAATCAGGCCGAGAGGGATTCGGAAGTGGTGTTGGGAGCGGGAACGGGTTCGTCAGAAAGCCGGCCGTGCGGAAGCAGGACCGCCGCAACAATTCCCACCGCGTACGTGGCGGCCAGGGCAATGAAGATCGGTGTGAAGACTGTGCTGTAGATCTGAGCCACGCCGGCTTGGATGGCCGGCGAGGCCCCGTGCACCTGTTGCGGCGTCAGTGTGGAAGGATCAAGGCTGGCCGGCAGAAGGGTGGCAACGCCGAAACCAATCACTCCGCCAATGACGGCCGTGGCCACCGTGGAGCCCACCTGCCGCACCAGGTTGATGGTGGCGGTGATGGTGCCGGTCTGGCTGGCCGGTGCAGCGCCCTGGACTACGGCCACGATCAGGCTCATGAACGCGCCGGTGCCCATTCCCACCACAGCCATCACCAGCATGGGAGCCCACAGCGGCAGGCCGGCAGGCAGCAAGGCCATCACGAAGAGCCCGGCGGCCCCCATCGAGGTTCCCAGGATGGGGAAAATCCGGTACCGTCCTGTCCGGCTGGCCAGCCACCCGGTGAGCAGGTTGCTGGCCAGCATGCCGAACACGGTTGCTATGGGGACAAGCCCGGACACCGTGGCAGTGGTCTGGTACGCCATTTGGAAGTACGTGGGCAGGTAGGCGGTAATGGAGAAGAGGCCGACGCCGATAATCGCCGAGAGTGCCGTTCCCGCCGCGATTGTCCGGTTGGCGAAGAGATGCAGTGGCACGATGGGCTCCGCCGCCCGTCGCTCGATCAGGAAGAAGGCGATGAAGCCGGCGACACTGACCGCGAGCGCGGCAGCGGTGGCAAGGCCTGCGCTGCGTTCGGCTGCCCATGTAACAGCCAGTACCAGCGCCACAAGTGCGGCGGTGAAGACAGTTGCCCCGGCTATGTCGAAGTGGCGGGGCATGGGGCCGGGCTCCAGGTGCGGAACCGCGACGAGTGCGAGGGCCAGCGCAGCGGCACCCACCGGGATGTTGATCCAGAAAACCCACTGCCAGCCCCAGTAATCGGTGATGGCACCGCCGAGAACCGGGCCCACCAGGATGGCGATGGGGAAAGCTGCGCCAATGATGGCCATGTAGCGCGGCCGCTCACGCTGGGTGGTGACGCGGGCAATGATGGTCTGGGACATCAGCTGCAGGCCTGCTGAGCTCATTCCCTGCAGGACGCGGGCGGCGATCAGCCACGCCATGTCCGTGGCGAAACCGCAGGCCAGGGAGGCGGCGAGGAACATCACCAGCGAGCCAAGGAAGATGCGTCGTGCGCCCAGGACATCACCGAGTTTGCCGAGGACGGGCAGCAGCACGGTGCTGGCGAGCGTGTAGCCCACCACAACCCAGCTCATCAGCGTCAGTGCGCCGAGTTCACCGGCAATGGTGGCCAGCGATGTGGACACCACGGTGTGGTCCAGGGCGCCGAGGAAGGAGACCGAAAGCAGGGAAACAACAAGGAGGCGGAGCCTCAAAGGTGAAAGTGGCATAGTGATCTGCCCGAACGATCGGGCCGTCGACGCGACGTGGTGTGCCTCCGACGCAGCATCACGGTGGAGAACGGGTCCGGAAGGGACCCCGGCGCCGTATCCATCATACGTCACTTTAGTCAGAAAACAACATAAGAGTGTGTGGATTAGACAACAGGTTTGCAGGATACGGCTGGAAAGTCGAGCAGGGCGCGGGTGAGCGCTGAATCTTCCAGCAGCCCCTGCAGGTCCCCCGTCGGATCACCTGATGAGCAGGCCGTGATGGCGTGGCGCAATGCGAGCCGGGCTGACGATTCATAGCGTGGCGGAGACCGGAAGGCCCCTTCCTCGGCGAGCGTCTCCACCCGGCTCAATCCGGCCGGCTCGTCCACGGTGATCTCGGTCCGCACTTCACCGAGGGCCAACACCTGCAGCAGCCCTCCGGCCTGAAGGCCCCCGAGAGGGGTCCCCACCACAGTCGCAGGGACTGCACCGTCGGCACCCTCGAACTCCAGCAGCGCCATCCTGCCATTCACGGTGGCGGCAGCCGCCCTGGGCGCCAGCGGCGCCCCCGCCAAGGACCGCACCCAGCCGACGCCGTCGAGAATGACGCCACTAAGGCCTGTGGCGGGTGCAGCGCACTCAACCGTGACCAGGCGGGCCGGGCTTCCCCGCCGCGCCCGGACCGCATCAGCAACAACATCAGGGCGGAGGCGGGGACGCTCGACGATGACCGGGATCCCTCCGTCCCACTGGCCACGGTCAATCGTCGAATGCGGAAGCACACCGGGATCCGCAAGCACCACGGCGGATGCTCCCCGGGACCGGGCCGCCAGCATGCCCTGCCACCAGTCGCCGGCGCCGGGCACCACGACTACGGCGCCGCGCATGTCGTCCGTGAGTTTTGCACTCGCAGGCAGCTCGGCAACAGCGGCCGCGTAGCCGGGCAGTTCCGTGAAGATACCGGCCGTACCATCCCGGTTCATTGCCGCACCTCTTCAAGGATTTTCGCCGCGGCGGCGTCGGCCAGGTCGAGGACATAGTGCGCGTCAGCCAGCAGTTCGTCGTACTCCATGGGGGCTTCCCCTTCGAGGAGCGACGCGAGCAGCCGCCACTCGGCAACGTACCCGTCTTCCTCATCACGGCGGTACTCCGTCCACTGCCCGTCCACGCTTCGCACCCGGGTGGCAGCGCTTCCGGCATGGACAAAGGCCGGAGGAAAAGTCACCTCGATGCGGTCATGGGACGTCGCGATGGTCATCCGCCACAGGGCATCCGGCCCCTCCGGGAGCATGGCGAGCGCAAGCTGGACCAGGACGTCACCGGCCCGGTATCCCACCGCGTAGCCGATGGGCGGGGCAAGCCTGGCGTAGACCACTTCATCCATACCCGGCGCGATGTCCCTCACTGCCGGCAGGTCATGAATCGCCAGGCCGGTCAGCAGCTGCCTGAGAACACCGGCTGCCACCGCAGGCTCCCCGACGTCAGGACGTCCCCGCCGGGCAGCCTGGAAGGGGCCGCCCTCGGCCACCATCTGGTGGTACCTGTCATTCGGCGGAAGCGCCAGCGTCACGGAGACGGCCTGCACCCGGCCCTTGAGAGCCACAAGGTGGTGCTTTGCCCGCCCCCATGCGGCGTCGAACAGGTGGTTGGTGCCCACCACGAGGACTGCGTCGGCGGCCCGGCAGGCGGAAATCACCGCATCTGCTTCCTGGCCGGTGGCGGCGAGCGGCTTCTCGCAGAAGATGGCGCGTTTGCCCGAGGCCAGCGCCGCCAGGATGTGCCGCGCGTGTTCAGTGGGCGGACTGCAGATGGCCACCACCTCCACGGCCGGGTCCGCCAACAACTCCGCCTCCCCCACCGACCAGCGGGCCCCGCAGCCTTCGGCAAGGTTCCGCGCTCGCCCGCTTCCCGCATCGGCAATGTGAGCCACCCTGAACAGGCCAGGCAGCCGCCCCAACACCGGCAGGTGGAGAGCCGCCACCCCGGGCCCCGCTCCAATAATTCCTACGTTCCACGGCATCGGCGCCTCCCCTCTTATGTTCTTATTATTCATAAGTGGGAAAAGTTCTGGCTATAGTCCCGCCCAACAGCACCTTAGTCCGCCCCTGTATGTGAGAATTATGACCATGACGACAGAGTCCACCCTCCGCTTTGGAGCCCAGACCGATGAAGTGACCAGCCTGCTGCGGATCGTCAACCTGGTGCGCACCGGCGAGGCAACCACCCGCCCCGAGATTGGCAAAGTCACTGGCCTGGGCCGGGGCGTCGTCAGCCAACGCGTGGACCAGGCCATCCAGTTCGGTTTCCTGGGCGAGGGGGAATTCGGCGCCTCTTCCGGTGGCCGCGCACCGCGGACCCTGCGCTTTCGCGCGGAGCAGGGGCGCATTGTCATTTGCGCCCTCGGAGCAGCCCACATCAGGGTTGGCGTGACTGCGCTCGATGGAGACGTGCTGGAACACACGCACCGCACCTGGGATATTGCCCAGGGCCCGGAGAAGACCATTGACGCCGTCATGGCCCTCGTGGACGAGGTCCTAAAGAAGGACGCCGACGTGCCCGTCTGGGCTGTGGTGGTGGGACTTCCGGGTCCGGTCGACTTCGCCTCCGGGCAGCCCGTGTCGCCCCCGATCATGCCCGGGTGGAATGGATTCGATATTCGAACCCCCTTCGAGGAGCGCTTCAACGCCCCGGTCTGGGTGGATAACGACGTCAACCTATTGGCCCTCGGCGAACGTGCCCGCCGCCGCGAGTCCCTTGCAGACCTTATCTACTGCAAGATCGGTTCGGGGATCGGCGCCGGACTGTTGTCCCAGGGCAGGATCCACCGCGGCGCGAACGGGGCCGCCGGAGATATAGGCCATGTCCGGGTCCTTGACTCCCATGCCCAGTGCCGATGCGGCAAGACCGGCTGCCTGGAAGCAGTCGCCAGCGGCTGGGCACTGGTCAGGGATGTGAAACAGGCCATTGAGGAAGGCGCTGACAGCTCGATGGCAGCGCTGGTCAAGAAAGGGGGGCTGACCCTTGAGGAGATCACCCTGGCAGCACAGGGCGGCGACCCGCTGGCCATCACGCTGATCCAAAAATCGGCGCGCGTAGCGGGCGAGACCATCTCGGCCCTGGTGAACATGTTCAACCCCGGAGTGATTGTCATTGGCGGGGCCATGGGCTCGGCCGGTGAGGTCTTCCTGGCGGAAGTGCGTCAACGCGTCTACGAGCTGTCACTGCCGCTCGCTACGCGGGACCTCACCATCACCCTTTCCGTCAACGATGAGCGCGAACCGCTGCGCGGAGGAGCCGAGCTGGCGCGCGAGCAGCTGTTTGATGTCACTTTCCCGCGCTGGTTCGCTGACGGCCGGCCCTCACCGGAACGCGTGGCAGTTCCTGCCTAGGATTCCCGACACACTCCGGCATCCCCTCAAGCTACGTCGCGGGAGACACTCGCCACCGGCGCCCCGTCAAGTTCGAGCCGGGCCTCCAGGTGGAACGGCAGCACCAGCGGAGAGTCGGGGCCTGCCTGCAGGTAAGGCACCATCAGCCGGAAACCAGCCGCAACGGTGTGTGGCCCGCCGGAAAGGTGGCGCCGGACGGCGAGCACCAGCCTGTCCTGGATAAACCACCAGCCGGCCTCATTGCGCAGCGCTTCGGCGGGGACCTGCCGGGCGCCCAACACGACCTCCAGATCCTCCGGCGCCACCGGAGCGCCGTCGACCTTCATCGCCAGCCCTTCCACCGAGGACAACGGCATCGAGCGGATCCAGGGAAGACCCACGCGCAGTTCAAAGCCCCCCGGCGTCGGGGCCAGCGCATCTTCGCGCAAAGCTGTTTGCAACATGGCTTCCATCCTTTATTCTAAAAGTGACATAAGTTTGTCACTAACAGACATAAATGGGAAGGTTGCCCATGGCTCCCCCTATAGCCTCCGGATGGACGTTTTGCGCCAGCTCCTTCAACTGGACCCCCGACATCATCTCCGCCCGCCAGGCGGCTCACGATATCGTCACGGGCATCGCGGACTCGGTGGTGAAGACGATAGAACTTGAGCCCGGACTGGTGTGGCGGTCATTCCCCGCACCGGAGGACGCCGAGGTGGACGAGCTGCGCCACGGCCTTGCCGCGGCTGGGGGACGGATCAGCATCGTGGGCGCCAGCCTGGACGACTTCACCTCCCCCACCGAACGCCGCCCGTTGCAGGAGCGCCTGGACTTCCTGGTTCCCCAGCTCCGTGCCGCACACCGCGTTGGAGCCGGCGGAATCCGGCTCCCGATCGGGCAGGCGGGGACGGAACTGCTCACGCTGGTCCAGCCCCTGCTGCACGAGTTGGGCCTGGTGCTGTACGAGGAAATCCAGGGGCAGCAGGCTCCGGGCAGCGCCGCCGTCGAACCCGCCCTCGAAGCGATTGATGCGCTCGGAGATGAGCACGTGCGGGTGCTCGTGGACATCAGCATGCTGATGCCGGCACTTCCAGTCAGCTACCTCGAAGAACTGCGCCAAGGTGGCGTACCGCAGGACCTCATGGTGCGCCTCGAAAATGATTGGCGCGATCCCGCCACCAGTGAGGCCGTCACCGCGCTGCTCCGTTCTGGGAACGTGCCGCCGCGGGTCCACACCCTCTTTATGAACCTGCTCATCCGCTTCGGCCGCAGCGGCGCGGCGGAGTTGCAGGACGTCCTCCCCTTGGTGGGCGCCTTCCACCTGAAGTTTTGGGACCTGGACGACGACGGCGGACGGGTTTCGCAGCCGCTTCGGGACCTTGGCGGCCTGCTGAACAGGAGCGGCTTCACCGGCACACTGACCAGCGAGTGGGGCGGCCACGAGTGGCTGCAGGAGGACCCCACGGAGATGACACGCAAACACCTTGCGCTGGCAGAGTCAGCTCTTGCGGCGGGCACGACCTTGAATTGACACGCAAACGGCTGGCCCTGGATTTCCAGGACCAGCCGTTCTGCCGTGGACTGCTACTTTGTGCTGAAGGCGGCGTCGAACGCCGCTGCGGAAGGCTCATAGCCGGAAAGCCTGCGCACGAATGACAATGCTTCCGGGGCGCCGTCCAGCCGGTCCATGCCGGCATCCTCCCACTCCACGGACAAGGGCCCGCGGTAGCCGATGGAATTCAGCATCCGGAACGCGTCCTCCCACGGCACGTCGCCGTGGCCTGTGGAGATGAAGTCCCAGCCGCGCCGCGGATCAGCCCAGGCAAGGTGCGAGGCAAGGCGGCCGTTGCGGCCGTTGGACAGCCGCTTCTTCGTATCCTTGCAGTGCACGTGGTAAATGCGGTCTTTGAAGTCCCACAGGAACCCCACTGGATCAATGTCCTGCCACACCATATGGCTAGGGTCCCAGTTCAGCCCGAACGCCTCGCGGTGCCCGATGGCCTCCAGGGTGCGCTGGGTGGTCCAGTAGTCGTACGCGATCTCGGACGGGTGGACTTCGTGGGCGAACCTGACCCCCACCTCGTCGAACACGTCGAGGATGGGATTCCACCGGTCGGCGAAGTCCTGGTAGCCGGCGTCGACCATCTTCTCGGAGGCGGGCGGGAACATGGCCACGTACTTCCAGATGGAAGAGCCCGTAAAGCCCGTCACCGTCTTCACGCCGAGCTTGGCGGCAAGCCGGGCTGTGTTCTTCAGCTCCTCCGCGGCTCGGCGGCGGACGCCTTCAGGGTCGCCGTCGCCCCACACCACGTCCGGCAGGATCCCACGGTGCCGCTCGTCGATAGGATCATCGCACACGGCCTGGCCCTTGAGGTGGTTAGAGATGGTCCACACCTTGAGACCGTGGCGTTCCAGGACGTCTAGTTTTCCCTGCACGTAGGCGTCGTCGTCCCAGCGCCAGGGGTCCAGGTGGTCACCCCAGCAGGCGATCTCCAGGCCGTCGTAGCCCCACTGCCCCGCGAGCCGGGCCACTTCCTCGAACGGCAGATCGGCCCACTGGCCGGTGAACAGGGTGATTGGTCGTGCCATGTAGTTTCCTTTTCCTAGCCGGCCTGGATGGGGACACGGGCGGCCACGCGCGTCCAGGCGGAGTCATTCTCGGAACTGCGTTCGACGGCGTCGAGCACACGCTGCACCCTCAGCCCGTCAGCGAATGTCGGATGCGGGTCAGTGCCCGCCTTGATACCGTCAACGAGGTCTTTGACCTGGTGGGAGAACCCATGTTCGTAGCCGAGCATGTGGCCTGCCGGCCACCACGCCGAGACGTAGGGATGCTCTGCTTCCGTGACCAGGATCTTCCGGAAGCCCTGGCGGTCCGCGGGTGCCGTGCGGTCGTAGAACTGGACGCTGTTGAGGTCCTCGAGGTCGAACGCCAGCGCGCCCTTGTCGCCCGAGACCTCGATCTGAAGCGCGTTCTTCCGCCCGGTGGCAAAGCGTGATGCCTCAAACGACGCCAGCGCCCCGGAGTCGAAGCGGCCGGTGAAAATGGCGATATCGTCAACGGTCACCTGGCCATATCCGTTGCCGGCGGTGCCCGAGAGCCCGGAACCGGAATCCAGCAGCGGCCGCTCCTTCACTATGGTGTCGATGGTGCCGGACACCTTCTCCAGGTTCAGTCCTGTCACGAACTGCGCCAGGTCGATAGCGTGGGCACCGATGTCGCCCAGCGCGCCGGAACCTGCATGCTCCTTCTGCAGGCGCCAGGCCAGCGGCATGTCCGGGTCCACCAGCCAGTCCTGCCGGTAGGACGCGCGCACCTGGTTGACGGTCCCCACCGCGCCTTCAGATATCAGGTTTCGCAGGAACGTTACGGCGGGAACCCGGCGGTACGTGAATCCCACCATTGCCCTGACACCCCGGGCGGCGGCCCGTTCCGCGGCTTCGGCCATCGCCTCGGCCTCGGCCACCGTGTTGGCCAGCGGCTTTTCGCACAGGACGTGCTTGCCTGCCTCAAGCGCAGCGATGGCAATCTCGGCATGGGAGTCGCCGGGGGTGACAATGTCCACGACGTCGATATCATCCCGCGCAATCACCTCACGCCAGTCAGTGGCTGACTCGGCCCAGCCCCACTTGTTGGCAGCGGCAGTCACGGCGTCGGCATTCCTGCCCACGATGACCGCCATCTCGGGTTCTGCCGGCAGGTCGAACACGCGCGGGGCCGTGCGCCAGCCCTGGGAATGGGCAGCGCCCATAAATCCGTAGCCGATCATGGCCACGCGGAGGGTGGTCATGCGAGCACTACCTTGCGCTCAACCGCAACCCGGTTGCCGACGTAGCGCATGGGTGCGATCTGCATGTAGAGCAGGCGGAGGGTGAGGATGACCTCGACGTCGATCTCTTCACCGGCATCCGGCACGCGGTCCAGCGGGATGATCACATCGGGCTTGTCAGCGACGAACCACAGGGTTTCCCATTGCTCGGGCAGCTCCGCAATGGTATAGGACTTGCCCTGCAGTTCGAAGCGGAGGGCTTCCTTGGGGATGGCCACGCCGTTGACTGTGGCCGCAACATCGTCCACGGCGGACAGCCAGAGGCTGCGGTACC
>Ga0307412_10001215_pt1 | contig 14638 bp, 11 predicted proteins | sample DK1Cmetagenome_3_FD_203823 | JGI IMG/M metagenome (GOLD analysis project Ga0307412, IMG submission 203823) | Maize rhizosphere microbial communities from greenhouse at UC Davis, California, United States - DK15-C-1 | ecosystem: Host-associated > Plants > Roots > Rhizosphere > Soil | place: USA...
CGATAGCCATGATCCTCGCTGCCAAAGCCGCTGCGTTCGCCGGTATAGGGCGCATAACCGCGATTGGGCAGATAGCGGCTCGTGTTGGAGGCCGAGGCATAGCCGATCCGGCTGCTCTGGTCGCGCGGATCGCCATAGGGGCGGTTGTAATAATCGTCATATTCGCGACGGCGTTCCGCATCCTCGTCACCGAACCAGCTGCGGATCTCGTCGCCCGCACGGTCGAAGAAGCCGCGCTCTTCCGGATCATACTCGTCGGGCAGGCGCCGGTCGCGCGGCCCGCCATATCCCGAACCCGTTCCGCCGAACTGACCGCGCGTGCCATATTGATAGCCGCGATCGTCCCGCCAGTCGCGCCGCGCGCGGTAACGGTCGGAATCGCGGTTCCAGTCCGACCAGTTACGATCGCCGTCACCATAGCGACGTCCGCCTTGGTAACCCATTGTCCGTCTCCTTGTCTGCTTTTGCACGACGCCCATTCGGCCGCCGTCACCGCACCAATGAGCATGAAGCCGCATCGTTCCGGGCGTTACGCAGGAGTAATGTCCCGCCTTTGCCCCGGCATAGCTATTGAGCGTGACCTGGGCAGGCCGTTCGCAGCCGCCCCAATTTTGCGCAAAAAGACCGTTGCATGGCCGCAATCGCTCGCTTATAGGCAGCGCTCCTTTACGGGGCCGTAGCTCAGCTGGGAGAGCGCGTCGTTCGCAATGACGAGGTCAGGGGTTCGATCCCCCTCGGCTCCACCATTTTCCAGAAAAGTCCTAGATTTCTGCCAATCGGCGGAAATCTGCGGCTTTTCTTGCCTCTTTGTTACCTGCATGTGTAACACAGGGCCATGAATGAAATGCCAAAACCGCCATACGTCGTCGAACGGGCGGGCAGCCGAAATCTCTATTATCGCAGGCGCTTCCCGGATGACGTAGCGGCGCATCTGGGCCGGTCGGATTACAACAAGTCGCTGGGGGTATCTGCGTGGAAAGATGTCGGAGAGCCTGCGCGCCAGCATGAGCGTAAATATCATCTCGCGGTTCAGGCCGCTCAGCGCGAAATCCATGAGGCACACGAGCGGATCAGCCGGTCGGCGGAGCGAGAGCAGGGGATAATCGTCCCGTCACGCATTGCCGCGCCGGTTCGGCCGACCGATCCCTCTTTGCCGTTGCTCACCGATTTAAATGCACGGCGACTGGCGCGGGATTATCTGCTGGCAGCACGGTCGGAACTGGACGCGTTGCCTCCCGACGAGGCTGTGGATGGTCAACGCCGCGATGAATATGTGATGGAGGTCGAAGATCGCATCGCAATGTTCCGTTCTCCAGAAGACACCGGAACGATGCGCGTCGTGCAGTCAATCGAAGCTGACCTGCTGACCAAAGCCGGTATGCGCGCCGATTTCCTTTCGACGGAAGCGCAATTGCTTCGGGAGTTGGTTCGTCGCGCTGCCTTGCAGATAGCCCGGATGGAGCGTCGCCAGTTGGACGGGGACTATTCCAAAGGGTTTGATGACGTCGCCTTCTTGGAGCCTATTCCGGCTCCTTCTGTCCATGCGCCGTCATCACCGTTGCGGCATGGCGCTACCTTTGGCGGTGTGCAGCAAGCCTATCTGGACACCCTCTTCCGCAAAGAGCAGACAGAAAAGACCAAGGATCGGTATCGCGCGGAATTGAAACATATTGTGGCCTTCTTCGGCGCTGAGACGGCGCTCTCCACATTAACCAAGGCGGCGTGCGAAGAGTTTGCCCACGTGATCGGCAAACTTCCTCCAAATTTCGAGGATCAGATTAAAGCGGGAATGAGCTTGCGCATGGTCGCGCAGAACCATGTCCCCGGCCGACCCGCACTCTCCTACGCCACGCAGGAGAAATATCTGGGTCAACTCATGCGGTTCTGCGAATGGGCCAGTGGACATGATTATCTTCACAAAAATTATGCAAGCGGCTTGATACCAAGCGGAAAGAAGCCGGACGGTTCAATGGCGAAAATGCCATTTGAGAAGGAGGAACTCCAACGCATCTTTCTGCGACCCATTTACACGGGCTGTCGTAACGATGAGCATGGTTTCAGCACGCCGGGGGATGCGATCATTCGCCGCGCGAGATATTGGGCACCTCTCATCGCACTGTTTTCCGGCCTGCGTTGCGGTGAAATCCTACAGCTGACGCCGACGCATTTTCGATCTTCTCCGGGCGGCAACCCCTTCATTGTCCTGACCAAGGATATGAAGTTGAAGCACGAAAATGCGATACGGGAGATACCCATCCATCCGTTTCTGCTTGAGATCGGTTTGCTCCGGTGGGTGAAGCGTCGCCTGTCAGATACAGAATGTCTGTTTTCCGAAATTCCGCTGAACAAATACGATGATCTGAGTTCTAACTTTGCCAAGCGGTATAGGAGCGATCTAAAACACTTTGAGCTTGGCGAGAGGCGGAAAGTGCTCTCATTCCATTCGTTCAGGCATACCTTCAAGCAAGCCTTAAACCGGGCCGATATACCGGAGGAGAAGAAGGAAGAATTATGTGGCTGGGCGCGTGGGAAGAAAATTTCTCGCCGCTACGGAACTGGGCTGGAGGCTGATGTGCTGGCAGAAGCCGTGGGGAAAGTGTCATACGGCCTCGAACTCGATCATCTGCGGGCGCATAGTTGCCTCGTGGACTGACCGCCTCTTCGAAATCGGAAATCCGTTGCAACTGGTTGCAAGAGATCGGTCTGTTCAGATGATGCCGAAATTCTCTGGAGCGATTGGTGGGTGATAGGGCTGACAGCAAATTTGCCGTTCGGATCGTCGATGCCGAGCCACTTATTCCATCCGAGAAAATAAGCCTCACCGTCGCCTGTTATGGCTCTCGTCCGGCGCGTGGTCGCGGATTGGAAGTGTCGCACGTTAATCCCGGCTTCGCGCAAAAGGCTGGCTTCGATGACAGGCCCGTGTTGCGCGATGATGCGGACACCTGCCCTGACCGGATCAGACAAACCCTCCATCCATTTCCTCATGCGCTTGAATGTAATGTCCTCAAGGTCGGAGGCGTGAATGTCATCATAAGCATCGACAACATTCGGTGCAGGAAAGGGGGCACGGCTCGGCATATCTCCGACTACGTCGGTTAGCCGCCGCAGAATTTCATTGCGCGTGCTATCGGTGAACGCAGCGAGGTCGTCAGCCGTGAGTAAGATCATCATTTTCTTGCCGTTTGGGAGTGAGGGGATGCACGGCACTTGGCCAAGAAAACGCGTTAGTCGAGCTGGCGATCATTGCACAAGCCTTTGCCGTTGATCCCCCCGTTCACACTGCCTAGACAGCCAAGGAGCTAAGTCGCGCACCTTACGGGCGAGGCTGTGCGAGAAGGCATTTCGGGGGGTGAATGAGCAAGCTGACGCAGCAGGCATTGGAGCGGCATCTTTGGGGAGCGGCCGACATCCTACGTGGGACGGTTGATGCTGGCGATTACAAGCAATATATCTTCGGCCTGCTGTTCTATAAGCGCCTGTGCGACGTATGGCAGGAAGAATATGAGGCTCTTTTGGCCGAGACCGGCGACCGCGAGGAGGCTGCCGACCCGGATGAGCATCGCTTTCACGTTCCCGAAGAACACCGTTGGGAAGCGGTGCGCCAGCGCGCCACGCAGGTCGGCCAGCGGCTGAACAATGCGCTGGCCGCCATCGAAGATGCCAACCTGCGGCTGCGGGGTGTGTTCGGCGACGTGGATTTCGCCAATCAGGATCGCTTCTCGGATGCCTTGCTGGAAAAGCTGCTCACCCATTTCGAGAAGCACCGGCTGCGTAACGTCGATGTGCCCGCCGACATGCTGGGTGATGCCTACCTCTACCTCATCAAGATGTTCGCCGAAGGCGCAGGCAAGAGGGGTGGGGAGTTCTATACGCCCCGGCAGATTGTCCGGCTTATGGTCGAGATCGTCGAGCCGCGCTCCGGTATGTCGATCTACGATCCCACCTGCGGCTCTGGCGGCATGTTGCTGGAGGCGGTGCAGTATGTGAAGGACCGGGGCGAGGACGCCCGGACCCTGTCGCTCTACGGGCAGGAGAAGAATTTCGCGACATGGGGCATCGCCGAGATCAACCTGTTCCTACACAATGTGGACGACGCCTTCATCGCCAAGGGCGACACGATCCTGTCGCCCAGGCGGTATGACCCCAAGGCGCGCGAGTTCGTGGAAGGCATCGGGGCCTATGACCGGGTGCTGGCCAACCCGCCCTTCTCGGAAAAGGTGTGGGGCTATGAGGTCTGGCAGAACGGCGATCCGTTCGGACGCGATGTCTATGGTTGTCCGCCCAAGGGCTATGGTGACCTTGCCTTCATCCAGCACATGCTGGCCAGCCTGAAGGATAACGGGATGCTGGCGGTGGTGGTGCCGCACGGCGTCCTGTTCCGTGGCGGGGCCGAGGGGCGGATCAGGGAGGCCATGCTGGCAGCAGACGTGATCGAGGCGGTGGTGGGCCTTGCCCCCAATCTGTTCTACGGAGCGGGCATCCCTGCCGCGCTGCTGGTGTGCCGCAAGAAGAGGCCTGCCGAGCGGCGCGGCAAGGTGCTGATCGTCAATGGCGATGCCACCTACCAGCCCGGCAAGGCGCAGAACCTCCTTACCGACGATCATGTCCGCACGCTGGCCGATGCCGTCCATTCCTTTGCGGATGTCGAGAGGCTGGCCCGCGTTGTCCCGGTCGAGGAGATCGCCGCCAACGGCCACAATCTCAACATCAGCCGCTATGTCCAGACCAGCGCAGATGCCGAGGCGGTCGATGTCGCGGCGGAAGTCGCCAAGCTGCAAGACCTGATCGCCAAGCGCAACGATGCGGAAGCCGTGATGTTCGGGCACCTCAAGAGGCTTGGCTATGTCGGGTGAGGTGGCCGTGCTTGACGGCGTCGAAGTGTGTGACTGGAAGCCGATTAAGCTCGGCAACATCGTTCGCATCGTAACCGATGGCATTTCAGCGGCTGACCTCGCAGCACTGCCCGAGGTTCATCACTACTCGCTGCCCGCCTTCGACTTAGGACAAGGCCCGGACATCTGCTTCGGCGAGGCAATCAAGAGCAACAAGACGATTGTGCCTGATGACTGCGTTCTGTTCAGCAAGCTGAACCCGCGCATCCCCCGAATTTGGCGGATCAACGGCAGCGCACGGCTTCATTCCTACTGTTCAACGGAGTTCTGGCCGCTTGTTGCTCGGACCACCGATGTCGATCTCGATTATCTGACGCAATACCTGTCCAGCCCCGCATTTCTTGGCCACCCTGACATCACGCCGTCATCCAGCACGAACAGTGTTGACTGCCACTGAGAGTTGACCCGGGAAGGGCCGATATTTCCACTGAGAAATGACCCATGTTGAACTCACCCCTGGCTTTGGCGAGCGAGGGGTCATGGAGTGTTGGACATGGCGTTATTGAGCGTAATCCGGCGCTGGCATTTCCGCGATCATCTGCCGATCCGCGAGATTGTACGGCGTACGGGACTGTCACGTAATACGATCCGTAAATATCTACGATCGGGCACGGTCGAGCCGCAGTTCAAGGTGCCCAATCGGCCGAGCAAGCTGGACCCGTTCGCGGATCGGCTGTCGGCCTGGCTGCGGCGAGAGACGAGCAGGCCGCGCAAGCAGAAGCGAACGATCAAGCAGTTGCATGCCGATCTTGTTAGCCTGGGCTATGACGGTTCCTACAATCGGGTTGCGGCCTTTGCCCGGGACTGGCGCGATGAGTATCGGCGCGAGCAGCAGATCAGCGGGCGCGGAACATTCGTGCCGCTGTCGTTCGCGCCGGGAGAGGCGTTCCAGTTCGACTGGAGCGAGGACTGGGCGATCATCGCCGGGGTGCGGACCAAGCTCCAGGTGGCGCACTTCAAACTGAGTCACAGCCGCGCCTTCTTCGTGCGGGCCTATCTGCTGCAAACCCATGAGATGCTGTTCGACGCCCATAATCACGCCTTCCGCGTGCTGGGCGGCGTGCCGCGCCGGGGCATATATGACAATATGCGCACCGCCGTCGACAAGGTCGGACGCGGCAAGGAGCGGAACGTCAACACCCGCTTCCTGACGATGGTCAGCCATTATCTGTTCGAGGCCGAGTTCTGTAACCCGGCAGCAGGCTGGGAGAAGGGGCAGGTCGAGAAGAATGTTCAGGATGCGCGGCATCGTCTGTGGCAACCCATGCCGCAGGCGGAGAGCCTTGATGCCCTGAACCTGTGGCTGGAGCAGCGCTGCAGGGCGCTATGGCAAGACATCCCGCATGGGACAGAACCCGGCTCCGTCGCCGATGCGTGGGCGGATGAGGTGGAGTGCCTGATGCCAGTGGGCAGGCCGTTCGACGGCTTTGTCGAACATGGCAAACGCGTCTCCCCAACCTGCCTCGTGCATCTGGAGCGGAACCGCTACAGCGTGCCGGCGTCGTTTGCCAACCGGCCCGTCAGCCTGCGGGTCTATCCCGATCGCTTCCTGGTAGTGGCGGAAGGACAGGTCATATGCGAACATCAGCGCATTATCGACCGATCCCATGATGGCCCCGGCCATACCGTCTATGACTGGCGGCATTATCTGGCGGTGGTCCAGCGCAAACCTGGCGCCCTGCGCAACGGGGCGCCGTTCCTCGAACTGCCCGAGGCCTTCCAGCGGCTGCAGCGGCATCTGCTGCGTAATCCCGGCGGTGACCGGGAAATGGTTGAGATCCTGGCGCTCGTCCTGCACCATGACGAAGAGGCCGTGCTGACCGCCGTGGCGCTGGCACTGGAGGCAGGCGTTCCGGCCAAGACCCATATCCTCAACCTGCTGCACAGGCTGCTGGATGGAAAACCCATCACGACGCCGCCGGTGACGGCGCCACAGGCGCTGAGACTGGTCAGCGAGCCGATGGCTAATGTCGAACGCTATGATGCCCTGCGCCGGGAGAACCGCCATGCGTCATGATCCCGCCACTGGCGCCCTCGTCGTGATGCTGCGCGGCCTGAAAATGCCCGGCATGGCCCAGGCCGTGGCCGATCTCATGCAGCAGGGGTCGCCCGCCTTCGAGGCGGCGGTGCCGATCCTCTCCCAGTTGCTGAAAGCCGAAACGGCCGAACGGGAGGTGCGGTCCGTTGCCTATCAGCTCAAGGTGGCGCGGTTCCCGGCCTATCGTGATCTGGCCGGCTTCGACTTTGCCAGCAGCGAGATCAACGAGGCGCTGGTCCGGCAACTGCACCGCTGCGACTTTATCGACGTCGCCGAAAATGTGGTGCTGGTCGGCGGTCCAGGTACCGGCAAGACCCATGTCGCAACGGCGCTGGGCGTTCAAGCTATCGAGCATCACCGCAAGCGCGTCCGCTTCTTCTCGACGGTCGAACTGGTCAATGCGCTCGAGCAGGAAAAGGCTCAGGGTAAGGCCGGGCAGATCGCCAACCGGCTCGTCCACTCCGACCTCGTCGTCCTCGATGAGCTGGGCTATCTGCCGTTCAGCGCCTCAGGCGGGGCGCTGCTGTTCCACCTGCTGAGCAAACTCTACGAGCGCACCAGCGTCATCATCACCACCAATCTCAGCTTCAGTGAATGGGCCACCGTGTTCGGCGATGCCAAGATGACCACCGCGCTCCTCGATCGGCTCACCCATCATTGTCACATACTGGAGACCGGTAACGACAGCTTCCGGTTCAAAAATAGCTCCGCCCAGCAAACCAAACCCCGAAAGGAGAAACCCGTATCTTGACCCACCAATGACATCCGAAACATAATATCAGGCGGGTCACTTCTCGGTGGAAATCCCGGGTCAACTCTCAGTGGCAATCAACACGAACAGCCACCAGCGTGTTGATCGAAAAGCGTTCGAGAAGTTCGAGTTTCTTCTCCCGCCCCTCGACGAGCAGCGGCGGATCGCCGAGGTGCTGCGGTCGGTGGATGGGGCGATTGCGACACAGACCGAACTATGCTCGCATCTCCGGCGAACGGCAGATGATCTGGCCGACGAACTATTTGGACGCGAGATCGCTGACTGCGGGGATGACCTGATCGCCTACGGCGATGCCTGCGAGACCGTGCAGGTAGGCATCGTCATCAAGCCTGCGTCCTACTACGTTGATGATGGCGGTGTGCCTGCGCTTCGTTCCACCAACATCAGACGAAATGAAATCGACTTTTCTGCGTTGGTCCAGCTTTCCCAAGAAGGCCACCAGATCAACAGAAAGTCGTCTCTGCGTCCCGGTGATGTTGTAACGATCCGCACGGGCGAACCCGGCAAGACGGCGGTCATTCCCGACGACGCTCCTTCACCGCTCAACTGCATCGACATCATTTTCTCGCGTCCGAAGCCCGAACTGCGGCCTTACTTCGCGGCCTACTTCATAAACTCTGGCACGGCGCGAAGGCAGATCGGAGCGATGCAAGGCGGTCTGGCACAACAGCACTTCAATGTGGGCGAGATGAAGAAGCTCAAGCTCCCCGTGCCAGACCTTGCTCGGCAAGATCGTGTGATCGAAGTGATGGATGCAGCTTGGCGCATGGTTCGCACGGAGGAAGCCCAACTGGCGGCCCTTCAGGCAACGAAAGTGGCCCTAATGTCGGACCTCCTCTCCGGTCATGTGCAGGTGCCTGCATGAGCGAATACCGCCTCGCCGAGAAGCCCGCGCTCGATGCGCTGGCCGCGATGGGCTGGCAGGTGCTGTCCCCGGCGCAGGCGCTGGCGATGCGCGAGGAGGAAAACCGGGTTATCCTCAAGCCTGTGCTTATCGACGCCCTGCGCACAATCAACGGCATCGGCGCGGAGGATGCAGAGGCGATCTACAACGACCTGTCCACCCTGTCCGACAATGAGGAGTGGCAGCGCAAGCTGCGCGGCGGCTATTCCCGCCGCCTGTCCGGCGAGAACCGTGATAGCCCGATTGCGCTGATTGACTTCAAGAACCCCAGCCGCAACGCCTTTCACGTCACCAACCAGTTCCGCGTCGCCGCGCAGCGCCCACGTATCCCGGACGTGGTGCTGTTCGTGAATGGTATCCCGCTGGTGGTGATCGAGGCCAAGTCTCCCTTGAAGGCCACGGCCAAGGCCGAGGAAGCCTTCGAGCAGATCAAGCAGTATGAGCGGGACATACCCCGGCTGTTCTACCCCAACGCCTTCAACCTCGTCACCGATGGCATGGCGACGCTCTATGGCGCAACGGGTGCGCCCTCGCAGTTCTATGCCCCGTGGCCCGACACTTGGCCTCGCCACCGCGATGACTTCGTGGATGACCTGACCAAAGACCTGTGGTGCCTGTGCGAACCGTCGCGCCTGCTGGACCTGCTGACCCACTTCATCGTGTTCGAGGTGGACCCGGAGACAAGCCGCAAGATGAAGAAGGTCTGCCGCTATCAGCAGTTCCGCGCGGTGAACAAGGCGGTGCAACGGGTTGCACAGGGGGAGCACCGCAAGGGCCTGATCTGGCACACGCAGGGTTCGGGCAAGAGCCTGACTATGGTGTTCCTCGCCCTCAAGCTAAAAACTCACCTGACGCTTGATGCGCCGAGCCTCGCCAACCCGAACATCCTCGTGCTGACCGACCGGATCGACCTCGACGATCAGATCAGCAAAACCTTCGTCGCCTGCGGCCTGCCCAACCCGACGCAGTGCGGATCGGTGGCAGCACTGCGCGAAGCGGTGAACCGGGGCGGCAATGGGCAAATCCTGCTGTCCACCATCTTCAAGTTCGCCGGATCGAAGGAGGCCATCCCCAACTCGGCCAACTGGATCGTGTTGGTGGACGAGTGCCACCGCACGCAGGAAAAGGATTTGGGAGCCTTCTTGCAAGCCACCCTGCCGGAAGCTCATTTCTATGGCTTCACCGGCACGCCGATAAAGTCGACCGACAAGGACACCTACGCCCGGTTTAGCATCGCGGGCGAAGGCTACCTCGACAAATACGGCATTGACGACGCCGTTCGCGACGGCGCGACCGTGCCCATCCTCTACGAAGGTCGTAAAGCCGATTGGGCGATCAACGAGGCTGAGATCGACATCCTTTTCGACCGCTGGTTTGTCGATCTGCCGGATGACAAGCGCGAGGAACTGAAGCGCAAGGGGCTGACGCTCGCCACCATCGCCAAGCACCCGGAACGCATCCGCTTAATTGCGATGGACATCTGGGAGCACTTCAAAACCGTTTGCCAGCCGGATGGCTTCAAGGCGCAGATCGTCGCGGTGGATCGTGAGGCGGTGATCCTATACCGCGCCGCGCTGTCCACCGTGATCGCCGCCGATCTGCATCGCGGCGGGATGGAGGCGGACGAGGCGCAGACCAAGGCCGACGCCATGATCGCCTGCGTCTATTCCAAGAGCCAAGAGGACAACAAGCCGAGCGAGAACACAGAGGTTGCCGCACTGCGCGCCGGGCTGGAGGCGCACTACCTCGATGATGCCGCCGAAAAGGACGCGAAGAAGCGGTTCAAGGCGTTCGGGCAGGAACCGAGCTTCCTGATTGTCTGCGACAAGCTGCTGACCGGCTTCGATGCGCCGCTTGAGCATGTTATGTATCTCGACAAGCCGCTGAAGGAGCACAATCTCCTCCAAGCCATTGCCCGGACAAACCGCACCTGCACGATCAAATTGCCGGACGGGGGCGAGATCGAGAAACCGAACGGGCGGATCGTCGATTACATCGGCATCACCAGCCATCTGGACGAGGCATTGCAGTCTTTCCGCTCCGAGGATGTCGAGAACGCCATGCGTGACATCGCCATCCTGCGGAATGACCTCAAGGAAGCCCACGCCCGCTATCGTGCGCAGAAACGCGCCATGGGTCTGGAGGGCATGGACGAGAAAGCTGCCGCTTATGCCGCTGCCAAAATGGCGGCCGGGGAGCAGGAGGATGACTGGTTCGACCTCCAGCGGCTCACCCGCATCTTCATCAAGGTGTATGCCGACCTGTCGCCCGATCCCGCGATCCTCGACTTCACCGCCGAGGTGAAATGGGCTTCCGCGTTCCTACGGCTGGCGACGCAGGCCATTAGCAAGGACGAGAGCCTCGACCACAAGAGCTATTCGGCCAAGATAAGGGAAATGCTGGAGCAGCATGTCCACGTCACCGGCCTCCCGACCACGATCCGCCTACGCAACATCACCGATCCGAACTTTGCCGACGATTTCGATACGGGGACAAAGATCGAGGGTGAGTTGCAGGAAGCGTTCGTCCGCAAATCGGCCGAGCTTCGCCGCGTCACCCGCGAACTGGTGGACAAGAACCCGGCGCAATATGGCCGTTTCTCCGAGCGGGTGTTGGAGATTATCCGCCGGTTCGAGGAGGGGCAGCTTGCCGCCGCCGATGGCCTTCGTGAGTTCGAGGGGCTGACCGGCGACATCCATAGCGAACAGGGCGCGCACACCGAACTCGGCATGGATGAGAACGCTTTCTCGATCCTGCGCATCATTGAGGCCATCGTGACAGAGGATGCCCACGAAACCTTGCAGGACGCGGCCATCGCCATTGGGGCAATTTATGCCGACGCCGCCGCCACCCAGCCCGCCTTTGCGCATATGGAAGCCTACCTGCGGTCCTTACGCCAACAGGTTCGACGCATCTTGACCGAGCACGGCATCGGCGAAACCAAGACCATCCGTGAGAAGGTGGAGGAGTTCGCCGTCCATGCCTATGGCAGCGCCGCCTGATGCCTACGCTCCAGATAGGCCGGAAGGAAATCCCCTACGAGCTTCGTCGCTCGGCCACGGCATCGGAACGCCGGATCACCATCACGCCCGGCCATGTCGAGGTGCTGGCGCTGACCAGAGACAATGACAGCGACATAGCGGGGTTCTTGGAGCGCAAGCGGCAGTGGGTGTTCAACACCGTGCGCGAGATGGAGCGCATCGCGGCCAGTCGCCATACCGTGCCCCGGTTCATCACCGGATCAAAGATACCCTATAGGGGCCGTAAAATGCCGCTCACGGTGCGGCGGACAGATGCTGAGCGCGGAACAGTCACCTACCGTAACGGGTTCATCGTCGATTTGCCTCATTGGGCTGGCGATGATGCCGATCATCTTGTCGCCAGCGAGTTGAAGCTGTGGCTGAAACAGCGTGCCCGGCGTGACGTGCAAGAGATCGCCGCCGATTACGGTAAGCGGTTCGGCCTCATCCCCCGGTCAATCCGCGCTGCGGACTTTGCCCATGGCTGGGGGGCATGCGGGCCGGAAGGCAACATCCTCATCAACTGGCATCTGATTTTCGCGCCGAAGAAGGTGCTCGAATACGTGGTGGCGCACGAAATGGCGCACCTGCGGCATCGGTCACATGGGCGGGATTTTTGGGGGCTGGTCGATCAGCTGGCATCGAACTTCCAAATGTCAAAGGCATGGCTGGAGCGGCATCAGCCAACACTTTCCGATAACTTCTTGAAGTGATGTGCCGAACAGATGATGTTAACTTTAAAGAAACAAGCGTTGTAAATGGCAGCATTGTTTGGGTAGTCGGTTTCCGACTGTCGAGGGGGTATATTGATGCAGCTACAAAATCTGGCAATTTCGCGGATCGTTTTTCATGAAGTTTATCGCAGGAGGGATGACCGCCGTCCGCAGCCGCCTGCTTACGGTGTTAGCCTTGCCCAGCTTGCTCCGGATGCGATGGACGAACTGCGCGACCGGATTGTCACTGCTACCGGCAGCCAATCGCAAAGCATGGAAATGACGATCGCTAAGTTTGGTGCCGACAGTGCTCTTGCCCTTGCCAATGACCTCATGCTCGCCCCGGACGATGCCACTTTCCTCAATGTGTCGCAGCGTGTTGCGGACCTACTTACGTCTGCGCAGCAGTCTCGCATCATTCCCGGCGGCGTCCTTGCAATTTTTTCTGGTAGCTCTGGACATCCGTCGAAGCCCGTAGTGGGCTTTATCAAGGCGGAATTACACGGCGGCTTTCGCCGTGGGGCAAACTTGACGGTAGAGTATCTCAAAACTCTTTTCATGACGCCGCAAACGAAGCTCTATAAAATCGGCTTGTTTGGGTATGATGGCGGGGTGGCCCGCCAACTGCCAGATGGATGGAGCGCGTCAGTATACGACAATCAGATGTCTGCGGCGAACCGAGATGGCGCAGCACGCTATTTTTTTGAAGGGTTCTTGGGTCTTGAGCTTCCGCGCAGCGCGGCCCGCATGACCCGGAAGTTTTGGGAGGGGACTACGGCTTTCATCCAGACCGCACCAGTGTCGGAGGAGAAGCGGGCTGATTTGTTAACCGGCTTGTATACGTATCTGCGTGTAGACCAATCCCCGAATGTTGAAGTTGCCACCTTTGCGAGCAACTATTTGGAACCCGTTCTTCGAGACAAATACCGAGATCATATGAAGGTTGAGGGATTTCCTGCCAACGCTGTGGCAAAGGACCTCTCCGAGCTTCAAGGGAAGTTGAAAAAGAGGCGAGTGCGGTTCTCTCAAGATGTCCAGCTTACGGCATCAGCCGCCGCCTTTAAGGATTTGATTGAGATTGAGACCTTTGCTGCACCGGCAGGAGCAGCGGCACCAACTTGGACCCGCATAACGGTGCATGACCAAATTCGTGACCAGCAATGAATGAGGACGATCTACTCCAGCTTTGGGCATCTGAACGTCCGATGTTCGAGGCGTGGGGGGCGTTTGTGGTCGAGAACATTGTGCAAAACGTTCAGGGAGCCGTTTCGCCCCTGTCGGCCGATATTTTCTTACGCATCCCGCCAAAAGCGCGGCTCAAGGCAGACGTTTCTATCGTCGAAAAGGCATTTTATAGAAAAAACTACGACGATCCATATGGCCAAATCACCGACAAGGTAGGAGTGAGATTTGTCGTCTTGCTCTCTAGTGATTTAAAGGTTGTCGAAAAGGCGATTGAAGAAAGTGATCTCTGGGCCGCTTCTAAGGACCGGGATTTCGAGGAGGAGCAAAAAGAAAATCCTATTCAGTTCGATTACGCGGCTGTCCACTATGTTGTATACTGTAATGGTGATCGGGACATTGGCGGAATAACTGTGCGTGATGGGTCGCCGTGTGAAGTTCAGGTGAAAACCATTCTTCAGCACGCTTATAGCGAGTTGACCCACGACACCATCTACAAGCCTCGTGTGGATGCTACGCCTGAGATGAAGCGCGCTGCGGCCAAGAGTATGGCCTTGATCGAGGCCACCAATGACTATTTTGAGGATGTGACCCGGCAGGTTCTTGCTGTCACGGCGTCCGAGCGGGCTGCAACAGAAGCTCTTGTGCCGCTATATCGGTCGGCAACGGGAGTGGAGCCGCAGATTTCGAGGTTAGAAGGGATACTGCTGGATGCCTTTCAAGTTGATGGCGAAGAAGGTTTGGCTTCCAATGTGAATGAGATGCTTAGGCAGTCCCCCTATGTTGGGGAACGGATTGCTGACCGTGCAAGGGCGAAATTGCTTTTCCGGCAGCCCAGCATCTTGGCCGCCTATTTCTTAGCGCAAAATCGAAGTGCCGCCTTAAAAGAGCTTTGGCCGCTGACTGCCGAGGAGTTGAGACCAATATTTGTAGATTTGGGCCTTTCCTTCGACAGCCAGTAGTTTCGTAGCTGTCACGCATGGCCTTGCCCTAGGCCGTGAACTCATAAATGGATTGAGGTCCCAGCGCTGATGTTCCATCCTTCTGGGCAAGGGAGGATGCATGGTTCAGAAGGCGGTGAAAGAGCTTTGCGGCGTTAGCGAGAAACTCACGG
>Ga0307412_10001217_pt1 | contig 14632 bp, 9 predicted proteins | sample DK1Cmetagenome_3_FD_203823 | JGI IMG/M metagenome (GOLD analysis project Ga0307412, IMG submission 203823) | Maize rhizosphere microbial communities from greenhouse at UC Davis, California, United States - DK15-C-1 | ecosystem: Host-associated > Plants > Roots > Rhizosphere > Soil | place: USA...
ACCCTGCCGCCCAGCACGTCATGGTGCTCTACACCGGCGGCACCATCGGCATGCAAGCCAGCGCCAACGGCCTGGCCCCGGCATCCGGCTTCGAAGCGCGGATGCGCGACTACCTGCACAGCCAGCCCGAACTGGTGGTGCCGCAGTGGCGCTTTCGGGAAATGTCGCCGCTGATCGACAGCGCCAACATGACCCCAGCCTATTGGCAGCAACTGCGCGAAGCGGTGGTCGATGCCGTGGATGTGCAGGGCTGCGACAGCGTGCTGATCCTGCACGGCACCGACACCCTGGCCTACAGCGCCGCCGCCATGAGCTTCCAGTTGTTGGGCCTGCATGCGCGGGTCTGCTTCACCGGTTCCATGCTGCCCGCTGGCGTGGCCGACAGCGATGCCTGGGAAAACCTCAGCGGCGCGATGGTCGCCCTCGGCCAGGGCCTGGCGCCGGGCGTGCATCTTTACTTCCACGGCGAACTGCTGGCGCCGACCCGTTGCGCAAAAGTGCGCAGCTTCGGTCGTCATCCGTTCAAGCGCCTGGAACGCCAAGGTGGTGGCATCAAGGCCGCATCGCTGCCAACGCAGCTGAACTACAACCAGCCGAAACACTTGGCGAACGTCGCGGCGCTGCCGCTGTTTCCTGGGATCGGTGCCGAAATCATCGATGGCCTGCTGGGCAGCGGCATCCAGGGTCTGGTGCTGGAGTGCTACGGCAGCGGCACCGGGCCGAGCGACAACCCGGCGTTCCTCGCCAGCCTGGAGCGGGCGCGGGACAGCGGTGTGGTGGTAGTCGCGGTCACACAATGCCATGAAGGCGGCGTTGAGCTTGACGTGTACGAAGCCGGCAGCCGCTTGCGCGGCGTTGGCGTGCTGTCCGGCGGCGGCATGACCCGCGAAGCGGCATTCGGCAAGTTGCAGGCATTGATTGGCGCGGCGTTGCCGGTGGATGAAGTTCGGCGGTTGGTTGAGCTGGATCTTTGCGGTGAGCTGATCTGATCCGAACTGCACCGAGTTGTGATGAGTGGCTTTTGTGGCGAGGGAGCTTGCTCCCGCTCGGTTGCGCAGTGACCGCAAGATTTAGGGGGGCCGCTTCGCCCGAAGCGTCGGACCGGCCCAGCGGGAGCAAGCTCCCTCGCCACAATTGCGGTGTCCTGAAAGATACCGTTCGGCATACAACTTGCTCCGCCTCCCGTCTCCCAAGGCTGGAAACGGACCATGCTGCATTCCCACCTCACCACCCTCAACGCCGTCTCCCTGGTGCTCGATGCCTTCAAGCACGACGGCCTGCCCCGTGATGCCTTGCTGGCCGGCAGCGGCATCAGCACGGCGGATCTGAGCCGGGCCGACACGCGCATCACCACCAATCAGGAGATGCAGGTCTGTGCCAATGCCGTCGCCCTCAAGCGGGATATCGGCCTGGAGCTGGGGCGCAACATGCACGTTTCGTCCTACGGCATGCTCGGATATGCCCTGCTCACCAGTGCCACCTTAGGTGACGCTTTGCGCCTGGCGCTGCGCTACCCGGCGCTGTTGGGAACACTCTTCGAGCTGGCACTGGACGACGACGGAGAGCACATCTGGCTCAGCGCCAGCGACTATCGGGAGAACCCGGCCCTGGCGGTGTTCAACGCCGAGTTCTGCATGGTCTCGCTGAAGGTGATCTGCAACGACCTCCTCGGCCACCCGCTGCCCTTGCGCGCTGCGCGGTTCGAACATTCGGCGCCGGATTACCAGGCGCGCTACGCCAACCTGTTCGACTGCCCGATGCGCTTCGACAGCATCGACAACGCCTTCGCCTTCGATCGTCATTGGCTAGAGCAGCCCCTACCGCTGGCCGACCCCATCACCCATCACGCCATGGCCGAACGCTGCCGCCGGCAGAACACCGAGTTCACCGGCCGCCAGGCCTGGCTGGGACGCATCCGCCATCTCCTCGGCGCGCAACTGGACGCAGCCCCGGGCCTGGAAGGCTTGGCCGAACAAATGAACTGCTCGGCGCGCACCCTGCGCCGGCATCTCCAGGACCTGGGCTGCAGCTATCAGGAACTGCTCGATGAACTGCGCTTCGAGCGGGCCAAGCAAATGCTCTGCGAGAATCAATTGCCGATCTACCGGATCGCCGAACTGCTTGGCTTCAGTGAAACAGCAAGCTTTCGTCATGCCTTCGTACGCTGGAGCGGCGTGGCGCCGAGTCGGTTCAGGGCGTGAATCACCTCCCGCTTGGGCAACACCGCCCCTGTGGCGAGGGGATTTATCCCCGCTGGGCTGCGAAGCGGCCCTAAATGCAAACGACGCGGTGGGTCAGGCAGATTGGGTTGGCTGGTTAGGGGCTGCTGCGCAGCCCAGCGGGAGCAAGCTCCCTCGCCACGGGTTGTGAACCTGTAGACCCCGCCCACGCCCCGAACCAGCGCAAACCCGCGCCAACAAGGGGCGATTTACGGTCAAAGCTTTTGGCCATTTCGATCCCCTTTTGGCCTTTCCTGCCGTTCTCCAAAACCCCGCGTGCCGCAAGACTGTGTTCCAGCGAATCAGCCCTGCGGAGAACAAGAATGCTGACGATCTACTCAGACGATCACCACCTGCACCATGGACGCTGCGAATTGATGGACGGGCAGTTGATGCCCTGCTTTGAGATGCCGTCCCGCGCCGATCACGTGCTGGAGCGGGTCAAGGCTAGGGCGCTGGGGCCGGTAGAGGCGCCGCAGGATTTTGGACTGGCGCCGATCCAGCGTATCCACAGCCCGGCCTATCTGGAATTTTTCAAGGGCGCCTGGGCGCGCTGGACCGAGTTCAACCGCGACGGCGATCTGCTGCCCTATACCTGGCCGGCCCGCACTTTACGCACGGTCATCCCGACCAGCCTGCATGGCCAACTAGGCTATTACAGCTTCGACGGCGGCGCACCGATTACCGCCGGCACGTGGCAAGCGGCGTACAGCGCAGCCCAGGTCGCCCTTACCGCCCAGGCCGATATCCAGCGCGGCGCCCGCAGCGCCTTTGCGCTGTGCCGTCCGCCGGGGCATCACGCCGCCAGCGACTTGATGGGCGGTTATTGCTACCTCAACAACGCCGCCATCGCCGCCCAGGCCTTTCTCGACCAAGGTCACAGCAGAGTCGCCATCCTCGATGTGGACTACCACCACGGCAACGGCACCCAATCGATTTTCTACGAGCGCAGCGACGTGCTGTTCGCCTCGATCCACGGCCATCCAGAGGCGGAGTTTCCGTTTTTTTTAGGCTACGAAGATGAGCGCGGCGAAGGCGCCGGCGCGGGCTTCAACTTCAACTACCCTTTGCCGGCCGGCTCAGGCTGGGACACCTGGAGCGCTGCACTGGAGCAAGCCTGCAGCGAAGTCCAACGCTACGACGCCGACGTCATCGTCGTGTCCCTGGGCGTGGACACGTTCAAGGACGATCCGATCTCGCAATTCAAGCTCGACAGCCCGGACTACCTGGCGATGGGCAAGCGTATCGCAGCCCTCGGCAAGCCGACCTTGTTCGTGATGGAAGGCGGCTACGCCGTGGCAGAAATCGGCATCAACGCCGTAAACGTCCTTGAAGGTTTCCAAAGCGCCCAATGAGGAACAACAGCATGAACAGACTCAAGCGTTTGATGGCCCCGGCCCTGTGCGCCGCGCTGCTGTGTGGCGCCGCCCAGGCCGAGGAGCGCACATTGCGCGTCTATAACTGGTTCGACTACATCACGCCCAAGGCCTTGGACGATTTCAAGGCGCAGAACAGCCAGGTCAAATTGATCTACGACATCTTCGACACCAACGAGGCGCTGGAGGCCAAGCTGTTGACGGGTAACGCCGGCTACGACGTGGTGGTGCCGTCCAATGTGTTCCTGGCCAAGCAGATCGAAGCCGGCGTGTTCCAGCCCTTGGACCGCAGCAAGCTGCCGAACTGGAACCACCTCGATCCCAAACTGATGAAGCTGATCGAAGCCAACGATCCCGGCAACAAATTTGCCGTGCCCTATATGTACGGCACCATCCTGATCGGCTTCAACCCGGACAAGGTCAAGGCCGCCCTGGGCGACAACGCGCCGGTGAACAGTTGGGACCTGATTTTCAAGGAAGAAAACATCAGCAAGCTCAAGCAGTGTGGCGTCGCGTTGCTCGATTCGCCGTCAGAAATCCTGCCCCTGGCCTTGCAGCACCTGGGCCTGGACCCCAACAGCAAGAAGCCGGCGGACTACGCCAAGGCTGAAGCACTGTTGCTGAAGATCCGGCCTTACATCACGTACTTCCATTCGTCCAAATACATGGCCGACATCGCCAACGGTGACATTTGCGTGGCCGTCGGTTATTCGGGCAGCTTTTCCCAGGCGGCCAACCGCGCCAAGGAAGCCAAGAACGGCGTGACGGTGGACATGCGCCTGCCCAAGGAAGGCGCACCGATCTGGTTCGACATGCTCGCCATTCCCAAAGGTGCGAAGAACCCGGACGACGCCTACACCTTCATCAACTATCTGCTGCAACCGCAGGTGATCGCGCCAGTCAGCGATTTCGTCGGCTATCCGAACCCGAACAAGGACGCTACCGAAATGGTCGATCCAGCAATTCGTGGCAACCCCAACCTGTATCCGACCGAGGCGGCCATGACCACGCTCTACACGCTGCAACCTCTGCCGAGGGACGCCGAACGAGCACGGACCCGAGCCTGGACCCGGATCAAATCAGGCCAGTAAAGATCCGGCTGCATATACATAGTTACCACCTTTCCTGTTTTCGACCTCCCTAGCATGGGCACCCGAAGCGTTCGGCTTCGGGAGCCCATTTTCGCGAGACAGGAAGACTCAGATGACACCAGCCCCCAGTACCAACGACCCCAGCTCCGCTCCCGCGTCAGCGGACGGAGCGAAAAACCTGCTGTTCGCAGGCCCCTCATACCCAGAAGTGGCCACCGTCCTCCTAGCAGACGCTCTCAAAAAACTGTATCCGACGCTGGACATCGATCCCAGAACCACCGTGGTAGGCGAGCCGGTGTGGAGTATCGACGACGATCAGGTCGTGGATCTCGGTGCCCGCTACAACACGCTCAGCAACATACTGGCCGGGCAAATGGAAGAAAGCGATTCCATTTGCCTTATCGAGGGGGAGCACTTCCTGACCCGTTTACCGATCACCGACCCTGTGTCGCATTTGCCAGTGCGTATCGACCAGATCGGAAATCTCATCAACGAACTCGTACCTGTCATGCTACCCGCCTTCCAGGAATTGCAACTGGCGTACTGGAATACCTCAGCGGATGCATCCGGTCCGCGCTGGCGTTCGCTTTCAAATTCGTTGCGCAAGTTCTGGGACGTCAAGCAGGTGAGCGGCTGGACCGCCACGGAGTGCCTGATGGCCAGGCAACTGTTCCTTTATCCCTCCTTGCAGGACCGCAAGCTCAAGGACCGCTATGACAGCCACGCCTACCTGATCGATATCGATTCAGTCGATGAAGGCAAAGCGAAGCACGTGTACGAAAACTCCATCGTGGTGCTGATCGGTAACATCGATAATAAGAAAGTCATTCTCACGTACTCGATTCTCAACGGCCACCAGCGGTTCGATTCGCTGGATGCGTTTGGACAAACGCTGCCCGATTACCTGGGGAACACTTCCACCAGCCAGATAAAATGGCGACTGTATGAACCCAACGGCAATATCTTCGACCACAAGGCCTGCGGGCTGGTCAACATGCAAATCAAGGTCATCAGTTCTCCCGCATTTGTCGGAGATGAAACATCCCAGGGGCGCGAACCACCGAGCGCCAACATGCAGCATCCTGACAAACGCTTTAGCCAGGCCTGGCTGGAGCAACATACACCGGACTGGTTGCAGGCAGCCTCGATAGCCGACCAGTCTCAATTCGCCCAGCATATGAAACACCTGTCGGCGCTGAGCAGCATGCATGCCGGCAAGACTTACCTGGATGACATTCCCTTCATCAAGGCCTATACGTTGAGCGCCCTGAAACAGCAGATTCTGTCGGAGCATTCCGATGCCGCGACGCTCGATTTGGAAAAAATCGAGATCGAGACAAGAAGCGTCGTTTTCTGGGGTACGTTCGCTGTGCCCGGAAAAATCGACGTCACCCGATTCAGCCTCGTCGAACTGGCCTTGCAAAACCTCATCGTACTGCCTATCGGCGACAAGTCCGTCAGGTCGATCGATGGCCAGGCGTTGCCCACCTGGATGACGGTTGATTACCTGGAAAAAGTTATTACCACAGTCGATATAGGTCGCGTCTATCCCGATCTGATCAAGCAAAAATTGCTCGCCGACCCCACGGAGTCGAGCCGACGGGAAGGTTTGTACACGTCTCAGTTACGCATTCAGTTACCCATGCTCGCGCTGGAGAACAAGATCCGCAACTTGGGCAATATTGACGACCGAGGCTACCGTTATGTCGCTGCGCTCATGGAACCCAAGGAGGAAGACCGCAAGGTAGATGGACAACCCATAGTGCTACGCAGACTCGCTTTCATTTCCCAGCATATGTTGGGCACCGAAGAAGACATTGTCGCCAATATGTTCGTGATCGGCCCCAAGGACCCGGGCGCCGGCCCGCTTCTGCTTTATCGCCCCTTGCTTGAGCCGCAGCTCTGCCAATACCCATCGCCCAGCAATTTGTTATATGCCATCCGGCAGACAAGCTCCTTGCGTCAGTCCGTGCTGGCATGGCTGCCCGATGACGTGCGAACCCATTACAGTCGCTATGTATTCCCCGGCGCACTGCCCTCGCCTTGGATCGCCGTGGACTTTTTGGCAGACCCCATTGCTGTGTTATTGAGCAGCCTCCCCGTCAGTTTGAGCACCAAGGCTCTGGAGGAGGATTTCCTGCCGCTGCTGTTCAAGGCCAATGCCGATGCGCTGGTCGAGCTCGCCGACCGTCAATCGGTCTCCAACAGTGAGGAGCGCTGGGAGAGTTTCAAGCAGGCCGGCTGGTTGATTTTCAACCTGGTGCTGCCGTACCTCGGGGCCACAGCAGGCACCGCCGTCTGGCTTGCGCAGATCCTGGACGATGTCGAAACCCTGGAGAAGAGCGACGAACAGGCAGACAGCCAGACCAAATGGGAGGCGTTTGTCGACCTGCTGATGAATCTGTCAGCGGCACTCATCAGCCACAGCATCGAACGCGCCCGCAAAAACATGCGTGGCCGCCAGACAGAGACACCGGAGGTGGTGCAAGAACTCCAAAGCCTGAAAGTCCCCGTTCCCATCACCGTCCAAAGATTCCCTCCCATGATAGAAACGCTGCCAACCGAGCATTACGAGGCTATCCATTCCATGGGGGCCTTGGCTGGCAAATCCCAGGAGCTCGCGAAGGTCCTCGAAACGTTCACAGTCGTCCAACCCGAGCAAACCGGTGTGCCGCGAACCGAAGGCCCCTTCGCAGGGCTTTACGAGCGCGAGGGGGAATGGCACGCAAACATGGCCGGCAAATGGGTCAGGGTTAAACTGGAAGGGGAACAGGTTTTCATCATCGATCCGAAAGACGCCTCCCGTACGGGGCCTCCCTTGGCCAGCGAAACCTCCGGCCAATGGCGCATCGATACTCGCCTGCGCCTGCGCAGTGGCGGATCGAAAGGCGCCAGGCAGAAAGTCATTAATGAAGCCAAGGAATTCGGCATCAAGAAACTTGCAGAGCTGAACCAGTTCGAACAAAGGAAAGTCGAGAGCCAGAGGCTGTTGACGATGGAGGCGCAGGCGTTGGACAAGGCATCGGGCCCCTCCAGGGAGCGCGTACGCGACACGTACGTCGCCACCTTGAAAACACAACGGGAAAGCTTTGAAAATGCCCTTGAGATACTGAGGAAGTGGCCCGTCTATCAGGCAATGCCCGACGCACCTCGTAGACGCCTTGCCTATCTGAACGCGCAGATCAGCGTCACTTTCGAAGACATGGAGAAGTTGAAAGAAACCTTTACTCCGGCCCTTCGTAACGCGACGGAGCTCAGTTCCACTCGGGTCCAGGTGACGGAGCAACGGCACGTAGAGACTGCTGTGAGCATGATCCAGGTCGGCGATGACATGATCAGCCGCCTGGACTATATGGAGACCCGCTTCACCGAGCTGAAGCTATTGGGGGCCGAAGGCTTTGAATTTGTCCGTGAACATCGCTCGAACATGCCGTCGTACAAAGGTTGGGAGCTACGACTTATCCAGTTGGACATGTATCGCCACGTTTGCCTGTCAATCAATAGCATCCACAGGATTCCCGAAGGCTGGCACGTCATCAATCAAGTCATCGATAACGCCACGGTTGCCTTCCAAAGCCTGCGCACCGCGATGGATGAACGAAGCCTGATTCGGCTGGACGAACAAATCGACGCCTACGGCAGCCTGACGGAACAGTTCTACGGAATAGAAGAACACCTTCAATACATAAACAGCGAATACCAGGACAGCGTCCGCACGACGGACCTTACTCGACTGACTGATCGAATCCGCACCATCCGGAAAAGTGCCCAAGGCCTTCTGGCGGAGGCCCTCGTTGAACGAGACGTGCGACGAAGCCTGGCCACCCCGTACGAGCAACGCCCCAAACCGAGGAAAAAATTCATCAGGGCACGCTTCTGGGGGCTCGTCAGCGGCGAACCGCGTCTATTGAAAGGTATCAAGGAAACCGATTGGCTGGACGTCAAGAACCCTTTCATAGACAAAATCATCGCGACGTTCCACCGCAAGGAAACCGGTGAATGGGTACCCCACGTCAACGCCCCACTGAGTGAAGCCTCGGAGGCTGTCCCTACCCTGTCCATCAGCTTGGCAAAGGGCAAGGCCCTGATAGATGGGCTGGCTGCTTTCAAGACACAACTGGAGGAACGCGTAGAACAACCGGACCGAACACCTGCTGGAATCGGGATGATTCTCAACGCACATGCACACCGGATGGAAACGATCGGCATCGCGATCGGCAAGGCGTTGGAGCGTGCCACAAACGAAACGGTAGGTATTACCACCCAACAGCTGCAAGAAGCCAATTTCATGCGGCTGGAGCTGAAGAAGGAATCGAACGCGCTTTACCAGCTTGGGAACGAAACCGTGCTCAAGATCATCAAGCAAAGCCCGCCGACCATGAATGACATTGTGTGGCTTAAGGATCGGCACCTGATCTCCATCAAAAGAACGATGAATCGGCGGAAAAACAAAGGTCCCCTTACCAGTTACCTCGACAGGTATGAGATCAAGGATCTCATAGCCCATAAAACGCTCTGGTTTGCAGACTTCCACTATTCAACAAGCTGGGTACCTGACTCCACCTACCTTTCCGGGCGCCTGAAAACCCCGGAACAAGTCCTGGAGGGAACAACCGTCGAATCCACTGCGGACATCACCGACCGTCAATTGATTGCCCGGTACCGCAGCGAAATCGCCGTGGACCAGGCCAAAGCGGTGTTCTTCTCCTGACGGTCCCAACGTCAGCGACTCCAGGCTTGCAACAGCCCTGCCAGCGCACAGCCAATCGCCGCTGGCGGGACGGCTGCAAACCCCAGCACCAGGCCGGCACGCACATGCGCCGGCCCGGTGCCGGGCAGCCAATAGCTGCTCAAGCCATTGATTTCCACACCGATACTGGCCGCCTGGGCAATCAACTCTCGCTCACGCTCGATCTTATCCACCGCCACCGTAACGTGCAGCCCCGCCACGACCGTGGGCATGGCGCCCACACCCGCAATCGTCTTCGGCCAGCCTGACAACAACGCGTCTCGGCGGGCCAGCGCGGCCCGACGCATGCGCCTGATGTGCCGTTGGAAATGCCCGGCGGCCATGAACTCGGCCATCACTGCCTGGGTACTGACCTCCGAGTGGCGCACGTCCACCGCTCGACGACGCGCGAACGCATCGACCAGACCGGGCGGCAACACCAGGTATCCCAGGCGCAAGGCCGGAAACGCAACCTTGCCAAACGTCCCCACATAGAGCACACGCCCCTGGCGATCCAACGCAGCCAACGGTGCCAGCGGCGCACCGCTGTAGCGGTATTCGCCGTCATAGTCGTCTTCGACGATCCAACCATTGTTGCGCTCGGCCCAGGCCAGCAGTTCCAGACGGCGAGCGAGGCTCATGACAACTCCGGTCGGATACTGATGGGACGGTGTGACGTAAGCCAACCGACAATTGCTCAACGTATCGAGTTTCGTGCAATCGAGACCATCATTGTCCACCGGCACTCCTTTCACATCGCCCCCAGCGACGGAAAACGCATGCCCTGCGGCGCGATAGCCTGGATTTTCCACGGCGACGATGTCGCCAGGGTCCACCAGCAGCTGTGCACAAAGGCTGATGCCCTGCTGGGCGCCGCTGGTGATCACAATTTGTTCAGCTGTGCATTGCAGGCCTCGGGAGCTGCGCAAATAAGCGGCAATCAGGTTTCGCAAGCGCGCATCACCCTGGGCATCGCCATAACACAACTGCTCCAGGTCGGGCTTGCGCCAGAAAGCGGCATTCAGCTTGGCCCATACGTCAAACGGGAACAGATCAAACGCCGGGACGCCGACCCGAAACGCCCGAGGTGGGCCAGCCGGCGGCTGGGGCAGATGGTGTTTTTCGACGCGGGCCAACGCACCGCTGTGGATAACTTTACTGGATGGACCCACAGGCAAATCAAGCCAGTCTGTGGGTAAAGCTGTGGGTAAGCCTGTTGAAAACCCTGTGGACATTTTTGTGGATAAGTTCTGGAGCGCAAGCGCCGATGAAGACAACTTCGCCACGTACGTACCGTCACCGACCCGTCCTTCAATGAAACCCTCGGCGTAGAGCTGATCGTAGGCACGTACCACGCTGTTGCGTGAAATCGACAAGGCCGTTGCCAGGTCACGGCTGGCCGGCAAACGCGTGCCGCTGGCAAGCCGCCCGTCCAAGACCCGCGAACGCAACGCCTGATAAAGCTGACGACTCAGACCCTGGCGACGATCGAGCTCAATTCCGGCAGGGTTGAAGGACAGTGGCGGGACGGCGTCGTTCATTGACTGTACTCCTGAATGGTCCTACTGAATTGCCTGGAAGTGGCTCTTACAACAGACCAATATCCTGCCTAGGATGCAGGCATTCGCCAAGGAAAATCTCCATGTACAACCCAAAGAACTTTGCCGTGCAAGACCTGCCCCAATTGCACCGGATGATGGGCGATTGCCGCCTGGCCGTATTGATCACCCACGGTGAACACGGCTTGCAAGCCAGCCATCTGCCACTGTTGCTGGACACAGAACAGGGCCCCAATGGGAGCCTCCATGGGCACATGGCTCGAGCCAATCCGCAATGGCGCGACCTGGAGGCAGGCGCCGAAGCGTTGGTGATATTTGCTGGCGCCGACGCTTACGTGAGCCCGGTTTTCTATCCCGGCAAGGCTGAGCACGGCAAAGTCGTACCGACCTGGAACTACTTGGCAGTACATGCCTACGGCACCGCAGAGGTGTTCAGCGATCCCCATCGATTGCGCAGCCTGGTCGGCGCCTTGACCGACCACCACGAAACCGGCCGTGCCCAACCCTGGAGGATCGATGACGCACCGGCGGAGTACATCGACAGCATGCTCAAGGCCATCGTCGGTTTTGTCCTGCCCATCCAGCGCCTGGAAGGCAAACGCAAGCTCAGCCAGAACCGTAGCCCCGCCGATGCCACGGGCGTACGCAACGGGCTCGCCTCCAGCCCCGACCCGCGTGACCAAGCCCTGGCGCACCTGATGCCAGACCTATCGCCAAAGGAATGAACATGAACCAGACCGACATTCGCCTCGTCACCCCTGAAGATCATGCCGCCTGGCTGCCGTTGTGGCAGGCCTACCTGCGGTTCTACAACACCGAGTTGCCAGACGCGGTGAGCCAAAGCACTTGGCAACGTTTGCTCGACGACCAAGAACCGACCCACGGCGCCCTCGCCTGGAGCGGCGGCAAGGCCGTGGGCCTGGTGCATTTCATTTATCACCGCTCCAATTGGAGCATCGAAAACTCCTGCTACCTGCAGGATCTGCTGGTGGCGGAACAGACCCGCGGCACCGGCGTCGGTCGCCAGCTCATCGAGTTCGTCTACGCCACGGCCAAGGCCGATGGTTGCTGCAAGGTGCATTGGCTGACCCACGAAACCAACGCGACAGCTATACAGCTGTATGAGCGCATTGCCGAACGCCCAGGCTTCATTCAATTTCGCAAAGCCCTTTAAGGAGCGCAGCATGTCGACTTCACTCGCCGATTGGAAAGGTGTCCCGGCGCCTTTTGCCCAGCTGCTTGAAGGGCGTTTTATCCGCCTCGAAAAACTCGATCCGGCCCGTCACGCGGACGGCCTGTGGCAGGCGCTCGAAGGGCCTGGCGCAGACCCGAAGCTTTGGGATTACTTGCCTTATGGACCGTTCAAGGATCGCAATGCTTTCGACGCCTGGCTGGACAATCACGCCGCCAACATCGACCCGTACTTCTTCAGCGTCGTCGACCGCGCCAGTGGCGAGGTGCAAGGCATTCTCAGCCTGATGTCGATTGTCCCTGCCCAAGGCCGCATCGAGATCGGCCACGTGACCTTCGGCGCACCGATGCAGCGTTCGCCGAAAAGCACCGAAGCGGTCTACCTGCTCGCCAAGGAGTCTTTTGCCTTGGGTTACCGGCGGCTCGAATGGAAGTGCAACAACGACAATGCCCGCTCCAGGTATGCCGCCGAACGATTGGGTTTCACCTTCGAGGGCGTGTTCCGCCAGCACATGGTGGTCAAGGGACAGAACCGCGACACGGCGTGGTACTCAATGCTCGATTCGGAATGGCCGGTGATCTGTGCAGGGTTCGAACGGTGGTTGAGCGAGGAGAACCAGACCGCGGATGGGCAGGTGCGTGGCCTGGTGGAGTGTCGGTCATCGAATGCGGTTGACTGATCGTCACTGACCGCGAGCAGACACGCTTCCACTGCGTCATGTGGGAATGTGTCTGCTTGCAATGGCGGTTACGACTCAGCGCAGCTGTTGAGCCAACACCGCGATGTGCTCCGGCCCGATTCCGCAGCAGCCACCCAGATGGCTCGCGCCACGCTTCCGCCAGTCGGCCGCCCATTGCAGATAGCCCGGTGGGTCGAGGTCTTCGCGCAGGGGATCGAGCCCGTCGTTGGCCGTCGCCTCCTTCGGTTGCGGCGGAAAGGCATTGGCATAGGCACCGATGTGGATCTTCACCCCCAACCGCTCGAAGGTTGCCCGCGCCGCATCGATCGCCGCGCCGATCACCTCCGGCTGGCTGCAATTGAACAGCAGCGTCTCGACCCCCAGTTCAGCCGCGACCGCCGCCGCATCCGCCACCGGCTCACCGGAGCGCAGGCGCGGGACTTCGTCGGTGTCTTCATCTTTCAAGGTAAACGACAGCCAGAACGGCTTGCCGTCCTTCGGCAGCCCGGCGTGAATCGCTCGCGCCTCGATCGTTGAGCTTTGAGTTTCTGCCAGCCACAGGTCGACGTGAGGCGCCAGGCCGTTCACCAGGGGCGCCAGCAATTCACTGGCGCGGGACGCATCGAACAGATCGGGACGATAGGAGCCGAACAGCGGCGGCAGCGAACCGGCCACTTGCACGGGTTTGCCTGAAGCCTGCACTGCCCGCTTCGCCAACTCCCCGGCCAATGCGGCGAGCGCCTGGCCTTCGGCCGCAAAGCGCGCTTCACCGATATGGAACGGCACCACGGCGTAGCTGTTGCTAGTGATCACGTTGGCGCCGCTGGCGATGTAGGCCGCATGGACGTCCTCAACCGCCTGGGGCGCTTCGCTCAGCGCCAGGGCCGACCACTCGGGCTGTCGAAACGGCGCGCCACGGCGTTGCAGTTCGCGGCCCATGCCGCCATCAAGAATGACTGGTGTTACGCCCATATGCGATTCACTCATAAGCTTATGAAAAATACTCACTACCGGAGTCGTTCTTATAACTATTTAATGCGCACTCTTGCACCAATCACAACCTCTTTTTCTGCCTGGGATCACTCATGAAATTTCAACCGTTGCTGGCCCTGGGCCTGGGTCTGCTGGCTGCGTCTTCGCAGGTGTTTGCCGGCGCGACCCTGGATCGTATCGAGCAGAAAAAAGAATTGGTCGGCGTGCTGATGGAAAGCTACCCGCCGTTCTCGTTCCTCAATGAGCAGAACCAGCTCGACGGTTTCGACGTGGATGTCGCCAAGGCCGTAGCACAGAAACTCGGCGTCAAATTGCGCCTGGAAACGCCGTCCTGGGACGTGATCGCGGCCGGTCATTGGAGCGGGCGCTACGACATTTGCATCTGCTCCATGACACCGAGCAAGGCCCGCGCCGAGGTATTCGATTTCCCGGTGCAGTACTACGCTTCGCCAGCGGTGATCGTGGTCAACGCCAAGGACGACCGTATCCATGGGGCCAAGGATCTGAGCGGCAAGAAAGTCGGCCTGACCAGCGCCTCCAGCTATGAGAGCTACCTGAACAAGAACCTGGTGATCGAAGGCGCCGAGGATACACAACTGAGCTATCCGTTCGAGGACGTGCAGATCGCCCCGTACGACACCGACAACGTGGCGTTCCAAGACCTGGGCCTGGGTGCCGGGGTGCGCCTGGACGCGGTGCTGACCAACCTGGTGACCGCGCAGCCGCGCCTGACCGAAGACAAGCGCTTCAAGTTGGCCGGCGCGTCGCTTTACTCCGAACCGAACTCGGTGGCC
>Ga0307412_10001218_pt1 | contig 14632 bp, 10 predicted proteins | sample DK1Cmetagenome_3_FD_203823 | JGI IMG/M metagenome (GOLD analysis project Ga0307412, IMG submission 203823) | Maize rhizosphere microbial communities from greenhouse at UC Davis, California, United States - DK15-C-1 | ecosystem: Host-associated > Plants > Roots > Rhizosphere > Soil | place: USA...
CCGCAAATATCGAAGAGCAGGAGAAGTACCTGTGGACCTTCACGACGCGGCAGCCGCGCCTGCGGTCCTGGAGAAAGTCAAGGAAGACTAGTCAGAGCTCCTCTACTCGGCCCACTCCCCCGTGTTGACGGAGGGCGGCGGATTATCGGCCTTTAACAAGCCGGGGGGTGCTTTATAGATTCTGTCTATGTTCTATAGATAAAACATTTAGTGGCTTGATCAGCGTTCCCGGTTTACATTCGAAGTCACATCCAAAGCACCTGCAATACATAGGAGTATGCATGTCAAGCACAGCCACCCCCGCTAACCTTGTGGACCCCACCAAACGAAGGGAACAGCGCAAAGTCCTCGCCGGAACCCTCGTCGGGACCACGATTGAGTGGTACGACTTCTTTATTTATGCGCAGGCCGCAGGCCTCGTCCTGGCCGGGCTCTACTTCGCGCCGATGACCTCCGACAACCCTGCTCTTGCCCAGATTATCTCGTGGGCTTCCCTTGGTATCAGTTTCCTGTTTCGACCTTTGGGTGCCATCGTCGCCGGCTATTTAGGGGATCGTCTCGGCCGCAAAATCATGCTGGTGTTCACCTTGGTCCTCATGGGTGCCGCCACCGCCCTCATCGGTCTCCTCCCGACCTATGACAGTTGGGGTGTTTGGGCGCCAGTTCTGCTCGTTGTCCTGCGCATTGTCCAGGGCTTCTCAGCCGGCGGTGAATGGGGCGGCGCTGCCCTCATGTCCGTCGAGCACGCACCAGTGAACAAACGCGGCTTCTTCGGGGCCTACCCGCAGATCGGCGTCCCGTGCGGGATGATTCTCGCAACCTTCGTTATGTACCTCGCAACGACCCTGCTCAGCAACGAAGACTTCCTCGCCTGGGGCTGGCGACTGCCGTTCCTGTTCTCCGTGGCGCTGATCCTGGTCGGCTTCGCCATCCGGCGCTCCGTGGATGAAAGCCCCGTCTTCAAAGAGATGCAGGCCCGCAAGTCCGAATCCGCCACTCCCCTTCGCCAACTGTTCCGCAGCAATTCCAAGCAGGTCCTGCAGACGGCATTGATCTTCCTCGCCAACAACGCGGCCGGCTACCTGCTCATTGCGTTCTTCTCTGCCTACGCGACAAAGCATCTGGGGATGGAGCGGGGACCGGTGCTGCTGGCCAGCACGCTCGCCGCTTTCACCTGGCTCATCTTCACCATGTTTGGCGGCATCATTTCTGACAGGATCGGCCGCATCCGCACTTTCCAGATCGGCTACGTTTTCCTCCTCCTCTGGGCCGTGCCGATGTTCATGCTCATCGAATCCGGGGACATCCTTTGGTTCACCGTGGCAATCCTGGTTCTGACCATCGGGCTGGGTCTGTCCTACGGGCCACAGGCGGCGCTCTATGCCGAGATGTTCCCCGCCAACGTCCGCTACTCCGGGGTCTCCATCGGTTACGCCATCGGAGCAATCCTGGGCGGTGCGTTCGCCCCTCTTATCGCCGAACTTCTCCTGGCGGAAACAGGCACCAGCATCAGCATCGGCCTGTACATCGCGGGACTGTCGATCATCTCGCTGATCGCGGTCTCCACCGTCAAGGAGACCAAAGGGCGGGACCTTAGGGCCTGACCTGCAGCTAAAGGCAAAGGCCGCAAGACATAGAGGCTGTCTATGGGCATCAGTAAAAATATTTAGTGGATCAATTATCTCCGCGTCGGTATCGTCAAATCATGCAGAAGGAAAAACCAGTGACGACAGTCAAACAGGCCAGCTATGAATTGCTCAGGGCCAATGGACTTACCACCGTTTTCGGCAATCCTGGCTCCAACGAGTTGCCGTTCCTTGGGGCTATGCCAGAAGACTTCCGTTATATCCTCGGCCTCCACGAAGGCGTGGTCATGGGGATGGCCGATGGCTACGCCCAGGCTTCGGGCCAGGCCGCCTTCGTCAACCTCCACGCCGCATCGGGCACGGGCAATGCCATGGGCGCGCTGACCAATGCCTGGTACTCCCACACACCCCTCGTCATCTCCGCCGGACAGCAGGTAAGGCCTTCGATCGGCATGGAGTCCATGCTCTCGAACGTGGATGCGACGACGTTGCCCCGCCCTTTGGTCAAAGCCAGCTCCGAACCTGCCTGCGCCGAGGACGTGCCGCGCTCTCTCAGCCAGGCTATCCACACTGCCACCCAGGATCCCAAGGGCCCGGTATACATTTCCGTTCCTTATGACGATTGGGATGCCGACGCAGGGGAAGTGAGTGTCAACCTTGCGGGCCGGACCGTTCAGGCGGCGGGAACGCCCTCGCGCCGTCAGCTGAAGCCCTTCGTCGATGCGCTGGCCTCGGCGCGCAATCCTGTGCTGGTTCTCGGACCCGATGTCGATGCAGCACGTGCCAACCACCTCGCCGTGGCATTGGCGGACAAACTCCGGATGCCGGTGTGGGTCGCCCCGTCAGCTCCGCGCTGCCCCTTCCCCACAAACCATCCGAGCTTCCGTGGCGTTCTCCCGGCGTCAATCTCCGCAATCTCGGCTCATTTCAAGGAGCATGACGTCGTCCTGGTCGTCGGAGCCCCTGTGTTCCGCTACCACCAGTACGAACCCGGGCATTTCCTCCCGGCGGAGACAACACTGCTGCACATCACCTGTGACCCGGGCGAAGCGGCCAGGGCGCCCATGGGGGCAGCCCTGGTGGCGGATGTGTACCAAGCCTTGGAGTCCCTCACCGAAGCTGTTCCGCAATCCGACAGGCCCCAGCCAGCAGCTCGCCGCGTCAAACCGGCGACGGCAGGAGACGGAACTGCACTCGCTCCCGAGGCGGTCTTTGACGTAATTAACGAAGTCGCACCCCGGGATGCCGTTTATGTCAATGAAGCGACGTCCACCGTGGGGGCACTGTGGGACAGACTTGAAATGACCCATCCCGGAAGCTACTACTTCCCGGCTTCAGGCGGACTGGGCTTCGGCATGCCCGCCGCGGTGGGCGTCCAGCTGGCAAACCCTAACCGCCGCGTCATCGGCATCATCGGAGACGGTTCGGCCAACTATGGCATCACCGCCCTGTGGACGGCCGCCCGGGAGAAAATCCCTACCGTTTTCCTCATTCTCAACAACGGCACCTACGGCGCGCTCCAGGCCTTCGCTACCAAGCTGAAGGCCGAAAACGTGCCGGGACTGTCCGTTTCCGGCATCGACTTCTGCGCCCTCGCCAACGGCTACGGCGTCCAGTCCTCCAGAGTCACTGAGCTCAACGATTTGAAACAAAAGCTGACGGAAGCCCTCGAAGCCGAGGAACCGACACTCATCGAAATCATGACAACAACCATCAGCCCGTTCTGACCCGCCCCGCCGACCCGGCATCACGGACGATGCCACCTCGGACCAACTACCCCCAAGGAACATGACATGACCGTTCAACTTGAAAACGCCGCTGACCTGCTTGAAGGTTGGATTCCCAGCCAGCAATTCATCAATGGAAGCTGGCGCCAGGGACGTTCCGACCGTACCCTCACCCTCAGCAACCCTTTCAACCAGCAGGTCCTCGGTTCAGTGCGCCAGGCCACGGTCGAGGACCTCAACGACGCCTATACCGCCGCTGCCGCCGCACAAAAGGAATGGGCAGCCCAGCCCCCGTCCGTCCGCCAGGGCGTTCTCCTCCGGGCCGCCGAAATTCTGCAGGAACGCCGCGACGAAATCGTATCGTGGCTCGTCTCCGAATCGGGCAGCACCGTACTCAAGGCCAACATCGAAGTCTCCGCAGCCCGCGCCATCACCCTGGAAGCGGCATCCTTTCCGTACCGCGTGCACGGCCGGATCCTGGAGTCGGATGTCCAGGGCAAGGAAAACCGGGTCTACCGGGTACCCCTGGGCGTCGTTGGCGTCATCAGCCCGTGGAACTTTCCCCTCCATCTCTCCCAGCGGTCCGTAGCCCCGGCTCTTGCACTGGGGAATGCCGTCGTGCTCAAACCCGCCAGTGACACCGCAGTCACCGGTGGGCTGCTGGTCGGCAAAATCTTCGAAGAGGCGGGCCTCCCGGCCGGCGTACTCAACGTTGTCGTTGGGGCCGGCAGCGAAATCGGTGACGCCTTCGTCGAACATGAAGTACCCGCGCTCATCTCCTTCACCGGCTCCACACCAGTGGGACAGAACGTCGGGAGGATCGCCGCCAGCGGAAAGCACCTCAAGCACGTCGCCCTGGAACTTGGCGGAAACAGCCCCTTCGTTGTGCTCTCGGATGCCGATCTCGACCAGGCCGTTCGAGCCGCGGCGATGGGCAAGTTCCTGCACCAGGGCCAAATATGCATGGCCATCAACAGGATCATCGTCGAAGACTCCGTCTATGACGAGTTCGTTACCCGGTTCACCGATCATGTCCGGACCCTAAACGCCGGCGACCCCGCAGACCCTCAGACGTTCGTCGGGCCCGTCATCAACCGCCAGCAGCTCGAAGGTCTGAAGAAGAAAATCAGCCTCGCCACCGCAGAGGGAGCCCGGAAGGTCCTCGGTTCCGAGATCACCGGCCAGGTCATCCCGCCGCACGTCTTCGCCGACGTCACCCCCGATATGGAATTGGCCCGCGAAGAAATTTTCGGCCCACTGGTTGGCATTCTCCGCGCCCGGGACGAAGCCCACGCACTGGAGATGGCCAACGACAGCCACTATGGCCTCGCCAGCGCCGTATTCACCGGGAGCGCCGAACGCGGCGTCAAGTTCGCCCATGGCATCCGGGCAGGCATGACCCACGTGAACGACATTCCCGTCAATGACGAACCCCACACGGCATTCGGGGGCGAAAAGAACTCCGGCCTGGGCCGGTTCAACGGTGAGTGGGGTATACAGGAATTCACGACGGACCACTGGATCAGCATCCAGCACACGCCCCGTCAGTACCCCGTCTAGAAACCAAGAAACCGAACCAGTAATGACCCCATCGATGTCCTTCGCAGAGGCAGCGGAGACTCAGCCCGAGGCGCGGCCCGAGGGCCGAGACCTCACAGCTTCGGCCACTGCCGTGGCAGTGGCCGAAGGGTCTTTGAATGCCGGGTGGCACCTCATGGAGCTGCAGCAGCTGTCACGGCAGCTGGCCGGGTACAACGCCATGATCTCTCCCCTCCCGGCTCTGCCTTCTACCCTGCTGGCCGGGCCTCTGACCGGAGTCCCGGTCGTGGTGAAGGACAACATCGACGTCGCCGGGATGCCCACCACCGGAGGCACACCCTCCTTGTCGGACAACATCGCGGAACGAAACGCTCCCCTGGTCGAGCGGCTGGCCCTCGCTGGCGCGGTAATCACGGGCAAGAACGTGATGCACGAACTCGCGTTAGGCGCTACGTCGGACAATTCCTTCCACGGGCTCCCAAAAAACCCGTGGGACCGAAACAGGATTTGTGGCGGCAGCAGCGGCGGGACAGCCGCTGCTGTCGCGCTGGGCCTGGCCCCGGTCGGAATCGGGACGGACACTGGCGGGTCAGTACGTATGCCGGCAGCGCTGTGCGGACTGTTCGGCTTCCGCCCCTCGCCCGGGCGGTACCCTGAGGGCGGGATGCTGTCCCTGACACCGACCAGGGACACTCCGGGCCCGATGACCCGGAGTCTGCAGGACCTTCTCGTTATCGATTCCGTACTTGCTGCAAAGCCCGTCATCACGGCTCACGGCACCGCCCAGGCTGCGCGGCTCGGCCTCAGCCGATGCCACAGCGTGGACCTCCACCCGGATGTGGCGGAAAAGTACAAGCGGGTCCAAGCGAGGTTGCAGGCTCACGGTTTCGTGTTTGTGGATGTCGACGTCGATGACATCGTCAAGGCTGCAGCAGAGATCGCCACCATCATCCTGTGGGGCGAAGCAGCGGATAATCTCGCTGACTATCTCCGCGTCCGCAAGGGTCCGCCGTTGCAGGAACTGGTCCAAGCCGTCGCCAGTACCGACGTTAGGGACCTTCTGGTGTCGGGTCTGCGCTCCGTTGACGCTGGCGAATATCAGGCTGCACTGCAGACCCGGCAGCGGCTCCGCGAGGAGCTGCAGCGGCGATTGGACGAGTCCGATGTGAAGGCCCTGATGTTTCCCACTGTCCCGGTCGTGGCGCCAACCGTGGACCAGTGCCTGCGCTTGGAATTGAATGGCCGAATGGTTCCGACGTTTCCCACTCTTATCCGCCACTCCGACCTCGGTGGAGTCCTCGGTTTACCCGGCGTTTCCGTCCCCGTCGGCGCAGGCGCGGCGTCCGGCCTTCCGGTCGGTATGGAATTCTCGTCAGCCGCGGACACTGACGAGGACCTCCTGAGACTCGTGGCAACATTGGAGCCACTCATCGCGCAAGTCACCCCGCCCAGCCAAATCCCTGACCTCGAAATCCCTATGACCTGAACAGGATTCCGACCGGCCATGCATCCATTCTGACGGAATGCACCTTCACTGCCGCAGGGCACTCCACCCACGTTAAGACCCGCACCTGCCAGCGCCACAATGCATGCCCTCCGCGCTGGCGTTCCACCGACTCATAGGAAAGCATCATGACTGAATTTGACCGCGGCGAGACGACCGCACACACAAACAGCTGGCCCGCAAGCGTTGCCGTCATCGGCGCCGCCGGTCTCATCGGTTCGGGCGTCGTCGAGCGCCTTGCCATGGAAGCAATCACCGACACGGTGTACATGACCGATCTGCGGGACAACGTCCTGCACGCGCACGCTATCGACATCGCCGAAGCACAGATTCTGGGCGGGAACACCCGCACCAGGCTCGTGGTGGGTCCACCCGCAGACGGGTCTCCCGTTGACCTCGTCATCGTGGCGGCATCAGCGCCTGAAACTCCTGACGGCGACCGCCGGGACTTTCTTAGGGCTAATCTTAAACTGATGCGGGTCCTCCTTCCCGACATCGAAAGTCTTGCCGGAGAACACGGCACCGTCATGCTGCTCTCCAACCCGGTCGACGTCCTTGCCGAGGCCCTGAGGCAGCTCTCCGGAATCAGCCCCGACCGCATTGTCGGCTACAGCCTGAACGATTCCATCCGTTTCCGCGCCGCGGTAGGCCGGGAACTCGGTGTATCGCCGGAACGCATTGCCGGCTTGGTTCTAGGGGAACACGGGGACGGGCAGGTCCCTCTTTTCAGCGGCCTCACCCTGGACGGAAAGCCCCTGAATATCGACTCCGACCAGCGGGCCCGGATCACCACGGACATCACCGGTTGGTTCTCCCGATGGTCAGCCCTCAAGCCCGGCCGCAGCAGTGGCTGGACGACGCCCCTGGGCGTCGCCCAGGTGGTAAAGGCCATGGCCGCAGGAGAGATGCACCCGGCTACTATCTGGACCGGCAGTGTCGAAAGCCTCCCCGACAGCTTCATCTCCCTCCCGACACGATTCGAGGGTGGTCGGATGATCTCCGCACTGGGGCCGGTCTCGGAAACCGAAAACGAGGGACTGACGCAGGCCGCCAAATCAGTCGAAGCGGCGGCAGCGCAGGCAGTTCACGACTTCCGCAGCGCTAACTAGGGCAGCGGGTAGCTCGCCGACGTTTAGGTGAAGGGAAGGGCAGCGATGGCCGTGTCAGACTCGAGTCGTGGATCGCGAGGGACTCACTGGACGGAGAAAATCACCGTCGGTAGGAGTCACGTAGGTAATCAGCGGGAACCTGACGCCGACGAGGCGGTCGCTGCCTGCGACCTATGATAATTCAGGCTCCTGATAAAGAAGCCCGATCGGATTGATAAGCCTTATGCTCAGGACATGACAGGAATGGATCTTAACCTTCTCCGCGCCTTCATGACTATCTACGAAACCGGAAGCCTGACTCGTGCAGCTACCGTGCTGTCCGTGACGCAGCCGTCCGTTAGTTATGCCCTGGGAAGATTGCGGAAGCAACTCGGCGACCCACTGTTTATCCGCTCCGCCGAGGGAATGTCCCCGACGCGGCGGGCAACGGAACTCTTCGAAACGATCAAGCCGGCAATCGCCGTTATCGATGCGACGGTGGAAACCGGACGAACCTTTGACCCTGCCTCCACCCGGCAGGAGTTCCGCTTGTGCCTGAGCGACCTCGGGGAATTAACCTTTTTGCCGCCCATCCTTCGCGCTTTCGGAAGCGAGGCCCCCAACGCAACGTTGGAAATTATTCCCATGCAGATCGACTCGGTGTCCGAATGGCTGATTCGTGGGGACATCGACGCAGCAGTCGCCAGCGTGCCCATCGAAGGCGCCGATCACCATGAGATTCTTTACGAGGAACGGTACGTCTGTGTTCTGCCCCAAAGCTACACAAGCTCATCCGAATCGTTGACCCTGAGCGAATTTGCAGCCCTGCCCCACATCGCAATTGACCGATCCTCCGGACATTACCAAGCCGACCGCTTGCTTGAATCAATGCAGATCAAGCGGCGCGTTGTACTCCGCCTCCACCACTTCTCCGTGCTCCCCCAAATAGTGGCCGGCAGTGACTATGCCGCCATCGTTCCCTTGCACGTCGCCCAACTCTTCGCTTCCCAGCAGCCCGTGACGTTCCGCGAACTTCCCTTCCACATGCCAGCGTTCAATGTCTCCCTGTACTGGAACGGAGCAGCGCCAGTATCGCCGGCCCGCACCTGGTTCCGGAAAATGATCGCCGGCGCATTGAAGTAGTTCTTACCCTCAAAAGCGCTGCTGGCGTTGGCCGAGGTTACAAGTTGGACGACATGCAGGCCCTCTCCTGCCCTGGCGCGGCTTGCCACACTTGCTGCTGCCGGAACAGATTTATCCCCTACACACGCCGGTACGGGAATAGATACATTCTATTTCTTTTAGGCGAAAGTTTGATTGGACCTATACTCTTCGCGGCCTTATCTTCAATTAAGGGCAAAAGGCGCGGGCATGACGACCCGCCATCACGCAGCCGGGAACCACCACAGTGCAAGCCCGTAATCACGCTGCACCCTCTTAGTAGCGGAACCAGCGAGACAGGGAGGGTGTGCCACGCAGGCTACTCCCAGGACTGGGCACCCATTCCCTAGATCGCACTCCAGTGGGGGAAGCGCCGGCCCGCATCGCCCAGAGAACCAAGACTCCGAAGACATAACTTCCAGTACCGGTCCGCAGTGCAGCCAGCCGGTTGAACCGGCACCCATCCGCGCAGACATCCCCCTGTTTCCCTCATTACTTAGGACCACAATGAGCTTCGACCAGCAAACGACCAGCGCGCCCAGCCGCGCTGACCTCTTCAAAGTCCGCTTCGCCAGCGGAATCGGATCGACCATCGAATGGTATTTGTCTTTCGCCTATATCTCCGCTGCCGGGCTGATCTTTAGCAGCCAGTACTTCGGCGCCTTGGGGCCCAATGCCCTTATCGTCTCGCTCGGCTCCGTCGCCGCCAGCTTTATCGCGAGCCCCTTAGGCGGTGTCGTGGCCGGTCACTTTGGTGATCGGTATGGCCGCAAAGCCACACTCATCGGCACCCTGGCCGTTATGGGCGTAGCAAGCCTCGGGATGGGTCTTCTGCCGACGTACGATCAGATCGGCCTTGCCGCGCCCGTCCTCCTGGTTATCTTCAGGTTCCTTCAGGGTCTGAGCACCGGCGGCGAGTGGGGTGGGGCGGCCCTCATGTCGATTGAATACGCTCCTCGTTCCAAGCGGGGCTTCTATGGGGTGTTCTCGCAGATTGGAACCCCCGCCGGCCTGGTCCTGTCCACCGGCACCTTCTTCCTTGTCCAGAGCCTGACAACCCCGGAGCAGTTTGAATCCTGGGGCTGGCGGGTCCCGTTTTTCATCAGCGTGGTTCTGGTCCTCGTCGGTCTGAAGATTCGGACCTCGATCTCGGAGACCCCCGCCTTCGCGGAAATTAAGCGGCAGCACGAAGAGGTGCGTGTCCCGCTCAAGGAGGCCTTCAAGAGCTACTCCTGGCACATGTTCCTGGCTGGCGCGTCCTTCATCGCAAACATTCTCGCCGGCTATCTGCTCATCGGATACCTGCTCTCTTACACCTCGAACTCGCTCGGGATGGATTCCGGTCCGATCCTGCTCATCCTGATGCTCTCAGCCCTGGTATGGATTGTATTTACCGTCCTGGGCGGCATTTGGTCCGACCGTTTCGGGCGCAAGAAAACGATGATCGCCGGGTATCTGCTCATGGGAGCATGGGCTGTCCCGCTATTCCTTTTGATCAACACACGGTCCCTCTGGGCTTTCGCTGCCGCAGTTTTCGTTCTGGCGGTATCTCTCGGCGTTTCCTACGGACCGCAAAGCGCCATGTTCGCGGAGCTCTTTCCCGCGCGCATCCGTTACACCGCTGCTTCGTTGCCCTACGCTGTGGGCGGCATCGTCGGCGGCGGCTTCGCTCCCGCGATCTCCGAGTGGCTCCTTCAGACGACCGGAACAGCCTTCTCGATTTCGATGTACCTGATGCTTTTCGTACTCCTCTCAATTACGGCGATCCTCCTCCTGCGCAAGTCCTACTTCGAGGGCTTCCCAGAGGACAGCGACAGAAACTGATCCATCATCACGGAATAGACGGCCCTGCTGGCCGACACCCTGCGAGGAGCTGGCCCAAACCCACACCCGCGCAGTAGCCGCTTAACCAAACCCCGACATCACGGTCCTGCGGACAACGATGCGAGGAGACGTCAGGGCTGGACGTTCCCGGATTGGTTTGCTGCCGAGAGCGTGAACACGGTGGAGGCACTGGGGGCCGCGCTGCAGAAAGCACTTGCCAGCAATGATCCGACCGTCATAGAAGTGGACACTGAGCTAATCGAGCCATGAACCAGCAGCCTGGCAAGGACGCTAAGCGCGTGGCTACCACGAACACCATCAACAGAAGGCATTTGATTATGAACCTCATGGATCCCGCCGTTTGGGACAAGAAGCTGTTCACCGGAACCTGGTCCCGCGGCAACGGGAAGGAAGTTTCTGTCCGTGAACCAGCCACGGGCGGGAGCCTGGGTACCATCGGATCCGCCTCCGCAGCGGACATTGACTTGGCCTGCAGGAACGCCGCGGCCGCCCAGGCCGCATGGGCAGAAACACCCTTCGAAGAGCGCGCTGGCGTGCTCAGGCGCGCGGGAGCGCTTTTCGAGCAGCACAGTGATGACATCCACGCATGGCTCATCCGCGAGGCCGGATCCATCCCGCCCAAGGCCCAGGTGGAAACCCACACAGCGGCCCAGGAATGCTATGAAGCAGCCGCGCTGCCCTCCCGCCCACAGGGGGACGTTCTGGCCGCAGCCGATCCGGAGCGGCTGAGCTTCAGCCGCCGAGTGCCGGTCGGAGTTGTGGGCGTCATCGCACCCTTTAATTTCCCGCTGATCCTGGCCATCCGGGCGGTGGCGCCCGCACTCGCACTGGGGAACGCCGTCGTGCTGAAACCCGACCTAAGAACCGCCGTCTCCGGGGGTGTTTCAATCGCCCGCATCTTCGAGGAGGCAGGGCTGCCGGCGGGCGTCCTGCAGATGCTGCCCGGAGGCGCGGAGAGCGGCGCAGCCTTGGTCGCCCATCCTGCTGTGCGGGTCATTGCCTTCACTGGCTCCACTGCGGCCGGCAGGCATGTCGGGGCTGCCGCAGCACAGCACCTGAAGCGCGCGCACCTCGAACTGGGCGGCAACAACGCCATCATCGTGCTTGAGGACGCCGACGTCGACGCTGCAGCATCCGTCGGAGCTTGGGGATCCTACCTCCACCAAGGCCAGATCTGCATGGCGGCCGGCCGTCACATAGTCCACGAATCCATCGCAGATGAATACGTCGCCAAGCTCTCAGAAAAGGCCAACCGCTTGACCGTAGGCGACCCCAATACGGAGCAGGTCGCCCTCGGACCGATCATCGACGAGAAGCAGCGGGACAATATCCACCGCCTGGTCACGGAAAGCGTCGCTGCCGGGGCAACCATCACGGCGGGCGGAGATTTCAATGGCCAGTTTTACCGGCCTACCGTCCTGGACCACGTAAGTCGGGATACCCCGGCTTTCTGTAACGAGGTCTTCGGCCCGGTGGCTCCGGTCATCCGCTTCAGCACCGTCGAGGAAGCTATTGAGATCGCCAAGGACACCGGATACGGGCTGGCGCTGAGCATCATGAGCTCCGATGCTCTGAAAGCATGGGGCATCGCCCGCAAGATTCCGTCTGGGCTGGTGCACGTCAATGACCAAACCGTCGCGGACGAAGCCCACATCCCCTTCGGTGGCGTCGGCAACTCCGGCAACGGCGGGCGCATCGGCGGCGCTGAAGCCAACCTGGAGTCCTTCACTGAATCCCAGTGGGTCACCATGCAGTCAAAGCCCGCGCAGTACCCGTTCTGATCCGTCCCTCCCCTAACGCGAGCAACGGTGGTTAACCGGATGGGCGTCTGCGGAAGGATGCCTCCGGACTCGACCCCTGAGCGGTATGTGTGGCAGGGAAGGGCAAATACCAGAACCGTCTGGAAAAAACTCCAAAGCACACGTACCGAACATATAGCGCTCGAGCAGGAGGTGTTTGGTCCTGAGTTTTGTCAAGGCGGCTGGAGTGGAGAAAGACGGTAGGCGAACGCGTGTCGTTCATCAGCCGGTTCACGGTGCCGGTGCGTGGCCATAACAGCGGAGAAAACGGTCAAAAGTTCCCAAGAACCTCCGTTGAACGGAATGTCTATAGGAAGGCTTGTGCGTCATCAGGTTCTCTGGAACAGGCGGCCAAGCGCTAATTCAAAGGAGAATCATGGCACGAGTAGTTCGCGGTACCCCACGTACCCCCCTCGACATCGTAGACGGACTTGCGGAGTTGGGCGTCGCCACGGTGCATGAATCCCAAGGCCGGATCGGCCTGCTCGATATTCGCCTTCGTCCCATCTTCCCCGCCAGAATTGCGGGGAACGCGCTCACCTGTGAAGTTGCTCCCGGTGACAACTGGTCTATCCACGTTGCTGTCGAGCAAGCCCAGCCGGGCGACATCCTGGTGGTCACCCCGACAAGTCCTTGCGACGACGGATACCTCGGCGACCTGCTCGCGGAAAGCCTCCTAGCGCACGGCGTGCGCGGTCTTGTTATTGATGCCGGCGTCCGGGATGTGGACACCCTGACGGAGATGAAATTCCCGGTTTGGGCCAAGGCTATCGGTGCCCAGGGAACCGTGAAGGAAACCATCGGCAACGTACAGATTCCCATTGTGATCGCCAACCAGCTGGTCCGTCCCGGCGACGTGATAGTGGCGGACATTGATGGTGTCTGCGTCGTTCGACGAGAAGACGCGGCCACTACCCTCGCCAAGGGCCGTGAGCGTGAAGCGAACGAGACCGCCAAACGCGAACGTCTAAAGTCCGGTGAACTGGGCCTGGACATCTACAACATGCGCGACAAACTTGCTGCCAAGGGTCTCGTCTACCAGGACTACCAAAGATGACCAGTACGCAAGTGGCAGTTCCCTGCTCAGCGATGCGCGGTGGCACCTCCAAAGGGCTGTATTTTCTGGCCGAGGATCTGCCCGCTGAGCGCGCCGCTCGCGACAGATTCCTGCTGGCGGCCATGGGATCGCCGGACGCTCGTGAGATTGACGGCATGGGAGGCGGCCACCCGCTCACCTCAAAGGTCGCTGTTATCAGCCGGTCCAGCCGGCCGGGAATCGACGTGGATTACCTGTTTCTGCAGGTCTGGCCGGACCGCGCAGAGGTCAGCGACCAGCAGAACTGCGGCAACATCCTAGCCGGCGTAGGTCCGTTCGCCCTGGAAAAAGGCCTTCTCCCTGCCGCTGACGGCATCACGGCGGTCTCTATCTACATGGTGAACACCGAATCGAAGGCTACAGCCTTTGTGGAAACCCCGGGCGGAGTGGTCAACTACGTCGGTTCAGCCCGAATCGACGGCGTGCCCGGAACACATGCACCGATCACCATCAACTTTGAAGATGTCGCCGGCTCAAGCTGTGGGTCGCTTCTGCCCACCGGCAACGTGGTGGACGTCGTTAAAGGCGTGGAGGTGACCTGTGTCGACAACGGCATGCCGGTGGTCTGCCTCAAGGCCTCCGATTTTGGAATCACCGGCTATGAGACACCAGCCGAACTCGAAGCGAACTCCGAGCTCACTACCCGGCTGGAAGAGATTCGCCTGGAGGCGGGGCGCCTGATGAATCTAGGCGATGTCACCAACAAGACGGTTCCCAAGATGAGCCTGCTGGCCCCCGCCAAGGGAGGCGGTTTCGTCAGCACCCGCACCTTCATCCCCCACCGGGTCCATGAATCCATTGGTGTGCTCGGTGCCGTCTCAGTTGCCACCGCCTGCATGCTCAAAGGCAGCGTCGCCGCCCAAACCGGGGACCCGGATGCACACCACAGCAACTCCGGCGCCGGCGTCGAGGTTGAAGTCGAGCACCCCTCCGGCTTCTTCACAGTCCACATGGACGTAGATACCTCATCGGGCCAGCCCGTCGTCACCAAATCCGCGTTGCTTCGCACCGCCCGAATGCTGATGTCGGGCTCCATATTCGTCCCTCAATCATCCTGGGAGATCACATGATCCTCGATTGCCATGGCCACTACACAACCGCGCCGGAACTTCACAACCAGTGGCGGATTGACCAACTGGCAGCGTTCAGGGCCGGGCAGCGCAGCCCCGCCTACCCGACCATCTCCGACGAGACCATCATCAAGTCCATTGCATCCAACCAGCTGCGCCTCATCAACGACCGCGGCATCGACCTCACGATCTTTTCCCCACGGGCATCGGCTATGGG
>Ga0307412_10001219_pt1 | contig 14620 bp, 17 predicted proteins | sample DK1Cmetagenome_3_FD_203823 | JGI IMG/M metagenome (GOLD analysis project Ga0307412, IMG submission 203823) | Maize rhizosphere microbial communities from greenhouse at UC Davis, California, United States - DK15-C-1 | ecosystem: Host-associated > Plants > Roots > Rhizosphere > Soil | place: USA...
CGCGCTGGTGCGGGCATAAACGGTCGCTCGGCTGGAAGCGCGCGGGGTCAGATCGAAATCGAGGCGGAAACCTGCCTGTGATCCGCCCAGCCGGCCGCCGGTCGCGGCGTCGGCGCGAGGGGCGCTAACGTCGCGCCACAGCAACCAGGCACTGCCATGCCAGCGGCCGATGCCAGCGGCTGGCGGATAGGCCAGGGGCAAGGCAGGTGAAGGGTTGATCGATGGAGCGGCTCCGATGACCTTGCCCGAAACCTCTTCGGTCGACGCCGCTTCCTTTGTAGCGGGTGCGGCGGGTGCCAGGGCTGCTTTGATCCTTGTTACTCTGGCCCATGGTGACGATGCCATGAGCGTCGGTCCCGGCGCCGCGGCGGCAGATGTCAGCCTTGATGGCGGCCTGCTCTGCCGAACTGGCGGACCATGCCCGTCGGTTGTGATTTCCACGTTGGTCGCATAAGTCGTAGGACGGAACGGATCCGCACCAGGACCGTCCATCGCGTCACCGAGAAGATCGAAGCCGGTCCCCGCCAGACGGATGGTGACCCAACCGGCTATAACAAGCGTGAAGAAGCGGACCGGGCGTCCGCTGGCCGCCTTGTTCATGCCTGGGATACCAGATCCGGAAAACGATGCTGTGTCTTGTCCCAGGTCAGCGGCCTGCCGATGAGCGATCGAAGATAGAGGAGCATGGCCCGTCTGGCGGCCATCATGGCAATGATATTGGCGATCAGCGTGCGCGGTATGGCGCCCAGTCCGAAAACCCATCCATAAGCCATGCCGGAAAAAATCGCCCGCATCGCCATTCGCCAGCTCATGAACCCGAAATTGATCCACAAGAGGACTTCGATGACGGGGGAGATCCTGGCGAAGGCGACGTCGCTGAACAGGCCCGCGACGAGCAGCACGCCCCAGAGCAGAAGCGCGAGATAGGCGGTAAACAGGACGAAGGCGGAAAGGGCGGCGGCGCGGTCCCGCATGCGCATCCACCATTCGGCAGGACCGCCCTGCCAGCCCATGCGGTCCCAGCCGGCAAGTGAAATGCCGACCATCCAGCGCGCCTTCTGCTTGACGGCTGCCTTCAGATTGTCGGGAAAATATTCTCTGGTGGCGACGAGATCGCCATTTCCGTCGCGCATGCGTACGAAGATGCCCCGTCCGCCCATATTGCTGATGCGCAGGCCGACCTCATAATCCTCCGTTAGCGATTCCGGATCAAATGGTCCGCCGGTGCCGGCATTCGCCAGCCGCTCCAGCATCTGCCGTTCAAATGCGCACGCTACGCCGGCCGAGGGCATGGAGGCGCCCATGGCTTCACGCACGGTCAGGAACTTGCCGTGGCTCTCCGCAAATTCATCGCAATAATGATTGGCGATAAGCTTCGACCACCAGCCGCCATTGCCGGGCAGGGGCAGGACCGGAAGTTGAACGAGCTGGAACCGATCCGTCATCACGTCGAACAGTCGGATTTCATCGCGGTGAACCACGTCTTCCGCGTCATGCAGGGCGATCGCCTTGAAGCGCGATCCGGTACGTCTTTCCTCCTGAAGCATGGCGCGCCAGACACGGTTCAGGCAATCGGCCTTCGTGGTCGGCCCGTCGCGTTCGTTGATGCACAGGATCAGCCGCTCTTCGCCGGAAGCGAGGGGCGTCAGTATATCTAGTGTGGCCTGGTCATTGGGATAGATACCGACAAAGATGCGGTAGTCCTGATCACCCCAGCGGTTCAGCGCATTGCGCAACATCCGGCCGATCACATCGGCCTCCTGCCAGGCGGGGATGAAGATGGCGATGCGTCCTGGCTGCCGCGAGGCCGGGAGGGTCGCCGTCGTCATTCGCTCGTGGCGCGAATAGACAATCAGCTTGCGCCACAGCCGACGACACAGGAAAACGGAGTCTATAATGAAATCATCGATCCCGCCAATCGCCAGTCCCACAACCGCGAACAGCAGAATTTCATGATGAACCCTCGCCAGAATAACGAAGATGGACTCCCCCACGGAATGCGGCTCCCTGTATTCCCCGGGCGGGCTATGACAGCAAAGATTTGATTCTCAAACATTTATTGGTTGCAGTATCGGAATGAACCTCGATTTTCAGCCCTTTCCCGGTCCACTCCCACAGGAGCAAGCAGCATGATCAATCGGCCCTCCTCGGCGCTGCGCGATTTTGTGAAAAGCGAAGCGGGGCGGGCGGCCGCCTCCCGCTGATGGGGGCTGTCGCCCTGGTCATGCTGTTCGCCAATTTGCCGGGGCCTGCGGGGCATCTCCATCATGCCTTTGTGCATGCGGAGGCCGGGCCAGAATTAAAGCGCGGTCTGGGCAAGCAGATCGGCATCTTCGGCAGCATTCTTGCTGGCTTGCGGCTTTCGGCCGTGACGGGATATCTTGTCCTGCGACGTGCCAAATACCGGTGAAGATCCCGATTTACTCGTCCAGCCGCCTTTCCCATGCGTCGGACGGAATCGTATAGCTACTGTGCCGATGTTATTCTGACACGCCGCAGAGCGAATCGCACTTGATGCGAACTCCAGCCAATCTTTTCAACGATCAGGTAGGAGGGTGAATATGAATAGGGAGATGGATGTAAATTATCTGCTGCACAGGCAGCAGGTCGCCTTGATCCGTGCGCAGATGAGCCGGTCGGCGAAGGGCCGGGAAGCCTATGAGGGTCTTGCGCGCGGCTATACGGATCAGATCGATGCCTACAGGCGTCAGAATGAAAATCTGGTCGATCTGACCCATTGAGCGTCCCCGCATTAAATCAGGCCACCCACTCCTTTGCCGATGCGTCGGTAGGGGCGAAAGCAGGTCCGCATTCCCCTACGATGCTCTGGTCGTGACGGCCCCTCTATCAAAGTCGGCTGATCAACCGCTCAATCGATTCATGGTGTGTTTTGTCGTCACCGCTTTCCTTTTCCAGCACGGACTTGATCTGCTCCAGTTCTGCTTCGGTCAGATGTTCGATGCCGATGAACTCGTTCCGCGCCGTCGAAATGGCGCGTATCAATTCGTCCATTTTCGCCTGAATGGCTGAGCCGTCCCGATTTTGCGCATTCTGGATCAGGAACACCATCAGGAAGGTGACGATCGTCGTGCCGGTGTTGATGATGAGCTGCCATGTGTCGGAATAATGAAAGATCGGGCCGGTCACGATCCAGGCCAGGATGATCAGCACCGCCAGGATGAAAGCGACAGGCTGTCCGGACCAACTTGCGATACGGTGGGCAAAGGCTGTGAAAATCCGGTCCATCTTTCTTTTTCTCCGCTGGCCATAGCAAATATTTAGCCCCTGTTCAGGCCATGCTTGCCATGAAGGCGGGATGACAGCCATCCCCTTCCGTGCGCTGGCCTGCGGGCTTGGCGCTTCTCTCCTCCTGATGTCCTGTGCGACGGTTTCGCCCGAATCACGCCTGCGAACGGGCTTGATCGATGCGGGCGTGTCTCCCCGCATGGCGGGCTGCATGGCGGAAAGGATGGTCGATCGGCTGAGTTTGGCGCAGCTCCGCAGGCTCCAGTCGCTGGCCTCGCTCCGCAAATCTCACATGGGCGACATGACGGTGGACCGGTTCCTCTTCAAGGTCCGCGCGCTGGAGGATCCAGAGATATTTGCCGTGACGAGCAAGGCGGCGATCGTCTGCGCCATCGACCGCTGATTTCGCAATAACCGCGCTGTCGCTTCGCAAAGGTTTTGCAATTTTGCAAAGTCAGTTTGCGAAATTTTCTGGCGCTGGCTCCCTGCCTGTGCTTAGCCGCTGTCCAGAAGAGTTTCAGCGGAAAGGACGGGCGAGCCCCATGAACATCCACGAATATCAGGCGAAGGAATTGCTGGCCAAATACGGGGCGCCGATCGCTGCCGGTTATGCCGCCTTCTCCGTCGAGGAAGCTGTCGAAGCGGCGAAGAAGCTGCCCGGGCCGCTCTATGTCGTGAAGTCGCAGATCCACGCCGGCGGCCGCGGCAAGGGCAAGTTCAAGGAACTCGCTCCTGAAGCGAAGGGCGGTGTCCGCCTCGCCTTCAACCTGGATGAGGTCAAGGCCCACGCCACCGACATGCTCGGCAATACGCTGGTAACCGTCCAGACCGGCGACGCAGGCAAGCAGGTCAACCGGCTCTACATCACGGACGGCGCCGACATTGCGAAGGAATTCTACCTTGCCCTGCTGGTCGACCGCGCCAGCAGCCGGGTCGCTTTCGTCGTGTCGACCGAGGGTGGCATGGACATTGAAGAGGTCGCCCATTCGACCCCGGAAAAGATCCACAGCTTCTCTGTCGATCCGGCCGCCGGTTTCCAGCCGCATCACGGCCGTTCTGTCGCAGCCGCCCTGGGCCTGAGCGGCGATCAGGCGAAGCAGGCTGCCAAGGTGGCTGCCTCGCTCTATGCAGCGTTCCTCGACACCGACGCCGAGCAGATCGAAGTCAATCCGCTGGCGCTGACCGAGCAGGGCAATCTGCTGGTCCTCGACGCCAAGGTCGGTTTCGACGGCAACGCGATGTTCCGTCACAAGGACATCGCCGAACTGCGCGACCTGACCGAGGAAGATCCGGCGGAAGTCGAAGCGTCCGAATATGACCTCGCCTACATCAAGCTCGACGGCAATATCGGCTGCATGGTGAACGGCGCGGGCCTGGCCATGGCGACCATGGACATCATCAAGCTGAACGGCGAATTCCCCGCCAACTTCCTGGACGTCGGTGGCGGCGCCAACAAGGAAAAGGTGACTGCGGCCTTCAAGATCATCCTGAAGGATCCGGCGGTGAAGGGCATTCTCGTCAACATCTTCGGTGGCATCATGAAGTGCGACATCATTGCCGAGGGCATCGTCGCCGCCGCCAAGGAAGTGAACCTGTCGGTTCCGCTGGTCGTCCGCCTGGAAGGCACGAACGTCCAGCAGGGCAAGGACATTCTGGCCGCTTCGGGTCTGGCCATCGTCCCGGCGGACGATCTGGGCGACGCGGCGAAGAAGATCGTGGCGGAAGTGAGGAAGGCAGCCTGACGCAGCTTTTCGCCTGAACAAGACACCAAGGGGTGCGGGTGGTCCGGTAACGGGCTGCCCGCGTCCGCGTTCGCATTTGCGAGCTTGGCGTGAATGAAGGAAGGATGTTGGAGATGAAAATCCTTGTGCCCGTGAAGCGGGTGATTGACTATAATGTGAAGCCGCGCGTGAAGGCGGATGGGACGGGTGTCGATCTGGCGAACGTCAAGATGTCGATGAACCCGTTCGACGAGATCGCGGTCGAGGAAGCCATTCGCCTGAAGGAAAAGGGCGTGGCGACCGAGGTCGTGGCTGTGTCGATCGGCGTTGCCAAGGCGCAGGAAACGCTGCGCACCGCGCTCGCCATGGGCGCCGATCGGGCGATCCTGATCCAGACCGATGATGAAGTTGAACCGCTGGGCGTGGCCAAGCTGCTCGCCAAGGTGCAGGAAGAGGAAGGCGCTGGCCTGATCATCCTGGGCAAGCAGGCGATCGACGACGACAGCAACCAGACGGGCCAGATGCTGGCCGCGCTGCTGGGCCTGGCGCAGGGCACCTTCGCCAGCAAGGTCGAGGTCGAGGGCGACAAGGTCAGCGTCACGCGCGAAGTCGACGGCGGGCTGGAGACGGTAAAGCTCAACACGCCGGCGATTATCACGACTGACCTGCGTCTCAATGAACCGCGCTATGCTTCGCTGCCCAACATCATGAAGGCGAAGTCGAAGCCGCTCGCGACCAAGACGCCCGCAGACTATGGCGTGGATATCTCGCCGCGCCTGGAGACGATCAAGGTGGTCGAACCGGCCAAGCGTTCGGCTGGCGTGAAGGTGGCCGATGTCGATGAACTGGTCGCGAAGCTCAAGGCTCTGGGAGTTGCAGCATGACAAAGACGCTCGTTTGGGTTGAACATGAGGGCGGCGCGGTCAAGGACGCGACGCTTTCCGCCGTCACCGCTGCATCGAAGCTGGGTGAAGTGCATCTGCTGGTCGCGGGCCAGGGCGTCGGGGGCGTTGCCGCCGAAGCAGCGAAGATCGCCGGCGTGGGCAAGGTCCATGTCGCGGACGACGCAGCCTTCGGGCATGCGCTGGCCGAGAATGTAGCGCCGCTGGTCGTCGAATTGATGGGCAGTCATGACGCGTTCGTCGCGCCTGCCACCAGCAACGGCAAGAATATCGCGCCGCGCGTGGCGGCTCTGCTCGACGTGATGCAGATCAGCGACATTCTGTCGGTCGAGAGCGAAGACAGCTTCACTCGTCCGATCTATGCCGGCAACGCGATTGCAACCGTCAAGTCGAAGGATGCGAAGAAGGTCATCACCGTCCGCGGCACTGCTTTCGAGAAGGCGGCCAAGGAAGGCGGCAACGGCGTGGTCGAAGCCGTGGCTTCGACCGGGGACAAGGGGCTGTCGTCCTTTGTCGGGGCAGAGATCGCCAAGCTGGAGCGGCCGGAGCTGACCTCGGCGAAGGTGATCGTGTCTGGGGGCCGCGCGCTGAAGGACAGCGAGACGTTCGAGGCGACCATCTTCCCGCTGGCGGACAAGCTGGGCGCGGCGGTGGGTGCTTCGCGCGCTGCTGTCGATGCGGGCTATGTGCCCAACGACTATCAGGTGGGGCAGACCGGCAAGATCGTCGCGCCGGAAGTCTATATCGCCGTCGGCATTTCCGGGGCGATCCAGCATCTGGCGGGGATGAAGGATTCCAAGACCATCATTGCCATCAACAAGGATGAGGATGCGCCGATCTTCCAGGTGGCGGATGTCGGTCTGGTCGGCGACCTGTTCAAGGTTGTGCCGGAACTGGTCGAGAAGCTGTAAGCGCCTCGCCTTTGGGTTCAGATTGAGGGCGCGGGCCTTGGGTCCGCGCCCTTTTTTTCATTTTATTCGCAGCGGACGTCGTTCTTGTCTATGGCGCGGCCGGCCAGTGCGCCGCCTGCGCCGCCCAGGATGGTGCCCAATGTCTTGGAGCCGCCGGGGGCGATGATGTTGCCCAATACGCCGCCGGCTATGGCGCCCACTATGGTGCCGGTGGTGCCGTCGTCGCGCTTGCAATAATAGCGGCCGTCATTGTCGCGGTAGATATAGTCATTGTCGCCGATGGGCCGGCCGCCGTGGCGGTGGCCGTAGCTGGGGCGGTCATAGCCGTAGCGGCCGTCCCTGCCGTCAGAGACGCAGGCCGTCAGCGGCATTGCGAGCAGCGCGGCGGCGAGTAGGGGGGTGCGCATTTCTTTTCTCCTGTGCTTCCCTGCTGGAGTGACAACCCGCGGGAAGGGAGGAAGTTGCGCGGAAATAGTCTGCCCGCCGCGGCGCCAAAAGGGGGGAAAGGCAGCCGGGCGGGCAGCGTGCCAGCGGAGAGAGGGTATTCACCGCCGGGAAGGAATGAGGGGGGCGGCGCTTACGGTGTCAGGGGCGCGGTGCCGGCGGTGCTGGCGGCGAGATTGGGGCTGGCCAGCGTGGTGTCGCTGTCGCGGCGATTTTCGAGATCGGACCTGGCCTGGTTATAGCGGGCGACGAGGTCGTCCTTGAACTCCGTCAGCTTGCCTTCGTCATAGAGCTTCTTGCCGACATAGCCTGCGATCGCGCCGAAGATCAGGGTGCGGATCATGGGGTTGGCTCCTTGTTCCGTGGGGAATTTGCAAGGATAACCTCGGCGGCGCGGATCGGTTCCGGCGCGGTGCGGCAGAGCGGGCAGAGCCGTCGATATGAGGAGTCGGGCGGCTGTTCAGTGCGTGGCGGCGGCGCGGCGGGCGCGGCTTTCGTCGACATATTCCTGTCGCCGGGCCATGGTCAGAAAAGCGGCTTCGGAGCGCAGGCAGCGCTGGCGGACATTGTCCAGGGTGGCGGCGTCGGCTTCGATCCGGGCCTGGCGGGCGAGGGCGCGGAAATCGGGGTTGGCCATGGGACGCTCCTTTCAAATAGGGTGGGCGTCGCGGGGAGCGACGCCCGCCTGTCGGCGGCGCCTTATGCCAGGATGCAGGAGTGCTGACGCATCAGCATCCTGGCAACGCTCAGGCGCCTTATTCGGCGTGCTGAAGATTCACGGCCGCCATCTTGCCGCGACGGTCCTGCTCCAGATCATAGGAGACGCGGTCCTTTTCGCGCAGGGTGGCGAGGCCGGCACGCTCGACGGCGGTGATGTGGACGAAGGCGTCCGGGGTGCCGTCATCGGGAGCGATGAAGCCATAGCCCTTGTCGGCGTTGAAGAATTTGACGGTTCCGACGATGCTCATTGGTATTTCCTTCTTTACGTGGGCGCGTCCCGTGTGGACGGGCCTGGCGCTAGAGGGGCAGGGAAAGAAGGAAGTTTGGTGCCGCAAAGCGCCGAAAGACCGTCGATTTGCGACTGTAGCACTCCCCATATAGGGCAATGGGCGCCAAATAGCAAATCGGCGGGCGCGATCAGCCCGCGCTATCGAGCGCGGCGAGGCCGAAAAAAACGTCGCGGGCGCGGGCGGCGGCATGTTCATGGGGGCGGCGCTGCGCCTCCAAGCGGATGGCGAGCGCCTCCTCCTCCGCCATGGTCAGGTCGCGCTCATAGGCGTCGATGTCGTAGAGGGCGTCGCTTTCGTCGCCGTCGAAGCCGGGCGGGGCGGGATAGTCGGTGCGCCAGCCGTCCCTTTCCTCATCCCACCAGATGCCGCGCAGCCGGGCGGCGGCTTCATCCGGCGGGAAGCTGGCGCGTTCGACCGGCGGGGCGGCGGGAATGGGCCGAAGTTCACACCGTTCATCGAAGGGATGGAAGGGGGCCTTGCCGTCCTCGCCCAGCGCCATGCGGGCGGCGATGAACAGCGCGGCGGAGGCGCCCGGCGACAAGGCGGCGGCGGCCTGTTCGATTGCCGGCGCTTCGTCGAGGGTGGCGGGGTCGGGCAGGGCTGCGGGATCGGGAAGGGCGGCGCGGTCGGCTTCGCCGGTCAAGGCGTGCGGGGAGGGCGGGGTTCCGGGGCGATCCGCCTCCGCCTGCTCTGCCTCTGTCTGATCCTGTGGGCAGAGCATGTCGAGATAGGCGGCGAAATCCTGCGCCACGACGCGGGCGAGGGCGGCGTCGGACCCCGCGGGCGGGCTGTCGGCCATGCGGTCGAGGCGGGAGAGCATCGACATGGCGAGGCGGTTGTCGTGGCGGTGGCGGATGATTTCGCCTGCATCCATGTCCTTGCGGATCACCTCCTCATGGCCGGTCAGCGCACGGGCGAGCAGATCATCGGCGAGGCGGGCGCGGGCGATGAGGATGGCCGCGTCCCAGCCGAGGCGAAAGGCCGCGCCGTCGCGGCGGATGCGCAGGGCATAAGCGGCGCGAGTGCTGATCTGCGCGGCTTCGCAGGCGGCGCGGATGATGCCGGTGGCGGCGAGGGTTTCAAGGAAGAGCCGCTGGCGCGCGGGGCTCCAGCCGTCGGCGCGAATCTGCTGCGCGGGGGTGGGGAGAGGAGGGAATTGGCAGGTCATGGCAAGGCCCTTTTCCGTGAGGTGCTTTGCCGGGGTTGGTACTATGGGGGAGGGGGTGTAGGACAGAACAAAATGGGAACGAATACGCTAGGCCCGCAGTTTTGTCATGCTTGTTTCTTTCGTTCGATGATCTTTTCCATCATCGCCATCACCTCCTCATGAGGAACGCCGGGCTTATCGGACGCAAGAGCCTTTTCCACCTTTGCGCGAAACCATGCATCATAGGCCTCGGCCTCCTCGGTCGTCGCGAACTCGGATATGATGGGGTCGAGTTTGGGCATCGGTCGAGAATATCAACGATGGGGAAGGGTGCCAATCAGTGAGGGTGGCGATTGGTCCGATCTGGATGAATTTTAGGCAGGGAGTCTCAACCCAATTCTGGCGAGGGTGATTTTACCAATTGCCCCCCGCATCCTTGATGGCTTTGAGCAGCGCTTTCTTGCTGGCGGTGCGGCGGGCGCCGCTGTTGCGAGGCAGGTCGGCGTCGGTGATGCCGAGTTCGGCGCGGCGGCGGGCGAGGTCGGCCGCAAAGCTCTTGAAGGCGATGCGGCGGCCGGGCCAGTTTTCGGTCTTCTCAGCTGCGGACATCATCTGCTCCGAAATCACCGCCGGTTTCATGGCGAACACGACGTTCAAGATAGTCCATGTCGGCGTCCGGGTGAAGGCGTAGCAGCGTTTGTGCCTGCATCAGCATCTCGCGGGCGGTGCCGGAGGCATATTGGCCCATGCGGTCCGCTATCAAGTCTTCCACGGAGATAATCGCAAAGGGTGGACCATTTTCAAAATCTTCGACAAGGGCAATATGATCGCGTGTAACCGTGCCGTCGAGAGGCACGTCGCCTACGATTTCAAAGCCGAGGCCGAGATCGGGATGAACCCAACCGCGTGTGGCACGGCCCGGTCCTGAGGGGCGGATGAAGCCGTAACGTTGAAATTCTTCTTCGAGGGCATCCTGTGCCGGAAAGCACAGATCGAAATCGCCCGTAGTAATAAATCCCATGCTGTAAAATTCTACCGCCGCGCCGCCCACCAGAACAGGTCGAGTAAACCCTCTTGTGGCCATTGCATCACAAATCTGTGCGAAGATTTCGAGCGCGGCGGTGAATTCAGGGCGATATGGAGGCATGGTATGATTAGCCGTCAGATCCGCTTTCTAAAGCCGTGATACGCGCTACGATTAAATCCTCCAGCTTGTATATGTCGGTGAGGGACGAAACCGCATGCCGCGTCTCTACTTTGTCAACGAATGTGCCAACATATCGTGTCGTTAGGCTGTTGAAGTGGAGCCGCGCGAGAGTTTTCCGATTGTTGTCATCCAGCAATATGGCGCAATATGATTTCGAATCCCGGATGACCACGCGACTGGGGTCTACGTGCCGTGCAGCGATCGCTTGTACAATACGGAACCCGTTAATCTCGTCATCTGTGGTGATTACGCCCGCCGCGTCGGACATATCATCAGACCCGCCCTCTTCGATGATTTCAGGCACCGGATTGGCAACATTCAGTGCTGAGGTTAGACGATCATTGACGCGGTCTCTAATGATGGAGGCGATAGATGCCGTAAGCACAGCATGATATTGCTCTTTGAGGGAGGCTGTTACACGCCCTCCTTGCACCCTTGTAGCCATCATTTTGATGAAGTCATCCGAGGGGTCAGCAAATTCCTTTTCCAGTTCAATGCGCATTTGCGATTCAAGCTTCAATCGACCAGCAGCTGCAACAATTGAATCGATATCAAAATGCTGACGTGTAAATTTCTCTAAGATGGAAGGATCAGTCCTTTTTATCCCATCCATGGAAAATATGTAAAATGGCTTTTCGTCCATTTTATTGGGTTGTTCTATATCAGAATAAAACTGATATTGAACGCCATTTGTCAGCACCGCAACGCGGGCATCTGTAGTTGAAAAATAGCGAAATAATTGAGAGGCATGTTTAAGGTCGAGGTCAACAGAAGAAGGCTTGCATTCCATCAAAATTTTTAGCTGACCATCAATACAGATTGCATAATCAACTTTTTCCCCTTTCTTTATCCCGACGTCTGCCGTGAATTCTGGTATGATTTCTGCCGGATTGAAGACATCATATCCCAATGATTGAATAAACGGCATCACCAGCGCCGTTTTGGCTGCTTCCTCGGTTAGCAACAGCTCGCGATGTTGGGCTGTTCGCTTTTCGAGTTCGACCAGTTTAGTAGCCAGTTCCATTTAACCCCCCAATTACATCTGCATACCATCTTGCTGAAAAATATTAAAATTTCCAGATAAGATCGTCCAGGCCGATCACTCCGCCGCCACAGCCTCCAACCCCAACAACGGCGCCAAGTAGCGCCCGGTAAAGCTCCGGGTGTTCTTCGCGACCTTCTCTGGCGTGCCTTCGGCGACGACTTCGCCGCCCTTGACGCCGCCTTCTGGTCCCATGTCGATGATCCAGTCGGCGGTCTTGATGACGTCGAGATTGTGCTCGATCACGACCACGCTGTTGCCCTGTTCGACCAGGGCGTGGAGGACTTCGAGCAGTTTGCGGACATCCTCGAAATGGAGGCCGGTGGTGGGCTCGTCCAATATGTAGAGGGTGTTGCCGGTGGCTCGGCGCGAGAGTTCCTTGGCGAGCTTGACGCGCTGGGCTTCGCCGCCGCTTAGGGTCGTGGCCTGCTGGCCGACCTTGACATAGCCGAGGCCCACTTCGGCGAGCATGGCCATCTTGTCGCGGATGGGGGGGACGGCCTTGAAGAATTCCACCGCATCCTCGACGGTCATGTCGAGCACGTCGGCGATGGACTTGCCCTTGAACTTCACCTCCAGAGTCTCGCGATTGTAGCGGGCGCCGTGGCAGACGTCGCAGGTCACGTAGACGTCGGGGAGGAAGTGCATCTCTATCTTGAGCACGCCGTCGCCCTGGCAGGCTTCGCAGCGGCCGCCCTTGACGTTGAAGCTGAAGCGGCCGGGCTTGTAGCCGCGGGCCTGCGCCTCTGGAAGCTGCGCGAACCAGTCGCGGATGTTGGTGAAGGCGCCGGTATAGGTGGCCGGGTTGGAGCGGGGGGTGCGGCCGATGGGCGACTGGTCGATGTCGATCACCTTGTCGCAATGTTCAAGGCCGGTCACCTTGTCATGCGGGCCGGCGACGATGCGGGCGCCGTTCAGGGTGCGGGCCGAGGCGGCGTAGAGGGTGTCGATGGTGAAGCTGGACTTGCCCGATCCCGACACGCCGGTGATGCAGGTGAAGGTGCCGAGCGGGATCGACGCCGTGACATTTTGCAGGTTGTTGGCGCGGGCGTTGTGGACGGTGAGTTTCTTGCCCGAGCCCTTGCGGCGGCGGGTCGGCACCTCAATGCGGCGGGTGCCGTTCAGGTAATCGGCGGTCAGGCTGTCCTTGTGCGCGAGGAGCTGGTTCAGGGTGCCCTGGGCGACGATGGTGCCGCCGTGGACGCCCGCGCCCGGCCCCATGTCGACGATATAGTCGGCGGTGCGGATCGCGTCCTCATCATGTTCCACGACGATGACGGTGTTGCCGAGGTCGCGCAGGCGCTTGAGCGTGATGAGCAGGCGGTCATTGTCGCGCTGGTGCAGGCCGATCGAGGGTTCGTCGAGGACGTAGAGGACGCCCGACAGGCCGCTGCCGATCTGGGAGGCGAGGCGGATGCGCTGGGACTCGCCGCCGGACAGGGTGCCGCTGGTGCGGTCGAGGTTCAGATAGTCGAGGCCGACATTGTTGAGGAAGCCGAGGCGCTCCACGATTTCCTTGAGGATGGCGCGGGCGATCTGGTTCTGCTGGTCGTTGAGGCGGCTGGGGAGGGTGGAGAAGAAACCGAGCGCGTCCACCACCGAGCGGCGGGTGGACATGGAGATGTCCTCTCCCGCGATCTTCACCGCCAGCGCCTCCGGCTTGAGGCGGGCGCCGTGGCAGGTCTCGCACGGCATGGCGGTCTGATATTTGCTGAGCTCCTCCCGCATCCAGGCGGATTCGGTCTGCAGGAGGCGGCGGTTGAGGTTGCCGATGACGCCCTCGAACGCTTTCCTGACCTCATAGCTCTTGCGGCCGTCGACGAAGCGCAGGGTGACCGGCTTGCCGCCGGTGCCGTGGAGGATGATGAGCTTCACCTCCCCCGGAAGGTCGGCCCAGGGGGTGTCGAGGGAGAAGCCGAACTCCTTCGCCAGGGAGCCGAGAACCTGCATATAATAGGGGCTGGGCGGGTTGGACTTGGCCCAGGGGACGATGGCGCCCTTCTTGAGGCTGAGGGCTTCGTTGGGGACGACGAGTTCGGGGTCGAATTCCTGCCGTTCGCCCAGGCCGTCGCAGGCGGGGCAGGCGCCCTGGGGGGCGTTGAAGGAGAAGAGGCGCGGTTCGATCTCGGCTATGGTGAAGCCGCTGACGGGGCAGGCGAACTTCTCGCTGAAGACGATGCGGTTGGCGGGGATGCCGGCGCCCTTGAGATTGCCGGTGGATTCAGCCTCCTCCTCCCGGCCGGGGACGACGCCGTCCGCCAGGTCGACATAGGCGAGGCCGTCGGCGAGTTTCAGCGCCTGTTCGAAGCTGTCGGCGAGGCGGGTGGCCATGTCGTCGCTGACGGCGAGGCGGTCCACCACCACCTCGATGTCATGCTTGTACTTCTTGTCGAGGGCGGGGGCGTCCTCTATCGCGTAGAGTTCGCCGTCGATGCGCACGCGGGTGAAGCCGGCCTTCTGCCACTCCGCCAGTTCCTTGCGATATTCGCCCTTGCGGCCGCGCACCACGGGGGCGAGCAGGTAGAAGCGCGTGTCCTCCGGCAACTGCATCACGCGATCGACCATCTGGCTGACCGTCTGGGCGCTGATGGGAAGGCCGGTGGCGGGCGAGTAGGGAATGCCGACGCGCGCCCAGAGCAGGCGCATATAGTCGTAGATCTCCGTCACCGTGGCGACCGTCGAGCGCGGGTTGCGGCTGGTCGTCTTCTGCTCGATGGAAATGGCGGGGGAGAGGCCGTCAATATGTTCGACGTCCGGCTTCTGCATCATCTCCAGGAACTGGCGCGCATAGGCGGAGAGGGATTCGACATAGCGGCGCTGACCCTCCGCATAGATGGTGTCGAAGGCGAGCGAGGATTTGCCCGAGCCGGAAAGGCCGGTGATGACGATCAGGCTGTCGCGCGGCAGGTCGACGTCGACGCCCTTGAGATTATGCTCGCGCGCGCCGCGGACGCTTATGGTGGTCAGCATTCGGGAAACCTCTGCCGAGG
>Ga0307412_10001220_pt1 | contig 14616 bp, 13 predicted proteins | sample DK1Cmetagenome_3_FD_203823 | JGI IMG/M metagenome (GOLD analysis project Ga0307412, IMG submission 203823) | Maize rhizosphere microbial communities from greenhouse at UC Davis, California, United States - DK15-C-1 | ecosystem: Host-associated > Plants > Roots > Rhizosphere > Soil | place: USA...
GTCTTGAAGGGTGCCGGGTGTATTGAACGCGGCGACAATGCTTGCTTCATCCTTGAACTCCATTAATTGAGGGCCGTCATGGTAGGGCGCATACAGGACATGAGTGCTTGCGGAAGTACCGCTTGAACTGAAGAGGTATAGTCCCAACGCTTTGACCGCGGCGGCGGCGTCGGTTTTGATCAGCTCCAACGGGCGGATAAAGGCCTTGGCATTTTTGACCAGTTGACGGGCAACGGCGTCTGGCATATCCAGCACTTGGCGCAGCAGGTCGAATGCAGGCGAGGAAAGATGCTGTTGCAGATACCGTGCATGGGCATATTGCAGCAGCTGCCAAGGCAATTGCTGGCGAAAACGCCGTCTTCGCGTCTGGACAGCTTCGGTCGTTCCCGTCAGGGCCTGCGTCAGGTTTTGTTTGTAGAGGGTGGTGATGTCCAGTGACGACAACATTTGCCTGACAGCCGTCTCGTCCAAGCCGTGCGGCAGGGGCTGTGTGGACGTTGAGGAAACCTTGAAGCTTTTGCTGGTGATATCAACGTGACGCAAGACAAAGTCGGTCAGGGAAAGCGTCGGGCCAACGACTGCCAGCGTTGGCGTAATCTGAACGGTCTCCGGATTGACTTTGCTTTGGGCAAAACGCTTATCCAGCAAGGTCTGCAGTTTGTTGAGTACATGGGTCCGCAAAGGCTCGATCCCATCCAGATAGTCCGCGCCATTGCCCACGCTGTTTTTATATTGCTCAAGCAATTCAAGATGAAGGCGTTGTTCTTCAAGGGCGGCGGTGCCGAGCCAGGCGGGAAGTTTCTGTCGTAGTCTGTCGGACTGAGCGATTCTCGTGGCGTGACCAAGGTTGGTGGGTGCGCCTCTATCAAGTAACGCGACAAGACTCTGCATCAATGCCTTTTCAGTCGGTTGCCAACTGCCGGCGTTCAACGTTTTCAGATAACCATGCTCAGCCTCGTAGAGGTACACGAATGACTTCATACGGTTCAAGAGCACGTTCTCCTCGATCAATTCAAAGCCTTGGAGTTGATAACGGCCATGGGGCTTGCGTTGACCGGAAGGAAGATTGGCGAGAAAGCCAAATCGACTCCCGGAGTCGAGCAAGTATCTATTGACTTGCCGGGTGGCTACTTCAACGGATGGAAACATCCGCAGACCTTGGGCGGGCGTCCATAGAACAGCCAAGCCGGAATAGGGCGTGTCCAGTCCGCCGCGTTCTGTCAGGAGAAAACAGTTGGCAAGGGGCATTTGAATCGTCGTGGTTTCATCGCTGTATTCGAGCCTTAATGAGTAGACGTCTGGCTGAAAACCTCTGACGCCTGAGCGTTGTGACCGGTCCGGGTATTCCAAGTCATAGGTGAACACTGCCTTGATCAACTCATTGACGAGCGATGGCAGCGTCCCGTTGAGCTCCTTGAGCTCGGCCTCCGCACGTATGCCCAGCGAAAATATATTGGTCAGTTCCTTCAGCAGTTGTCTCGGTCTGTTCTGCAGCGATGCCTTACCCGGGATCGGCATTTGGGTTAATAACGTATCGAAGGTCTTCTCGATATCGGTGTAGCTCTTGCCTTTTCTTTCCAGCTGGTCAGCCTTCAAGTTTGATAGGCGAAGCAATCCATAGAAGGCGGGATGTGTCCCCCAATGCCCATCGGTGGGCTGATTCAATAGTTTTTTGCCAATGAAAGCGCGTATATCCAAGGCTTTATCGACGAGTGCATGGACGTCGACATCGCCCTGGCGTGACATTTCAAGGGCGAAATGTAGATTGTTTTTTTGTTTCTGGATGACTGCATCAGCCAGGCACTCGGGAACAGGGAAGTCCACCGCTTTCCCGGAGAGCTGCGGATCGTCAAAGCGCAGGAAACGATTGCGCTCGTCCAGATCAAGGAGGCTGTAGATCGCTTCCTTTCCCACGACTTGGCTGGATTTGTCCAGGATTGCATATTTGAAATCCCGGAATCCGTCGAGCTTTTGCAAACCGTGCTGGGGCGTGTACAGGTAGTGGCCTTTGCCGCTGATCATCAAGGAACCCGCCAGCTCGACGAAGCTTGGTTCATATTCCCAGAAACGAATCGTTTCAACGTACAGCGGCGTGTGGTGTTGGCTGGAGGGTCTGAGTACTCGAAAAAGTTCACGACTTTCCGAGACAGTGAGCAGCTCTTTTTCTCTATTGATCACAATGCTGGCCTGTAGCCCGTCGTGAATGATTCGGGAAAGAAGTTCTCGTCGCGTCAGATATAAGGAAGTTGCCGTTTGTGCCCAGAATTCTTCGATGCAACCCGTGAGCGAAGGGACCAGCTTTGCGGCGGTACCGCGGATCAGGTCCTGCCATTGCTGCACTGAATAGGGTGAGTCGGGTGTACCGGGGAACGTAATGTAGCTGTAATGCCCGGCCGGCCAGCCCTGATTGTGAAAATAGATCAGGATCGCCTCTATAAGCGGGAGGCTCTCGGTTACGCCGATGTCCTCGGCACCTTGCGCACGTGTCCCTTTGCCCAGTGCGACGCGGGCTTGCCTGTAGTCGATGGTTGGATGCGTTTCCTTCAGAATGCGATCGAGCATGACCTTTAGGGAGGGCAATTGAATCAGCTCCTTCACCATGGTCAGGGCATTGAGATCCTGCGCAGATTCGATGGAGGCGTGTTGGGCCTGGAAAATATCGCCATCGATGATCTGCCTGGTTTGTGCAATGTCAGCGGTGCTTTTCAGTTCGCTGCGCTGGGAAATCGACAGGAAGCTGTACAGGTCGTTGTGTTCGTTGTCTTGCCACATCCGTTCGATTTCGACATCGAGAGAGGCCCGGTTGTCGAACTTCCTGATACCCCCCATCGGTGTATAAATAAACGCCGGCTGGGTGTCCGACTCGCTGTTTTCCACGCAAGCGCTGAGGGCGAAGCAGCCGGCCAGCGCTATGGGCGTTTTTTTACCGGCTTGCAACATAATCGTTTCGGCAAACATCGGTGGTGTTTTCGCGGCGCGTTGCGTGTGGGTGGGAAGGGCGGCGTGGCGCAACCAATCGAGATCCGGTTGTGTCAGTCCATGGGCGGCGGTCAGTTGATCCAGGCGTTCTGCGCCTAATACCTCCGAGAACAGCAGGGGGGCTGGTTTGGTGGTCATGGTCGTTTCTCATTGAGAGCGCCGCTTGAGGGCGCGAACTTCGAAAAACGGCAGGTTAAGGCGCGGAGGGGCAGCAAGGGTGGTACATAGTTACCGCACCCTCAGGGCTTCCCTGGTTGCCAGGAACGACCCGCGCAACGTTGGCGACAATTGACAGAGCGCGTCTCAAACGGTGTTTAATCACCCTGTGGGTCCCTTACGCTGTTGCTACCTCCAAAATAATCATCCTGGAGCTTCAGATGTCCGCGCTATCCGATCACGCCGCTTCCTGCACCCTGTCCTTCAACGCCCTGACAAATTTGCTGGAACAGGTTTTCCTGCGCCACGGTACGTCACCCGATGTCGCCCGGACCCTGGCTGAAAACTGTGCCTGTGCCGAGCGTGATGGGGCCCACAGCCATGGGGTGTTCCGTATACCCGGCTATGTCTCGACGCTGAACAGCGGTTGGGTGGATGGCCGAGCGGTGCCAGTGGTCGAAGACGTCGCCTCCGGCTTCGTCCGGGTGGACGCCTGCAACGGTTTTGCCCAACCCGCCCTGGCGGCTGCCCGGCCGTTGCTGGTGCAAAAGGCTCGCAGCGCCGGGATTGCGGTGCTGGCGATACGCAACTCCCATCACTTCGCGGCGCTTTGGCCGGATGTCGAGCCGTTTGCCTATGAGGGGCTCGTAGCGCTGAGCGTGGTCAACAGCATGACGTGCGTGGTGCCCCATGGCGCGGACCGTCCGTTGTTCGGTACCAATCCCATCGCGTTCGCCGCGCCGCGGGCCGGAGGCGAGCCAATCGTTTTCGACCTGGCCACCAGCGCCATTGCCCATGGTGATGTGCAGATTGCCGCGCGCAAAGGCGAGCGCTTGCCACCCGGCATGGGCGTGGACAGCCTCGGCCAGCCGACCTGTGATCCGAAGGCGATCCTGGAAGGAGGCGCGCTTTTGCCGTTTGGCGGGCACAAGGGCTCTGCGCTGTCGATGATGGTCGAGTTGCTGGCGGCGGCGTTGACCGGCGGGAATTTTTCCTTCGAGTTCGATTGGCACGATCACCCAGGCGCCAAGACGCCCTGGACTGGGCAATTGCTGATTGTGATCGACCCGAGTAAAGCTGCCGGGCAAGGTTTTGCCGAGCGCAGCCAGGAACTGGTCAGGCAGATGCATGGGGTGGGATTGCGCCGGTTGCCGGGTGACCGTCGACACCGTGAGCGCAGCAAGTCCAATGAGCAGGGGATTACGCTGGACGAGCAGACCCTGGCGCAGTTGCGCGAACTGGCTGGGCTGTAGGTCGAAAACGCCTGTATGCGTGGCGAGGGAGCACGCTCCCTCGCCACGGACCGGCGCTTAGCGTCGCCCGAGCAACAACCCCACCACCAACCCGAAACCGGCGGAAATGGCCACGGTCTGCCAGGGATGCCCGCCGATGTAAACTTCCGTGGCATCCACCATTGGCCGTGTGCGTTCCCGAGCGCTGGCAACCGCATCCAACGCCTGTTGCAGTTTCTGGGCGATCTGGCCGCGAAGATTTTCAGCGTCCTCGCCCACCAGGGACGCGCTGCTCTTGAGCAATTTTTCCGATTCTTCGATCAACGCTTTCAGTTCGCTGAAGGCTTGATCCTTGATTTGCTCTCCGTTCGGTTGCGTGGCGCTTTTACGGGCCATTGAAATGCTCCTTGAGTATGGATGGCAGTGAACAGTGGAGTGTCACGCCTCGGTAAAAGTTGCAGCGCCAAGGGTGCGTCCATAAAGCGCAGCCCAATTCAGTCTTAAGCCGTTTCCCCGCACGGTGTAAGATGGCGCCTATTTACGCAACAGGAAATTCCCGATGAGTTTCAATCTGGCTGACAGGCCCCTGGCCGAGCGCGCCGCGCTGGAAGATGAGAAATCCCGGCTCTTCGAACTTTGGCAAAACAACCTGGGCAAGGCCAAGGGCGACGCCGCCCGGTTGTTCGGCGAGCGTTCCAAGCGCAAGGGCAAGTGGGCCGAATGGGTTCGCGCCGAACTGGATGGGATGTCGCCTCCGGAGTACGCGAACATGGTGCGCAGCGAGGTCAATCGCCTGATGGCGGCCAATAAATAAACGCTCAAGCGAACGTGACGACGATCGCTTCGCGTACTTTGCTTGCCGCCGGCTCCATTGGCGTGTGGGTTCGCCATCCCAGTTCGATGGGGTAGCGGGGCAAGGCGAGCGGGCAGGGCAGCAATGCCAGGCCGCCGAGGGCCGCAATGGCCTTGGCCGCATGGCCTGGAATAGTCGCTACAGCCTGGCTGCCCTTGAGCAGGAACGGAAGCGCCGCGAAGTGAGTGGTCGAGGCGCACACTCGCCGACGCAGACCCAGCCCGGCCAGCCCCTCGTCGGTGATGCCGATGAAGCCGCCGGACGACACCAACAGGTGTTCCCGGGCCACGAAGGCTTCCAGGCTCAGGCTCTGCTCACCTTCCTGGAGGCTGGCCCGGTCCACCAGGCAGGCATAGCCGCCTTCACCCAGCACCTGGCGGCTCAGCAGCCGTTCGGTGAATCCGCCGGCGGTGATCGCCAGGTCCAGGCTGCGTTCCATCAAGGCGCGGCCGACGATCTGGCTATGGGTCTGGCGGAAAATCAAGCGCAAGCCCGGCGCTCGCCGTGCCACTTCCTCGATCAGGCGCCGCCCATAGGCGATCTCGAAATCATCGGATAACCCCACGATCACCGAACGGCCCTCATAGTGGCTCGCGCCCGGATCGACCATCGCCAGGCTTTGCCGGCATCTGTCCAGTGCTTCACTGATCACCGGTTTCAGCTGATTGGCCCGTAGCGTCGGAGCCAGGCCGCGCCCGGTGCGCACGAACAACTGATCGCCATATAGCCCTCGCAGCCTGCGCAGCGCTGCGCTGATGGCGGACTGAGTCACGCCCAGGCGCAATGCGGCGCGGCTGGCGCTGGATTCGTCATGCAGGGCTTCGAAGGTTTTCAGCAGGTTCAGATCGATGTCAGTGATATTCATTTGGTTCATATCTTTTAGCAGCGTACTGGGCTTTATTCATGATCGGTCGGCGCCGGAGAATCAGCAACACCTCAAATCACGGAGTTCCAGACCATGCCCAAATCCATTGTCGCCGCCTTGCAGATCGGCTCGCTTGCGGGTGGCAAAGCCGACACCCTCGCGCAGATCCTGTCTTATGAACAAGACATTCGCGAGGCGGGTGCTCGTTTGGTGGTGATGCCCGAAGCGCTGCTGGGGGGTTATCCCAAGGGCGAAGGCTTTGGCACCCAGTTAGGTTATCGGTTACCGGAAGGACGCGAGGCGTTCGCGCGCTACTTCGCCAACGCCATCGACGTGCCAGGCGTGGAGACGGAGGCGTTGGCGGGTCTGTCGGCGCGCACCGGGGCCAGCCTGGTGCTGGGCGTGATCGAGCGTGCCGGCAACACCTTATATTGCACGGCGCTGTACTTCGAGCCGGACGCCGGCTTGGTTGCCAAGCACCGCAAGCTGATGCCCACCGGTACCGAGCGACTGATCTGGGGCAAGGGCGACGGTTCGACCCTGCCGGTGATCGACAGTCAGGTCGGTCGCGTGGGCGCGGCGGTGTGCTGGGAAAACATGATGCCGTTGCTGCGCACAGCCATGTACGCCAAAGGTGTGGACGTCTGGTGTGCGCCAACGGTGGATGAGCGGGAGATGTGGCAGGTGACCATGCGACATATCGCTCATGAAGGGCGGTGCTTCGTGGTCAGTGCCTGCCAGGTCCAGGCATCGCCACAGGCGTTGGGTATCGACGTGGCGAACTGGCCGGCGCAGCGACCGTTGATCTCAGGCGGCAGCGTAATCGTCGGGCCCATGGGCGACGTGCTGGCAGGGCCGTTGAAGGACACCGTCGGGTTGCTGACCGCCGAGATCGATACCGACGAGCTGGTGCGGGCGCGCTATGACTATGACGTAGTCGGCCACTACGCCAGGCCGGATGTCTTCGAGCTGATGGTGGATGAACGGGCCAAGCCGGGCGTGCGCTTCACCGCATGAGTTACCAGGTGGATGATGCCCCCGGCAGATCCAGGGTCCCTCGATCGACGAAGCGCATCGTGCCGAATAAACCGCCGGCGAGCTTGCCCTTGAGTACATAGGGCAGGTTGTCCAGGCGCTGGGTCTGGCTCAGACCCAGTGTCTGGCGCAACACCGAGAATGCCGAGATGCTCACCGGCACGCTCAACACGCCTTCGGAGAAACGCGGGATCGAACCGCTCTGGTCGCTGACGCCCGTCGCCAGGGTGTGGCCATTGACTTCCAGATCCAGCGCCACGCCGTTGTAGTCGATGGTGGTTTCGTTGGGGTTCTGCAAGCGCAGTTTCACGGCAAAGCGCAGTTCCATGCCCTGGCTGGGCAACGGCTCGATGCCGACCACGTTGATGTTCAGCGGGTCACGCTGCGGAAAGAGGGCGCAGGCGCTCAGGCTGAGCAGCATCAGGATGAAGGGCACGCGGAGGATTCTGCGCATGGATAGGTTCTCCCGTTGGGGCTACTGAGCAGGACAATAACATTCCTGCTGACAGTTTCTGACATCAGCCTCTGCTAATCTGCTGCGAATTTCCCCTGGGTCTTTTTCATCGTGTCGCGAACCTCTCGGCTGCTCACTTTGCTGCAAGTCCTGCGGGGCAAGCGATGCCCGGTCACGGCCTCGACATTGGCTGCCGAGTTGCAGGTCTCCGAGCGCACGCTTTATCGTGACATCGCCGAACTTACGGCGCTCGGGGCGCCGATCCAGGGCGAGGCGGGCATTGGCTATGTGTTGCGCAGCGGCTTGTTCCTGCCGCCCTTGATGTTCACCGCCGACGAAATCGAAGCGATTGTGCTGGGCTTGCGCTACGTCGATCAGCGCGGCGATGAGGTGCTGGGCAAGGCCGCCGCCGACGCCTTGGCCAAGGTCGAGGCGGTGCTGGCGCCCGGTTTGCGCGACGCGCTGCACAACCCCACGGTGCTGCCCGGTCCGGCGGGCTATGGCTATCCACAGAATATCGTCGACCTGAACGTCTATCGCCAGGCCATTCGCACCCAGGCCAAGCTGCATATCGACTATGCCGACGTGAACAAGACCCCGAGCCAGCGCCTGATCTGGCCCCTGGCCCTGGGCTTTTTCAATGAGGCTCGGGTGGTGGTGGCCTGGTGCGAGTTGCGTGGCGCCTATCGAACGTTCCGCACGGATCGGATTGCCTCGGCCGCTGTCCAGGGTGAGCGCTATCCTGGCAGGCGCAGCGATTTGCTGCGCGCCTGGTTTGCTCTGATGAACCTCGACGAAGCCGGGCGTTTCACTCCTGACAAAAACTGACACAACGCTGTTTTAGCATGGCTTCGGATCGATACAACAAGGAGCCCTGACATGTCCAATCCCGTTTCTTCCCTGGCGCCGGCCATTGCCGGCTACATTGCCGCCGCCAACGCCCGCGACAGCTCGGCGGTGACGCGTTTCTTTGCCGAAGATGCCAATGTGTTCGATGAAGGCAATCACCGGGTCGGCACCCAGGCCATTGCCCAATGGATGGAAGACACCGCGCAGCGTTACCAGCCCCGGGTGCAAGTGCTCAACGTGCAGCAGCGCACCGGAAAGGTGTTGGTGCATAACCTGATCTCGGGCACCTTCCCCGGCAGCCCGCTGGAGTTGCGCTACACCTTCCGGCTCGATGAACAGGGGAAGATCAGTCGCTTGGATATTTCCGCCTAGAGGGCGTGGGATCAACGAGGCGAGGTGGAAATCCGATCGCGGTGAAACGCATCCGATTGCGCTGCATGGCATACTCCCCACCTTCGCCTTCCGGACCCGGGCCGTATGACTTTCAAATCCCCCTTGAGCGCTTGGCAGCATGCCATCGAGCACCATGGTTTTGTCCAGGACGAAGCCCAGGAACTGGCAATCATGGCGCTGGAGCAGTGTCACAAGGCATTGCAGGAGGGTCGAAAGTCGATCAAGGGCGTCTATCTCTGGGGCCCGGTTGGGCGCGGCAAGACCTGGCTCATGGATCGCTTCTACGAAAGCCTCGAGGTTCCGGCTCGTCGCCAACATTTCCACCACTTCATGGCCTGGGTGCACCAGCGCTCGTTCCAGCTCACCGGTACACCGGACCCGTTGCAGGCGCTGGCCCGGGAATTGAGTCGAGAAGTGCGGGTGCTGTGTTTCGACGAGCTGTTCGTCACCGACATTGGCGATGCGATCATCCTTGGCCGCCTCTTCCAAGTGATGTTCGAGTTGGGCATGGTCGTGGTCAGCACCTCCAACCTGCCGCCGGATGAGCTCTATGCCAACGGCCATAACCGAGAGCGATTCGTGCCGACCATCACGGCCATCAAGCAGTACATGCAGGTTGTACCCGTCAATGGCTGGCAGGATCACCGACAGCACCCGGGAGCGGTGCAGCAGCGTTATTGGGTGCGCGACCCGGCCGAGCCGGATCCATTGGCGCAAGTATTCGCGCGATTGAGTACCGGGCAGACGCCCAGCAGTCAACCGATCGAAGTCGGCCATCGTCAGGTCGTTCCGCTCAAGGCTTGCGACAAGGTGCTCTGGAGTCGTTACCCGGACCTTTGCGAGCAACCGTTCTCGGCCGTGGATTTCATGGTGTTGTGTGACCGTTTCAACGCCATCCTCCTCAGCGATGTCCCATGCCTGAGCGCCGAGCAACGGGAAGGGCGGATTGCCCGCGGCACCGAGGACGGGGTCGAGCGGGTCGAGGCCGGCGACCGAGAGTTGCCGCAGCTGTCGATACACGACGACGGCGTTCGCCGGTTCATTGCGCTGGTCGATGAATGTTATGACCGCAAGGTGCCGCTGTATCTCTCAGCCCAAGTGCCAATGGACCAGTTGTACACAGAGGGCTATCTGCAGTTCCCGTTTCGCCGTACGCTCAGTCGACTTCAGGAAATGCAAATGCAACGTTTCGGCCAGCTTGCCTGACCGGACCCTGCCGGTGGCCAAGCCGCTGGCCTTATTGAAATGAGATGGAAAATCATGGAAGAAGCCAAGGAAATCCTTGTACTGCAAGCCAGCTACAGCAACCCGATCCATGCCGAAGCGATCTGCCATGTGCTCAATGGCTATGCCGAGGATCCAATGGGCGGCGGTCATTCGCTACCGGCCGAGGTGCTCGCGCATCTGCCCGAAGAGCTGGCCAAGCGTGCGCATGCCTTCAGTGTGCTGGCGTTCGTCAACGGCGAACCGGCGGGGTTGATCAATTGCTTCGAGGGTTTTTCGACCTTTGCCTGCCGCCCGTTGGTAAACGTCCATGACGTTGCGGTGATGCCGGCGTTTCGCGGTCTGGGCTTGAGCCAGAAAATGCTGCAGAAGGTCGAAGACATTGCCCGCCAGCGCGGGTGCTGCAAGATCACCCTGGAAGTGCTGGAAGGCAATGCCGTGGCCCAGGCCAGCTATGCCAAGTTCGGTTTTTCCGCCGGCATGTTCGACCCGGCCCACGGCCGCATGTTGTTCTGGACCAAGCCCCTGTAGCGGCGGGCGAGGTCCTTTCGGCTACTTTTGCACGACCTGGCGCGCCGGGCCCTTGGGCTCCATGAGGCTGAAATCGATCAACGCGTTACGTTGGTTTTGATAGGGGTTGCCGATCAACAGTGGTCGCACCGTGAATGAGTCGCTGACCAGGCTTTTGCTCCGGTCCAGTTCATCGAAGCTCAAGCCCGCCATGTCCGCCCAGGTATGGATCAGGTGGGCGCTGCTGTAGGGCCGTGAAAGGTCGCCGGTGAAATTCCAATCATGGGTTTCGCGCCATTTGGGCGAGGCCCAGGCCATGAACGGGATGGTGTACATCGGTGCGGTCGGCTTGGCCTCGTTGCGGCCCAAGGTTGCATGACCCGGTGAGTCGAATACGTCTTCGCCGTGGTCCGACAGGTACAGCAGGAAACCGTTGGGGTCGGTGCGTGCGTAGTCCTTGATCAGGCTGGACACCACGAAGTCGTTGTACAGCACCGCATTGTCGTAGCTGTTGTAGGTGGGTACCTGATCGTCGCGCACTCCGGCGGGCACGCCCTGGCGGTCGGTGAATTTATTGAAACTCGGCGGATAGCGGTACTGATAACTCATGTGCGTACCGAGCAGGTGCACCACGATCAGCTTGCGCGGCGCGGTATCGGCCAAGGCCTTGTTGAACGGCTCGATCACGTCGCCATCGTACTGCTTGGCATTCTGGTTGCGGTTGTTGTTCAGGTAGACCTGCTCGTCGGCCTGTTGGGAGAAGGTCGTGAGCATGGTGTTGCGCTTGGTCATGGTCTGCTGGTTGGTGATCCAGAACGTCTTGTAGCCGGCCTGTTTCATCATGCTCACGAGCGACGGTGTGCTGAGGTACAGGTCGGGGTTTTCTTCGTCTGCGAACGTCAACACTTGCTGCAGTGCTTCAATGGTATAGGGGCGCGGGGTGATGACGTTGTCAAAAACCGAGAGTTGGCCCTTGAGTTTGTCCAGTTCCGGTGTCGTTTCCCTCGGATAACCGTAGAGGCTCATCCGCTGACGGTCGGTCGATTCGCCGATGACCAGTACCAACGTCGCAGGCTGACCGGCCTGCGCGTCTTCAAGGTTGCGCAGTGGAGCAATCTTGCTGGTCTTGTGGAGCATGCCCTGCATGTTTTTCAGCTGTTGGCTGTAATGATGGTACGCCACGAGCATTTGCCATGGCACAGCGGGCTCGATGCGATTTTCAAACTCCCCCACGCCGAGCGCCAGGCTTTCGGTGCGCAGGGTCTGCTTGGTCAACGGATAGCCGACCACGGCGATCACTATCGCCATCGCCGCCATCCAGGCCTGCCTGCGGGGCAGGTGTAGCGGCCGAAGGCGCGTCCAAAGGAAATAGGCTGCCAAGGTATGCGCCACGAAGGCGGGCACCATCCACCATGTAAAGTACTGAGTCATGTATTCGCTAGCTTCGGCTACGTTCGACTCGAACATGATGAAGATGACGCTTTGTGAGAATTCCTGATGGTAAATGAAGAAGTACCCCAGGCTGGCGATGGAGCAAGCCCAGAGCACGACGCCGATGCTCGCGGCGAGGAGACGGGTACGGGCAGGGAACAGCAAAAGGGGGGCCAACCATAGCGCGCTCATTACGAAGGCTTGGCGGAATCCGGTGAAGCCAGAGGTGCCACTCGCCAGAATCAGTAGCTGAGTGATCCCTGAAAAATACCAGAAGAAAAGAAATAACCACCCGAGCCCGGCCCAGTCGAAACCCGGTGCAGTCGTTTTGCTGCGTTTGAACACACTCATCAAGCGCTCCAGCCTTCCGCCGGCGAGACTGTCCGCACCGGATTGGTGCCCACAGATCTTTGCCGTAACTATTTGTGATGGCTGGATTATTGCGAAGGGGGGGTTGAAAATTTCGTGAGTTTTTTGGTTACAAATTGGTTAGTCGCTGGGCTTCAGGCTGCCGGGCTGACTTTATGAGAAGGGCGTGTATTGAGAGTGACACCGGCTTCGCCAGTGTCACTTCAGAGGCACTGTCCTAGGACAGGATCAGCGAGCCAAGGCCTGGCTCTGGTAAGGAAGCTGTGCATGTTGCAACTGCAAGCGCAACTGCGTCACTTCATCAAGCAGCAGATCACGCTCTTCTTTCAGAAGGCGTAATTCGTCGCGACGAATGGTCACGTAAAGGGTTTGGGGAGGACGTGCGGTAACGACTGGGCCCATTGCTCACCTCGCAAATGGCGTACATCAACTAGAGAGATGTCGCCAGTTTTTTTGGTCGACACCTCTTTATCGGCGCCGATTCTGAATACTTTTGCTCGTGAATGGAACTTTTTTATTTTTCATGGTCGCCGTGTCTTTGGCTGGTTTTTGAACGTTATCCTTTGTGATCGGGCGATTTACCCGGAAACTATGCAGCAATGCTCTGGACTAACCTCCACAAGTCACCTTGAGCTAAACCTTTGACACACCTTTATTTGTAGTAGGGAGCATCAGCACATGCAACTCGGGATCATTGGACTGGGCCGCATGGGCGGCAATATTGCGCGGCGCCTGATGCTCAATGGGCACACCACCGTCGTATATGACCGCAATGCCGCTTTTGTCGAAAACCTGAGCCAGGAAGGCGCAACGGGCGTCGCGGACCTGCCGGCGCTGGTCGCCGGGCTGCAGAAGCCTCGGGCGGTCTGGGTCATGCTGCCAGCCGGCGCCCCCACGGAAGACACGATCAATGTGCTCGGCGAATTGCTCGAGCCAGGGGACGTCATCATCGATGGCGGCAACACGTACTACAAGGACGACATCCGACGTGCCCAGGCGCTGTCGGAAAAAGGCCTGAGCTACATCGACGTCGGCACCTCCGGCGGCGTCTGGGGGCTCGAGCGCGGGTACTGCATGATGATCGGTGGCGAGGCCGATGTAGTCCGACGCCTGGACCCACTGTTCGAAAGCCTGGCGCCGGGCATGGGCGATATCCCACGCACCCGTGATCGCAAGTCCGACGACGATCGTGCCGAACGTGGCTACATCCACGCGGGCCCGGCCGGGTCCGGCCATTTCGTCAAGATGATCCACAACGGTATCGAATACGGAATGATGCAGGCCTTCGCCGAGGGCTTCGATATCCTCAAGACCAAATCCAGCGAAAGCCTGCCGCCTGAGCAGCGATTTGACCTGAACCTGGCCGATATCGCCGAAGTCTGGCGCCGCGGTAGCGTGGTTTCGTCCTGGTTGCTGGATTTGACCGCCGATGCGTTGGCCAGCGATCCGAAGCTCGATGGCTTCTCCGGCGAAGTGGCCGATAGCGGGGAAGGGCGCTGGACCATCGAGGCGGCCATCGAGCAAGCGGTGCCGGTACCGGTGTTGTCCAGTTCGCTGTTCGCCCGCTTCCGCTCCCGCCAGCAGGCCACCTATGGCGACAAGATGCTCTCGGCCATGCGCTTCGGCTTCGGCGGCCACGTGGAGACACCGAAAAAATGACCTCGATCGGCAGGAAATCCAAGGCAGAACCTGCGCCACCGACCACGCTGTTCCTGTTCGGTGCACATGGAGACCTGGTCAAGCGCTTGCTCATGCCGGCGCTTTACCACCTCAGTCGTGACGGGCTGTTGGGGGATGGCCTGCAGATCATCGGTGTCGACCACAACGCTATCAGCGATGTGGATTTTGCGAAGAAGCTCGAGGATTTCATTCGTAACGAAGCGGCGAGCAAGGGCGGCGATCCCGAACGGGCGCTCGATCCGGCGCTATGGGCCAGGCTGGCCCAAGGCATCAGTTACGTCCAGGGTGACTTCCTCGACGACAGCACCTACGAAGCGCTGGCGGCGAAAATCGCCGCCAGCGGCACTGGCAACGCGGTCTTCTACCTGGCGACCGCGCCACGTTTTTTCAGTGAAGTGGTCCGCCGCCTCGGCGCAGCCGGGCTGCTTCACGAACAGGATGATGCTTTCCGGCGTGTGGTGATCGAAAAGCCGTTCGGCTCCGACCTGCAAACCGCCGAGGCACTCAACGCCTGTCTGCTCAAGGTCATGAGCGAGAAACAGATCTATCGGATCGACCATTACCTGGGCAAGGAGACGGTCCAGAA
>Ga0307412_10001222_pt1 | contig 14602 bp, 13 predicted proteins | sample DK1Cmetagenome_3_FD_203823 | JGI IMG/M metagenome (GOLD analysis project Ga0307412, IMG submission 203823) | Maize rhizosphere microbial communities from greenhouse at UC Davis, California, United States - DK15-C-1 | ecosystem: Host-associated > Plants > Roots > Rhizosphere > Soil | place: USA...
ACTAAAGCTTCCAAATCAGCAACGGTATAATTGATCATAAACTCTTTTGTAGAAGGTTCAAAATACTTCGTTGTCTCAGCAAATGGGCTCCACGACAGAGATCCGCTTGGATTGGAATCGGCCACATCTTTCCATTCAAAAGTTGCTCCGTAATCGTTGGTGTCCAAGCCAAGATGAGTTTTATACCATTCTTTCATTTTTTGTGGGTCTTTGCATTTGAAGAAAATACCGCCAATGCCTGTTACTTTTTTCATTTCTTATTGTACAGTTTTATATTTAATTTATAATCAAAATTTATGCTTTCAAAGCGGCAATTTCGTCTCTTAATTTGGCCGCTTTAATAAAATCAAGATTTTTGGCAGCGGCTTCCATTTCTTTTTGTTTTTGTTTGATCATTTTTTCAACATCTTCCGTTGCATAAGTTGCTTTTACCTCGGCAACTTTTTGTAAGATTTGTTTTTGAGTATATTTTTCATCAGGGAAATCTTTTGTTCTTCCGACTAAATTCTCTGATATTTTCTTATTTAAAGCGGTTGGGACCTTGTTGTTGTCTTTGTTGTATTGTATTTGTTTCTCACGACGGTAATTTGTTTCATCTATCGTTGCCTGCATCGATTTTGTCATTTTATCGGCATACAAAATAGCTTTACCGTTAAGGTTTCTTGCAGCCCGGCCAACCGTCTGAATCATTGATCTTCTGCTTCTTAGCATTCCTTCTTTGTCGGCATCTAAGATGGCGACTAATGACACTTCAGGTAAATCCAAACCTTCTCTCAATAAATTTACGCCAATCAAAACATCGAAAAGGCCGATACGCAGATCATGCATAATCTGAATACGTTCCAATGTTTCTACATCTGAGTGAATGTATCTTGTCCTGATCCCAAATTTTGTGAAGTATTTGGTTAGTTCTTCCGCCATTTTTTTTGTTAAAGTTGTCACTAAAACCCTTTCATCAATATCAGCCCTTTTCTGGATTTCTTCCATTAGATCATCAATTTGATTTTGGCTCGGCCTAACTTCAATAATCGGATCTAAAAGTCCTGTTGGTCGAATGATTTGCTCGATATAAGTTCCTCCTGATTTCTCTAATTCATAATCAGCGGGAGTTGCAGAAACGTAAATTACCTGATTCTGAATAGCTTCATATTCTTCAAACTTCAAAGGTCTGTTGTCCATTGCAGCAGGAAGTCGGAATCCGTATTCCACCAAAGCTTCTTTTCGGCTTCTGTCGCCTCCGTACATTGCATGAACCTGAGGAACGGTAACATGGCTTTCATCAATAACCATTAAATAATCTTTAGGAAAATAATCCAATAAACAGAAAGGTCTCGAGCCCGGAAGTCTGCCATCTAAATATCGTGAATAATTCTCAATACCGGAACAATAGCCTAATTCTTTGATCATTTCCAAATCGAGCTCGGTTCTTTCCTGTAGTCTTTTGGATTCTAGAGGTTTTCCTATTTCGCTAAAGAAATCAACCTGTTTCACCATGTCATCCTGAATATTTTTGATGGCTCCGTTCAAGGTTTCTTTTGACGTCACAAAAAGATTGGCTGGATAAATTTGAATCTGATCAAAATTAGCTGTGACATTTCCCGAAACAGGATCAAAACTCTGAATTTTTTCAATTTCATCCCCAAAAAACTGAATTCTGACCGCATTATCTGCATAAGCAGGAAATACATCGATCACATCTCCTTTTACCCTGAATGTGCCACGTTGGAACTCGCTTAACGTTCTGGAATATAAAGCATTAACTAAAGAATGAAGAAGTGCGGTTCTCGTTACTTTTTCTCCAATTGCAATGGAAATTAATGATTTATGAAATTCTGCAGGATTTCCCACACCATAAATACAGGATACTGAAGCAACAATCAAGACATCGCGTCTTCCGGAAAGCAAACTTGCAATTGCAGAAAGACGTAATTTTTCAACTTCTTCATTGATACTTAGGTCTTTTTCTATATAAGTTCCGGTTGTGGCAATGTATGCTTCCGGTTGATAATAGTCATAATAACTCACAAAATATTCCACAGCGTTGTCAGGAAAAAATTCTTTAAATTCCATGAAAAGCTGTGCTGCCAAGGTCTTGTTATGAGCCATAACAATCGTCGGTCTTTGTACGTTCTGAACAACGTTCGCAATGGTAAATGTTTTCCCGGAACCCGTAACACCTAATAAAGTCTGGTATTTCTCGCCAATTTCTATTCCTTCGGTAAGTTTTTCAATGGCCTGAGGTTGATCGCCGGTTGGTTTGTATTCTGATTGAAGATTGAAATTCATATCTCAAATTTATGAAATAAAAAAGAGTCTTTAAAATTTAAGCTAACCAATTTTATGGCACTATTTTTCCATTCATTTTATTAACCACTAATCATAATATTATGAAAATCAACTCATTTTGCATACCGGTTTTAAGTCTTTTACTGGTATTATCATCGTGTCATAAGAATAATGCGAATGCTCAGGAAGTCAGTAAAGACGGCAGTGTAGAGACAGGAAAACCAAACTCAAATTACAAACCTGCTTTTGCGGGACAAACAAGAATTAAAGCCGTAAAAACATCAACGCCTTACAATGTCGAAATCTTAAATAAAGATCTCGGAAAACCTTGGGGAATTATTAATTTACCCGATGGAAGATTTTTAATTACTGATAAAAGAGGTTATATGAACGTCGTTTCAACGGATGGAAAACAGGTTTCAAAGATCGAGGGTTTCCCCAAAGTAGACGACAAAGGGCAGGGCGGAATGCTGGATGTAGCGCTTGATCCGGGTTTTAAATCCAATAGTTTAATTTATTTCAGTTTTTCTGAGCCTTTTGGTGACGGAAATCTGACGTCTGTTGCCAAAGGAAAACTTTCTGCAGATCTGAAAAGCATTTCTGAAGTGAAAGTTATTTTTCGTGCAGAGCCTTCTTACGATGGGGATAAACATTACGGAAGCAGGCTGGCATTCGATAAAGACGGGAATTTATTTGTAAGTACAGGGGAAAGATCAGATAAGCAGACTAGAATTTATGCTCAAAAGACGGATAATTATTTAGGTAAAATTTTAAAAATTACTAAAGACGGAAAACCTGCTCCCGGAAATCCTTTTATTGGAAAAGCCGGATACAAGCCTGAAATTTATGCTTACGGAATCAGAAATCCTCAAGGCTTGGCGATTGACCCGAACGGAAATCTTTGGGACGTAGAAATGGGACCAAGAGGTGGCGATGAAATTAATCTAATTCAAGCCGGAAAAAACTACGGCTGGGGTGATGTTACCTATGGAATTGAATATTCCGGTGAAAAAATAAATAATGGAACAACCCAAAAAGAGGGAACGGAACAACCGGTTTATTATTGGGATCCTGTGATTTCGCCAAGCGGAGTCACTTTCTACACCGGAAATATTGACGAATGGAAAGGTAATTTATTCATCGGCTGTTTGAGTGGTGAGCATATCAACAGAATTGTGATGAAAGACAATAAAGTTGTAGGAGAAGAGCGGCTTTTAGCAGATCAGAAAGAAAGATTCCGGGATGTTTTGAATGGAACGGACGGAAATCTTTACGGTGTCACCGACAGCGGAAAATTGTATAAAGTTTCAAAAAAATAAAAATAAAGGCTCCTGAAAATTTCGGGAGCCTTTTTAAATATATTAAAATTTGAAGTTAAATCTTGCAAAAACCTGCCGCCCGGCAAATCCCATCTGTACAGGGTCAAAAATACCACCGCTTTCTGTGTTTCCCTGCGAAACCTGAGCCGTTTGTAAAGTAGGATATCGGTTAAATAAATTTTTACTTCCGATCGTTAAGTTGACACTTTTTGAAAACTCATATCCGAAAGATAAATCTGTTGTGACTTTTGGGTTATACGTCTGATAATCATCCGGTCCGTTGTAGCCGATCAAGGTAACTTTGTCAAATCTTACGAGCTGTAAATTAGCATTAAACTTATTGATTTTATAATTTAGGTTTAAATTAATCTTCGTTTTCGGAGCAGAAGCCAGAATAAAAGCCCTTTCTCTCGGGCTTAGATAAATCTCTTCTTTTCCTTTTAATTTATCAGAAGTATTTACTTTAGTGATCTCCATTTCGTTATAATTTCCGGCTAAAGTTGCGGTCAGTTTTCCGTTGCTGATGTTTTGGTTGTAGCTTAAAATTACGTCTACACCTTTTGTTCTGGTATCAATCGCGTTAGTAAAAAACTGCGCCTGATCAATGTGGTTATCAATTAAAATCTGTCCGATCGCATCATCATCCTGAGAGAAATTTCCTGTTAAAACAATTCTGTCCTTAACTTTAATATAATATCCATCAATTGTCGCAGTAAATTTTCCTGTATTAAAAGTAAATCCTGCACTTCCGTTCACTGATGTTTCCTGTTTTAATTGAGGAATTCCAACGGCTTTTGCCAAATCGCTGTCATTGGATGCTAATTGTATCGTAACCAAATTGCCACCCTGAAAATTAGTAAACTGTAAGCTGTAATATTTTTGAGCCAGAGAAGGCGCTCTGAAACCTGTAGAAGCCGATCCACGGAATGCCAATTGTGGAGTTATTTTATATCTTGTAGCAAATTTTCCATTAATTGTACTTCCGAAATCATTATAATTTTCGAATCTTCCGGCAATGCTGATCATCCAGTCTTTGGTGATGTCAAGTTCGGTATCAATATAAGCTGCAAAATTATTCCTGTTTTGATTAACTTCCTGAGAATACCCCGGAAAACCTTGCGAACCACCAGGTCTTGTATCTCCGCTTAAAGGGTTTGTAACCAGTAAATTAGGATCAGTACTTGCTGTTACAATATTTCCGTTGACATCGTACATGGCGTAAGAAGCCTCTTCACCTTTAATTACATCAAATTTTTCATATCTGAATTCTGATCCGAAAGCGATATTCAGACCTTCCAGAAGACTGAATTGTTTTGAAGCATTGAAGCCTGTCGTGTTTTGCAATAAAGCATGTCCTCCTGCATTGAAGCTTGTCGGCGAATTTACCCCTAAAGTAGCATTGAGTGTATTATCGATCTGATAGGTAAATCTGTTATTTCCGAAAGCATTATAAAAATCAACATCCCAATCGGCAACTTTGAATTTCAGTCCGTTATCAAACGTAAAATCGGTAATGCTGGTAGCCTGGATCGGATTAAAACCATTGGGATACACTTCCGGAATATTTCCGTCTGCATCGGCACTTCTTGTCCATGCATAAGCATCTGTCTTTCTTTGTGAAAACCCCTGTCTTGAATAAAATTTCAGATTATCTGACAACGGCACTTCTATATTTCCGAAAAAGTAAAAATTCTGTGATTTTGCATCACCGAAACGCTGTCTTGGAGCATCATATTTTTCAGGATTGGCATTTCTGATCGCATATTCTTTATTGATAAATTCAGCAGTGAAATTTCCAAAGCCTCCTTTAGAACCTATTTTTGTTCCGAAATTACCACTGAAATCAAATGTATTTCCATCTATTTTTCGATCTGAAACAACGTCGTTATTTCCCGGACTTTTAAAAAGATTCATTCCGTAAAAAACGTTGCCTTCAAAGCCTTTATCGCGGTCGTTTAAAATAACATTGATAACTCCTGCAATGGCATCAGAACCGTATTGTGCAGAGGCTCCGTCACGAAGAACTTCGATTCTTTTAATGGCTCCGATCGGGATTGTATTCATGTCTGAGCCGGTATTTCCTCTTCCTTTTGTTCCGAACAGATTAATCAGTGAGGATTGATGATACCTTTTTCCGTTGAGCAGAAGTAAGGTCTGATCGGGTCCCAAACCTCTTAGAGTCGCAGGATCTACCGCATCGGCTCCGTCTGAACCCGATTGTTTATTAGAATTAAAAGAAGGTGCAGCAAACTGTAAGAGCTGATTGACCTCGACCTGCCCAGTTGACTGGCTTACCTGCTTAATATCAATTACATCAATAGGTACTGGCGTATCGATAACTGTTCTTTTCTTGTTTCTGCTTCCGGTGATGGTGACTTCATCGATTGTTTTTTCTTTTGAGATCGTATCATTTATTTCCTGCGAATACAGCATAGAGCTTGCGCCAAGAAAAGCGGCACTTAAATACTTAATTTTCATATCTATCGGGTTCTTTTAATTTGGTAATTAAATCAAATGTATTAAAATTTGATTTTAAATCCATAAAAAAACTCACTATTGTTTGAAAACTATTATGCTATTAATGTAATTGATTAAATATTAAAAAATTTTAAATTATTAAATAAAAATCACGAAAATATTTTTTGATGTAATTTTAAAAACTATTGATAATTCTGTTTAATCCTTCGTTTAAGATCTCGTGTGAAGTAGAAAAACAGATTCTTACATGTCCTTCAGCTCCTTTTCCGAACCATCTTTCCGAGCCCGGAACGATCGCTACTTTTCCTTGTTGTAAAACGTGCTGAGCGAATTCGTCACTCGACATTCCGTTTTCAATTTTGGGGAATAAAACGAAAGTAGCTTCCGGTAAATTCGGCGTTAAAATTCCGGAATTGCTTAATTTAGAATGTGCCAAATCTCTGTTGCTTTGTAAATGACCTAAAAAATCTTTAAACCAAGGTTTTGCTTTTTCAATCGCCACACTTGCAGCAATTTGAGACAAAGTGGAAACACCTTCAATCGTAGAATTAAAGTTTGATTTTTCAGTAAAATCATCAAGAACTTCCTGATCATTGCATAAAACTGCACCAATTCTCAGTCCTGCGATTCCAAAAGTTTTTGAAAATCCGTAAACGGTGAAACTCTTCTTTTTTGCGGCTTCAGAAACAGAAGAATAGGTGTTAAATTCTCGGTTATCGTACACAATATCACTCCAAATTTCGTCGCTCATTACCCAAAGATTGTGAGCTGCCGCGATTTCTGAAATTTTAATTAAAACTTCTTTAGAATATACTTTCCCAAGTGGATTGTGGGGGTTACAAATGCTTAATAATTTTGTTTTCGGAGTGATCAGGGAAACCAGTTTTTCAAAGTCAATATTTCCGTTGATGTCAACAGGGCACAATTTTACAACTCCGCCAACTGCGTCCACTGACTTTTTAAACAAAAAATCAACAGGATCAAGAATGATCGCTTCGTCACCTTCTTCTACTAAAACATACTTAGCAATTAAAAACATTCCCTGCGCTGCACTGTTGACAGCCAAAACATTTTCTGGGGTGAAATTCCCGTTTTTTTCTGTGTTAAAATGCTCTGCAACACTTTTTTTGAACTCAGGAATTCCTGAAAACGGACCGTAGCTTAAATATCCGTCTTTGATGTATTCGATAATTCCGTTTTCGATCTCTGAAGACATTCTAAAATCGGGATCGGCTGCTGTAAGAGGGATAATCCCTTCTTCTAAAGTTGCCCATCTTCCGTTGTACGCCTTTCTTTTTAAAGCTTCAAAATTGATATCTTTATTTGTAAACATGATCTTATTTATATGAAATTGGTAAAGTATTTTTCGGTTGCTGATCCAGCGGAAGTAAAAATTGATCTAGTAAAACTCTTCCGTTTTTAATATGAATTTCGATCTCAGGTTTTCTTTCGTTTTCATATGTTTTGAAGGTTTCTTCAAGATTTTTTTCTTCCAATAAAAGATTGGTCAAAGTGAAAGAATCTTTAAGCGCAGAAGTAACACCCTGGCTTGTAAAAGGAATCAGCGGATGAGCTGCATCGCCGACGAATACCACGTTATTATGATAAAATGGATTTAATTTTTCTAATTCGTACACACGCCAGATGTGTGCATTTTCGTAGCTTGAACCGTTGATGATCGATGAAACCAAAGGATTCCAGTCGCCGAAATTATCAACCATAAATTGCTTGATGCAATCCGGTGTATAATCTTCATTAATGAAAAATTTAGTAATATCGAATTGACAATACCATAATATCTTCGAAGGAGAAAGTTTTAAAACACCAAACGTCAAACCACCGTTTTCATGATGGAATTTAAGAAAATTACTTTCGATTTGATTCGCGATTTCTTCATTTTCGATAATATTTACCACTTCATTTTCAAGAACAGCTTTCATGATCTCGTCTTCGAAAATTTTTCTTCTGATTCTGCTTCTTGAGCCATCTGAAGCGACAATGATATCTGCTTCTAACGTGGTATTGTCGTCAAACTGAATGGTAGCCTTTTCGTCAGAAAAATCATTAAGCGACAAAGTTGTGTTGTAGGAGATCTTTTCTGTAGGAATTCCGTTGCCTAAAATTTCTATCAGAGCACTTCTGGAAACCACGAAAACATCATCAAGATCTTTTTCGGAAATGATCTGTCCGTCGTGCGAATAATGAATGTATTTCTTTAAAAAACTTCCTTTTTCGTAAAGATCATTGATATTGATAATGTTTGAAAGATATTCAATTCCTTCTTTTGGAAGGATGAAACCATGACCTTTCAGATCATTTTTTGTTCGTCTTTCGTAAATATGGTAATCAATATTATTTTTTTCTAAATAATTTGCCATACTCAGGCCGGAAACCCCCGCTCCGATAATTGCAACTTTGCTCATCCCTTTTATATAGTTTTAGTTTTTGTAAATTTAAAATTGATTAAAATAATTATGTATAAATAACGACATCCAAAATATAAAATTTTGGCTTTAACATAATATTTAAAAAAATATAGAAAATAGTAACCCCAATGGTTATTATTACAGAAATACAATAAGTAATTTATTCCGGTGCCTTGAAAATATTATCATCAGAATGGAATCCTGCAACACCACCGCTTACGGCAAATTTCATTGCAGAAGCGGCAGTCATCCCCACAACGGGTTTGATATTTTTTTCTTCCGTAACGATCACCCAGCCGGAAATAGCGTATGAATGAGGAAGATATACGGCTACGTAATTGTGTTTTTCAACGTCTGCCATTTCTTTTTGAGTTAAAAATCCAATTCTCCAAATCTCGGGATTTTCATTGGTTTTTACCCAGACAGGATCATTAAATTTTTTCTTATCTCCTACAAATGAGGACATCACGTCTTTTGTGGGGGTATAAATATGCTTTACTCCGGGAGTTTTTTCCAATAAACTGTCCATTGTGTCGAAAAAGAATCGTCCGACCACGAATTTATTTCCTAAATAACCCAAAAGTGCGGTAATTAAAATCGTTGAAATAAAAACCAGCCCCGGAATTTCTTTGGCAACCGACGGAATAATATTATCAATAGAAGAAATAATGTACCAGATCACGAAAATGGTAAGCGCGATCGGACCAATAATAACCAACCCCTGAAAGAAATTTTTCAGGAAAAAATTGAGAATATTTTCAAAAGTCAGTTTTTTCAAAATGAATGTAAATGTTTTTTTTAACCGTGTATTGATTCTTTGTTTCCGTAGGATTGTATGATTTTTGCTTCATATTCCAGCCATTCTTCCCAACGTCTATTTACTTTTTCCTCGTCTCCCAATTGTCTTGCAAAACCGATAAAAGTCGTATAATGATTGGCTTCTGAAATCATTAATTCTCTATAAAAAACCTTTAATTCTTCATCTTTAATATTTTCGGTAAGCACTTTGAATCTTTCACAGCTTCTCGCTTCGATCATGGCTGCAAAAAGCATTTTATCAACGATCAGATCGTCCCTGTTACCTCCTTTTTGAATGAAATTGACAAGCTCATTGACGTAATCATCTTTTCTTGTGCGTCCAAAAGTGTACCCTCTTTTTTTGATAATTTCATGAACCTGATTAAAATGGTCAAGCTCTTCTTGCGCGATGGCAAGAAGCTCTGTAACGATGTCTGGGTATTCAGGTAACATCGTGATCAGACCGATGGCGTTTGTCGCTGCTTTTTGCTCACACCAGGCGTGATCTGTCAAAATTTCTCCAATGTTTCCCTCTGCAATATTTGCCCACCTCGGATCAGTAGGAAGTTTCAACTTAAACATATTTTAAAATTTTTTGTAAAATTAAAATAATTTGCAATAAATAAGAAGATTTATTTGTATTTAAAATTCAGGTGTAATTCTTTGTTTTCATTAGTATTGATAATTTAATGGTATTTATTTTGATATTGTTTAATAACAATTAAAAATATTAACATGAAAACTATTACAAACTTTAAAAACACATTAAGTACATTATTAGCTTTTGTATTTACAATGTCTATCTCTGCAGTTTCTTTTGCTCAGGACAGTGCCGGAACAGTTGTTGAAAAAACAAATGCAACAAAAACAACAACGACTACAGAATGGTATGCAGATCCAGTGTATTTAATTGCCGGAGCAGCAGTTTTAATCATTATTGTTCTTCTCTTAACAAGAGGAGGAAAAAAGAAAGATGATTAATTTTTTTCAGCAGTCTTTATCCTTAAAAGTTCCAAAATATTCCATCCTAAACTGTCAACTTTTTTCAGTCCTGATGAAATGATGAATGCCAATATGATATTAATGATATAAATAATGATCATTAAAAGCCACCAAGACATCGTTTCTTTCAGAGGAACGACTAAAAAATAGACTAGCGAAGAGCTGATTCCCTGTGCGAAATAGAAAAATATTGCGTTTTTACCGATGTGGGTAACAAAACTTTCTTTTGAAATCTTTACTCTGTTGTAAAAAACAAATAAAGTGACCAGCGAGAAAAGAGCCCAGATGATATAAGGAATCTTCGGCGGGAATTTATTTTTATTGATTTTAAAGAAAATTTCGCTTCCGTAATACCAGAACATCCAGATTAATGCGGCTGCAACAATACTGTAAAGAACCGGGATCATTTTTGTCGGGATTTTTTTACCCCGCATTCTGTTGGCGACGAGGAAAATAGCCATGTAAAATGCAACATAACCAACTTGTCCCGTCGGATAAATTTCAGGGAAAATATTGAATAATAAGGTTAAAGCCATACAAATTCCTATAAACCAATTGATGTGTTTCGGGAAAAATCTTAGAATTAAAACTCCGAAAACGGTCAGAATAAAATACACTTTCAGATACCAAAAGCTTCCCATTACAACAGGAAAAGTATCTGCATTGGTGTATTGATGAAGATACCAATTGCCTAGATTTTGCCATTGCGGAACGGCTGAAATATTTGTTGTGGCATATTTTGATCCAAAAGTTGAATAAAAATTCTGTAACCATTCCAATGAGAAGAAAGTTAATCCGAAAACTTTAAAAAAGTAATCCAAAAAGAACAAAAATGTTACGAAAATCATGTAAGTGATCTGCAATTTGAGCAATCTGTACAAAGTTTTCTCAATATTCGAACCGGAAGTGATTCCGCTTAAAGCATAAAATAGAGCAACATCAAAAACCAAAGAAAACACTCGAACATCCGCAGGAATATAAAATTGCCCCGACCAAAAAGCCGTGTGAATAAATATAATGGAAAGCGTTGCCAGTCCTTTCGCAAAATCGATGTAGAGATCTCTGTTCATTTATAGTGGATAAAGTTCAAAATTAAATAAACTTTGTGAATATTCCGGATAAATAAAAAGAGGTAAGACTTTTCACTTACCTCCTTCCTGATAATATGCTAAAAATGAATGCTTACTTAAGGTTTTTGAATTCTTCTGCAGAAATTTCTCCACTTTGAATTTGTCTTAATTCGTCCATATATTGGCTCATATATGCATCAATCTCTGGATTTCTTGAGTTTTTCCCCATTTTGTAGGTTCCGTTTAAAACTCCCTGATAATAATAGAAGAAATTATAATCAAAGTCAGCCGCAGAAAGACTATATTGCCCCAACAGGAATCCCAGACGAACTGCCGATCTCCTTTGTGGCGGGGTTCCGTGATGTCCCGGACTGGTGGTCTGATAATCCCCGATGCTTTGTGCAAATTCATAAGCTGCCGCAATTTGTGCAAATGTTGTTTGATTGTAACCCGTTGGTCTTCTCAGATAATATCCTGCAAAACCGTCTGCCTCCAATTCATTTGGTCTTGCAGTTGACTCATTTACAGAAGGTAAGTTAAAAATATACTGCAACTGATGACCATATTCATGAGCAAGGATCATAGCGTTTACAATATCTCCGCCTTTTGCTTTTGCATCATAATAAATGGCATAACCATAGTAAATTTTTCCGGTAGAGTAGGAAATCGCATTGTAAGTTGAATTAAAATTTGAAGGATCAGTCACGAATCTCAAAGTCGGATTGCTTCTTCCCCACATACTGGCAATTTTAGTCATTTGAGCATTCATAAAATTGGTGTCTGTAGCATTCTGAAGACTGGTTGTTAATACTGAAGAAGAGCTCCAGTATTGGTCTACATAATAACAGATTTTTTCAAGCTCTCCGGGCTGCTCGATTTTCCCTGTTTGGGTTTGTTGTTCCTGTGAAACGGGTGTTTCCAGATTGTCGTCGTTACATGCTGTCAGTGAGAATACAGCAATTGCTCCTGCTAATAAGCAGAAATTAAGGCTTCTTTTCATATAAAATATTTTTTGGTGAAAACGAAGGTATAAAATTATCTGATACAATTCATCACTTTATGGTGAAAAATTATTTAGTGCATAATTAAAACTTTTATTGAAAAAACATTGTTTTGATTGTAAGTGAATTAGAAATTTATTCATATATTTGCACCTCGAAATAACTAAAAATTTATAAACAATGTTTGCAATTGTAGAAATAGCAGGGCTTCAATACAAAGTTGAGCAAGACCAAAAGTTGTTTGTGAACCGTTTAAAAGGAGACAAAGGAGGAAAAGTATCTTTCGATAAAGTACTTCTTACTGTAAACGGAGCAATCACTGTAGGCGCCCCAGCTGTAGGCGGAATCACTGTAGAAGCAGAGATCCTAGACCACGTAAAAGCTGATAAAGTAATCGTTTTCAAAAAGAAAAGAAGAAAAGGTTACCAGGTTAAAAACGGTCACAGACAATCTTTAACTCAAATTCAGATCACTGGTATTACAGGTTTTGAAGGAGCTCCAAAGAAAGCTGCTAAAAAAGAAACTGCTAAAGCAGAAATTCTTTCTGACAACGAAACTGTTAACTTCGGTGAAGATCACGAGTTGAACTATCACTTGAAGAAAAACGGATTATCTCAGTCTAAAGAAAACAGAGATACTTTAGTTACTTTAGGTAAAGCAGTTAAAGTTGAATTAGAAAAGACTGTTCTTACTCATGCAGAAGTAGATGCTGCTATCGTAAAGAACATCGACACTTTCAAAGCATTAAACAAATAATAAAAATCCACTTATAAAATGGCACATAAGAAAGGGGTTGGTAGCTCCAAAAACGGTAGAGAATCTCATTCTAAAAGATTAGGTGTGAAGATTTTCGGAGGACAAGATGCTATTGCCGGAAATATTATTGTTAGACAAAGAGGTACTCAGCACCACCCAGGTGATAACGTGGGAATCGGTAAAGACCACACTTTGTTTGCTCTAGTAGACGGTAAGGTAGTTTTTAGAAAAAAAGCAAATAACAGATCTTTCGTATCTGTAGAAGTAAACGCATAATATAAGCGTTTTATAAAAAGTAAAATCCCCGACATTTTTTTGTTGGGGATTTTTTTATTTATGTAAGAAGAAATTTTTATTTCTTAATAAATTTCTGGGAACTCACAGTTCCATCACTATTTTTTATCTGAATAATATAAGTTCCTGATGTTAAATTATGTACAGGAATTTTCTCTTCATTTTTCAAATTCTTGATTTGTTTTCCGCTAAGATCAAATATTGATACTTCAGAAATTCGTTTTTCCGAAGAAATGTTGATATAATCTGAAGTCGGATTTGGAAATATTTTAAATGATTTTTTTTGAAGATCTGCTTCAGAAGTTGATAAAGATCCTGCATTTACGGTAACATTATCAACATTAATTGAGCAGCCATACCATGCCACGCCCTCAAGAGCAATCTGATAAGTGGCTGATGGAGAGGGTAATGTCAATACTCCGGAAGTCACCCAATCGCTGATGCTGGAATTGAAATTGGTGATTAAATTCCAGGTTCCTGAAGATGAGGCCCTGTAATACACTTTCAATTCATTTTGATCGCCACCCCAATCTTTATTTCGATAATAAAATTCCAGAGTAGGGTTGGTCGCAGAAGATAAATCGAGTACAGGGCTTACATATTTTGTAGTATCTCCATTAAAGGTTGTGATATCAAATTCAGCCATATACGTCCCTTGGTAAGGCCCTGTGGTATAGCCATAATAAGAAGTTTGTACGTTTGTCCATTCTTTGGCTCCGGATTCGTAGATTTTCGTCCATGCAGGAGCGGTTGGTGAGTCAGTTTCAAATGTTTCTGTCCAGGGAAAGATTGTAACTTGTGCATCAATTAAAACAGAAACGAAGATTAAAGAAAATAAAATATTTTTCATAATAAACAGTTTTAGTGATAAACTAATATACAATTTTTTATTAATAATTTAAAGGATGTTAAAAATTACTATATTTAATTTTCTGAATATGAATACTATCCAAGTATTTTATTCGTTTAAATGAAACATCAAACTATAAAAATATTATTATGAAAAATTTAAAGAAAATTAAAAGAGATGAACTTAAAAATGTAATGGGCGGTGTCGCTCCGGTAAAAGAATGCCTGCCTTGTGATATTTATTGTGGAATTCCGGAAGGAGAAAGACCTCCCTGTAATATTGTGTATATTGTAGCTCATTGTAACGGATGCAAAGACTATCC
>Ga0307412_10001223_pt1 | contig 14586 bp, 10 predicted proteins | sample DK1Cmetagenome_3_FD_203823 | JGI IMG/M metagenome (GOLD analysis project Ga0307412, IMG submission 203823) | Maize rhizosphere microbial communities from greenhouse at UC Davis, California, United States - DK15-C-1 | ecosystem: Host-associated > Plants > Roots > Rhizosphere > Soil | place: USA...
CTTCAACGCCGACAAGGGCGTGGCCGGCGGGCTCAACAGCCGCCCCGACCATATCCGCGCGGTGTGCGACGCCTCGCTCAAGCGGCTCGGCGTCGAAGTGATCGACCTGTTCTACCAGCACCGAGTCGACACCGCCGTCCCGATCGAGGATGTCGCCGGCACCGTCCGGGAACTCATCGCCGAAGGCAAGGTCAAGCATTTCGGCCTGTCCGAAGCCGGCGTGGCGACGGTGCGCCGCGCGCACGCGGTCCAGCCGGTCGCCGCGCTCCAGAACGAATATTCGCTATGGACGCGCGGACCCGAGACCAACGGCATCCTCCACGTGTGCGAGGAGCTCGGCATCGGCTTCGTGCCGTACAGCCCGCTCGGCCGCGGATTCCTTACCGGCGCGATGGGCGCCGACAGCCAGCTTTCCGAAGGCGATTTCCGCAGGCTGCTGCCGCGCTTCACCCCCGAGGCGATGGCGAAGAATCAGGCGCTGATCGATCGGATCAGGACGATCGCCGACACCAAACAGGCGACCCCCGCGCAGATCGCGCTGGCGTGGCTACTCGCCCAGCGCCCGTGGATCGTGCCGATCCCCGGCACCACCAAGCTCCACCGGCTCGAAGAGAATCTCGGTGCGGTGAACGTCACGCTCGGTGAGGGCGATCTCGCCGATATCCGTAGCGCGCTGGCGGATATCGATGTCGCGGGCGAGCGTTATCCAGCCCAGTTGATGGCGGCGACCGGCAATTGATCGCTTCCGCACCTTTCAGGAGATTTCCATGACCGAGAATATCGCAGGCAAGATCATCGTCATCACCGGCGCGAGCAGCGGCTTGGGCGAGGCGGCCGCGCGCCACCTGTCCGCAGCGGGCGCGAAGGTCGTGCTCGGCGCGCGCCGGATCGATCGCCTTCAGGCGCTCGCCGCCGACCTCGGGCTGGGCGAGGATGCTGCGGTCCAGACCGACGTGACCGATGTCGCGCAGGTCAAGGCGCTGGTCGATCGCGCGGTCGCGCTGCACGGTCGAATCGACGTGCTCATCAACAACGCCGGGCTGATGCCGCATTCGCCGCTCGAACGCGGCAAGATCGCCGATTGGGACCGGATGATCGACGTCAACCTCAAGGGCACGCTCTACGGCATCGCCGCCGCGCTCCCGCACATGACCGCGCAGAAGGGCGGGCACATCATCAACGTCTCGTCGGTCGCGGGGCACAAGGTCCGCCCCGGCAGCGCCGTCTATGCGGCGACCAAGGCGGCGGTGCGGATGCTCTCCGAAGGGCTGCGCATGGAGGTGAAGCCGTACAACATCCGCACCACGATCGTCTCGCCCGGCGCGGTTTCGTCCGAACTGGCGCAGAGCATCACCGAGCCCGATATCGCGGCGGGCATGAACGATTTTTACGAGAAGAATGCGATTTCGGCCGACAGCTTCGCGCGCGTGGTGGCGTTCGCAATCAGCCAGCCCGAGGACATGGACGTCAACGAGATCCTGTTCCGCCCGACCGTTCAGGAGTTGTAAGCGCCGGCGGCGCGAACGCGCTGTTCGTCCGTCGCACGATCTGGCAAGGGCAGCGCGTCGTTCACCGCCCGGATGCCCGCATGCGCTTTCACCTCGACCGCTTCGATCTGGATGCTTTCGTCGCGGCGACGCTCGCCGAGGATCTGGGGGATCGGGGGGACATCACCGCGACGGCGGTGATCCCCGCCGAGGCGCGTTTCACCGGCGTGATGGACAGTCGTGACGCGATCGTCGTCGCCGGGTTAGGCGTGGCCGAGGCGTTCTTCCGTGCGCTCGATCCTGCCGTGGAGATCACGCGGCTGGTCGAAGACGGCGACCGCGTCGCGCCCGGCACCGAACTGCTGCGGCTGCAAGGCGCCGCGCGCGCGATGCTCACCGCCGAACGGTCCGCGCTCAACACCGTGCAGCATCTCTCGGGAATCGCCACGCTGACTCGCGCCTATGTCGATGCGATCGCCGGCACCGGCGCGACCCTGCTCGATACGCGCAAGACCATTCCCGGCCTGCGCGTGCTGGAAAAATACGCGACTCGCATGGGTGGCGCGACCAATCACCGCATGGGGCTGTGGGATTCGGCGATGATCAAGGACAATCACGTCGCGGTCGCCGGCGATATCGGCGAGGCGGTGCGCCGCGCGAAGGCGGCGGGGATCGCCAGCATCATCGCCGAGGTCGATACGCTCGCGCAGATCGCGCCCGCGCTCGATGCCGGCGCGACTCACCTGCTGCTCGACAATATGGCGCCCGACATGCTCCGCGAAGCGGTCGCGCTGGTCGGGGGCCGCGTGCCGACCGAAGCCTCGGGCGGGGTGCGGCTCGACACGATCCGCGCGATCGCCGAGAGCGGCGTGACCTATGTCAGCGTCGGCCGCATCACCCAGTCGGCGCCCGCCGCCGATATCGGGCTTGATTTCGCCGCGCTGTGAGAGCGATGGCGACCGCACACGAGGGGAGACGCCGCATGAAACTGTCGTACATCCTGCCGCTGCTGGCGCTGGCCTTGCCCGGCGTCGCGCAGGCACAGGCGCTGCAATGCGCGATCCCCGCGTTCGTGCCCGCCCCGCGCCCCGAACTCCCGTCGATCAAGGAGCCGGTGCGCAAACTTCCGATCGGCAGCTACACGCTCGCGCTCACCTGGGCGCCCGAATATTGCCAGGCGCACCGCCGCGACACGAGCGCGCAGATCGAATGTGGCGGCGGCAACCGTTTCGGCTTCACGCTGCATGGGCTGTGGCCGGACGGGGTAGGGGCGCAGTGGCCGCAATATTGCCAGGCGACGCCGATCCTGCCCGCCGCGCTCATCAAAAAGCATCTGTGTTCGACGCCCTCGGCGCAATTGCTCCAGCACGAATGGGCCAAGCACGGCACCTGCATGCCGACCACGCCCGCCGACTATTTCAAACGCTCGACCGGGCTGTACGCGACGCTGCGCTACCCCGACATGGACGCGCTTTCGCGCCGGCCGCTGACCGCGGGTGATTTCGCGGCGGCGTTCGCGGCCGCCAACCCGGGGCTGCCGGCCAGCGCGATCCGCGTCACCGCCAACCGCAAGGGCTGGCTCGACGAACTCTGGCTGTGCCTCGACAAGAGCTTCGCTTATGAGCGGTGCAAGCCCAATTCGGGCGGGGTGCCGGCGAACGCACCGCTCAAGATCTGGCGCGGCCGCCGCTAACCGGTGCCATAATCTGGCGAGCGGATCGCCCAAAAGTCCCGGCCTGCGCCGGGGCGACGGTTTACCGCTGCTCGACCACCGCGAGCGACGGGTGATGTTTGTCGAGATGCTTGTGGATGATCTTCAGGTTGCGCGTGTTCGACCGGAACAGCGCATCGGGGATCGCGCCGACGAACGGGATCAGCCCGAGCGCGAAGTCGATGCCGACGTTGCCCATCATCCGCGCGATCTGCGTCTTGGACATGCCGAGGTTGCGCGCCTCCCACACCATCCACGCGCCCATCGCCGCGCCGACCGCGTCGCCGCCGACCGGGATCAGGTCGAGGATCACGTCGAGGCCAATCTTCCGGTTGATGCCGGGGATGACGAACAGCCCTTCGAGCAGGCGCTCCATCGCCTCGATGCGTTTGCGCACGGCGGCGGCGTCGCGGCCGACATAGCCGGCGGCGAAGCCATGGAGCGGTTCGGGCTTGATGCGGGTTGCCTGGGTCATGTCACCTCAATTGGTGTCGGTGCGTAGCCGATTCAACGGATGCCACGCGCGCGGGTTCCCCGCCCACGCCTTGAGCCGCACCGAAACCAGCGACCAGCGCAGCGGCCGGGCGATCGGCACGAACGCGACATCGGCGGCGAGCGCGGCGTCTGCATCGGCGATGTGGCGCGCGCGCTCGGCAAGCGTCGGCGCATCGCGCGCGGCGTCGAGCGCGGCCTGCGCGGTGTCGCCGCACGGCTGGCACGCCATCGCCAGATACCAGCGCGCGCTGTCATACGGCGCGACGGCATCGACGAGGCGAAGGTCGGCGGGTTCGGCCAGCGCCACCCGTTGCGGGACGATACCGATCCGCACCAGCGCGGCGGCGACATGGCCGTAGAGGATCGTCGCGCCCGGCCCGGCGGGCACTGCGACGCGCAGGTACAAAGGCAGCGGGTGCATCTGGCGCCATTGCCGCACGCGCTCCGCCGGCGAGAGGTTGAGCGCGCCGGCCTGCTGCCACGTCGGCACGGCGGGCGGCGCGGCCGAATCGAGCTGTTCGGGCAGGATGCTCAGCGTCGCGGCCCAGCCGGGCGCGAAGGCGGCGACGATCGCATCACGGTCGATCACCTGCGCGATCGCGGCACGGTTGCCGGGATCGGCGAGGAAGCCGGTGCGATCGGCGATGGCGAGACCGAACACCCCCGCCGCCGGATCGACCCGCACCGTGGCGGGCGGGATCGACGCCTGCGCGAGCAGCGGCCAGTCGGCGAAGCTGCCGCCCGTGACGAGATCGGAGTCCCGATGCTGGAAATGCAGGATCGCCTTCGCCGCGCGCTCGCCGATCAGCCGTACCGAGGCTTGCGGCGGCGGCGCCGTCGCATCTTCGTCGTCGGCGCGGCTCGGATCAAAGGCTGGCCGCAGCATCACGCCGCCCTGCGGGATGGCGCCGGCGCGGAACGGCCCGCTGCCGCCCGGGGGGCGCGCCCGAACGATCGCGAGTTCGGGCTGGGCGAACAGCTTTAGCAGATCGGGGCGCGGCCGGGTCAGCCGCACCTCGATCACCTCGGGCGTCATCTCGACGATTTCGTGAATCGCGGTGAGGAACGGGCGGAGCGGGTTGCGCGATGCGGGCGAGAGCTGCCGCTTGAGGATCGCGACGACCTCGGCAGCGGTGACGGGCTTGCCGTCGCTCCATGTCGCATCGCGGATTCGGAAGATGTAGCTGCGGCCGTCGTCGAGCACGGTCCAGCGTTCGGCGAGGCCGGGTTCGATCTGCCCGGCCGCGTCGAAGCGCACCAGCCCCTGCGCGGCCGAATCGAGCAGCAGCCGGTCGGGCGTGGTGAGGCTCCCGCGCGCCGGATCGGCCAGCGCGGGCGCGCCGCCGATTGCGCTGACCACCACCGCGCCCGCATCCGATCGCGAGTCGCACCCGCCGGCAAAGAGCAACAGAACGAGAGGCAGCAGGCGGCGCATCCGGCGTGTCTTGCCACCGCTCCGCCGCCGCCGCCACCTGTCGCGTGAAAAACCCCTCCGTTTGGTCGCGTTGGGGGCGAAGCATCGCCTCGATACGCGCGGCATCGTCGGCGGCGGCGGGGTGTGGACGATCGCGCCGGACGCGAGGGCGACGCAGCGCGCGACGCTCTCCCGATCCTGTCGCGCGGCGTGTTCGAAGATCTTGTGAACGGGGACTATTTGCCACGATACGCCGCCTCCGGCGGCGTCCGTCGCGTGGCGTCCGCCGCGGCCTGAAATTCGCATTCGCGCAACTTACGTGCGTTCTGGCGTACCCCATTGGCCTGTCCTATTGACAGCGCTGGCCCTGCCGTGCTGGTAGCGCTATCAAATCTAATAGACGACCGGAGTGGGATATGAGGGGCGGAACCGCGATTCAGAACAGCTTGCCAGGCGACTGGCAGGCGGGGCGTTTCCTTGGTCGTGTGCAGACCGCGCAAGGCCCAAGTCCGGTGCTGGTCATCGGCGGCGAGCTGTTCGACATGTCCAGCGTCGCGCCAACCGTGTCTGCGCTGGTCGAAGCGGGGGATTTCTCGGGCGCGGGCGGCGTATCGCTCGGTGCGCTCGACCATGCCGATGTGACCGTCATCAGCCCGGTCGATCTGCAATGCGTCAAGGCGTGCGGCGTCACCTTCGCCGTGTCGGCGGTCGAGCGCGTGATCGAAGAGCGCGCGCGTGGTGACTGGGCCGCTGCCGGTGCGATCCGCGACAGCCTCGAAGCGCGCGTCGGCGGCTCGATCCGCTCGGTCAAGCCCGGCTCGGACGAAGCCGCCGAACTCAAGGCGGCGCTGGTCGAGGCGGGCCTGTGGTCGCAATATCTCGAAGTCGCGATCGGCCCCGACGCCGAGGTGTTCACCAAGGCGCCGGTGCTCTCCACCGTCGGCGCCGGCGCCGAGATCGGCATTCGCTCCGATTCGAGCTGGAACAATCCCGAGCCCGAGATCGCGCTGCTCGTCGACAGCAAGGGCCAGGCGGTCGGCGCGTGCCTCGGCAACGACGTCAATTTGCGCGATTTCGAGGGGCGCTCGGCGCTGCTGCTCGGCAAGGCCAAGGACAATAATGCATCGTGCTCGCTCGGGCCGTTCGTGCGGCTGTTCGACGACAGCTTCACGATCGACGACGTGCGCAAGGCCGAGGTTCGCCTCACCATCGAAGGCGAGGACAATTACCGCCTCGAAGGCGCGAGCAACATGGCCGAGATCAGCCGCGACCCGCTCGACCTCGTCAAGCAGACGCTGAGCGAGCATCAATATCCCGACGGCTTCGTGCTGTTCCTCGGCACGCTGTTCGCGCCCGTGCAGGACCGTGACGAGCCGGGGCGGGGCTTCACCCACAAGGTCGGCGATACGGTGCGGATCGAAAGCGAGCGCTTGGGCGAACTGGTCAACCGCGTGGTCTATTCGCGCGACGCCGCGCCGTGGGAAACCGGCATCGGCGCGTTCATTACCAACCTCGCCTCGCGCGGCCTGCTCGGCGGCGCAGCGTGAGCATAGCCCTGCTTCCTGCCGAAGACCGCGCCGTCTATCCGAGCCTCAAGGGCAAGCGCGTCTTGGTGACCGGCGGCGCGACCGGCATCGGCGCCGGTCTGGTCGAAGCCTTCGCCCGCGCCGGCGCGCGTGTCGCCTTTCTCGACATCAATGCCGAGGCGGGCGCGGCGCACGCGGCGCAGTTCGAGGGCGCGATCTTCAGGCCGTGCGACCTGCGCGATCTGGCTTTGCTCAAAACGACGATCGACTCGATCGACGCCGAGTTCGGCGGCATCGACGTTCTCATCAACAACGCCGCCAGCGACGACCGCCACACGATCGACGAGATCACGCCCGAATATTGGGACGAGCGGATGGCGACCAATCTGCGCCACCTGCTGTTCGCCGCGCAGGCGGTGGTGCCCGGCATGCGCGCGCGTGGCGGCGGGGTGATCCTCAACTTCGGGTCGATCTCCTGGCACCTCGGCCTGCCCGAATTGCTGCTGTACGAGACCGCCAAGGCCGGCATCGAAGGCATGACCCGCGCGATGGCGCGCGACTTCGGCCGCGACAACATCCGCGTCTCGACGATCGTGCCCGGCAACGTCCAGACGCCGCGCCAGGAAAAATGGTACACGCCCGAGGGCGAGGCCGAGATCGTCGCCGCACAATGCCTCGACGGGCGAATCCAGCCCGCCGATGTGGCCGCGCTGGTGCTGTTCCTGGCGTCGGACGATGCGCGTATGTGTACCGGCCACGATTATTTCATCGATGCCGGCTGGCGCTGATCGAATAAGCACGACACGATATTGGGTGGGACGACGCCGATACCGGCGCAACAAGGAGCAGGGTGTGACAGGTTCGGCGACATTATCTCCCGACCAGAAGCTGAACATGGGCTTTATCGCCATGATCGTCGCGGTGGCGACGATCGGCGGCTTCATGTTCGGTTATGATTCGGGTGTCATTAACGGCACGCAGAAGGGGCTGGAGGCCGCGTTCGATCTCGGCAAACTCGGCCTCGGCATCAATGTCGGCGCGATCCTGATCGGATCGTCGATCGGCGCGTTCATCGCCGGGCGCCTCGCCGACCGGATCGGCCGGCGCAGCGTGATGATGCTCGCCGCCGTGCTGTTCCTCATCAGCGCGTTGCTCGCCGGTGCCGCCGGCAGTTCGCTGGTGTTCATCCTCGCGCGCATCATGGGCGGGCTCGGCGTGGGCGCGGCCAGCGTCATCTCGCCGGTGTACATTTCGGAAGTCACGCCGGCGGCGATTCGCGGGCGGCTGTCGAGCGTGCAGCAGGTGATGATCATCACCGGCCTCACCGGCGCGTTCGTCGCCAATTACGCGCTGGCGCGCTTCGCTGGCGGATCGACCGCCGATTTCTGGTTCGGGTTTTCGGCTTGGCGCTGGATGTTCTGGCTCCAGGCGATCCCTGCCGCGATCTACCTCGTCGCTCTGTTCTTTATCCCCGAAAGCCCGCGCTTCCTCGTCACCAAGGGCCGCGATGAAGACGCGCGGGTCGTGCTGACCCGGCTGCTCGGCAGCAATGAGGCCGACCGCAAGGTGCTGGAGATTCGCGGCAGCCTCGCCGCCGATCACCACAAGCCCAAGCTGTCCGATCTGATCGACAAGACCACCGGTAAGATCCGTCCGATCCTGTGGGCCGGTATCGGTCTCGCGGTGTTCCAGCAGCTCGTCGGCATCAACGTCGTGTTCTATTACGGCGCGACTTTGTGGGAAGCGGTCGGTTTCTCCGAAAACGACGCGCTGATGACCAACATCCTGTCCGGCGTGCTCTCGATCGGCGCGTGTTTCGCGGCGCTGGCGCTGGTCGACAAGGTCGGCCGCAAGCCGCTGCTGCTGATCGGCTCGGCTGGCATGACGGTGACTCTCGCCACCGTCGCCTGGGCGTTCTCGACTGCGGTGACCGGCGCCGACGGTGCCGTCTCGCTGCCCGGCCACAATGGCGTGATCGCATTGGTCGCGGCCAACCTCTACACGATCTCGTTCAACATGAGCTGGGGCCCGATCATGTGGGTGATGCTCGGCGAGATGTTCCCGAACCAGATTCGCGGTTCGGGCCTCGCGGTGGCTGGCTTCGCGCAGTGGATCGCCAACGCGGCGATTTCGGTGAGCTTCCCCACGCTCGCCAAGTCGCCGGGCCTCGCGCTGACCTACACCGGCTATGCCGTGTTCGCGGCGATCTCGTTCTTCTTCGTCCAGAAGATGGTCAAGGAAACGCGCGGCCGCGAACTCGAAGCGATGGAGGGATAAGGCTGCCACCGGCGCCGGCGGGATGCGAGTCATCTCGTCGGTGCCGGTTCGCGGTGTATCCCGCCGCTTAAAGCGCGTCTTCGCGAATGGATGTGATGAACCGCCCTTCCGGCCTGTTTCGGAAGGGCGGTATTTTTTTGCCTGCCTCAAGCAGGCTGGTCGACGCCGAAACGCTTCGGGCGGAGCTTACTGGGTTTCGTGCGCGCGCACGCCGCGCCGGGCCGCCGGGCGGCGGCGCGGCGCAGCGTCGGACTGCCGCCGGATCAACTCATAGTCTGCGACGAGATGCGCGCCCGAAACGTTCCCCTCGCTCGCCTTGCGCGCGCGGATTTCGCGCACCAGCATGTCGATCGCCATTCGCGACATGTCGATGACGGGCTGGCGGATCGTGGTCAGTTCGGGCCAGATCGTCGTCGCCAGCGCGGTATCGTCGAACCCGCACACCGTCAGATCGCCCGGCACGTCGAGTCCGCGCCGGTGCGCGATCGCCACCGCCGCCGCCGCCATGTCGTCGTTCGATGCGAAGATCGCCGACGGCGGATCGGTGAGTTCGAGCAGCTGGTCGGCGGCGTCGAGGCCCGAGCGATAGGTGAACAGCCCCTCGGCGATCAACTCGGGCGCTTCGGGCAGCTTCATGTCGATGAGCGCGGCGCGATAACCTTCGAGCCGCTCGGCGCTCGCGGTCAAGTTCGGGTTGCCGGTGATGAAGCCGATCCGGTGATGGCCGAGCGCGCCAAGATGGCGAGTCATGTCATAGGCGGCCTGGCGATCGTCGATGCTGACCGACATCGCCCAATCCGGCGCATGGCTGGTCGCCACCGCCACCACCGGGAGATCGGTCGCCTCCAACGCGCTCAGCACCGAGGCCGAGTCGCTGAGCGGGGGCGGCAGCACGATGCCGTCGACTCGTCCGCGCAGCAGATGCTCGATCGCGGACTGTTCGCTACGGTCGTCGTCGCATTTCTCGACGACGATCTGCACGTTGCTGCGGCTCGCCTGATCGAGACTGCCGACCAGAAACGCGCTCAGATAGGCGAAGCTCGGGTTGGAATGGAGCAGGCCGATGCGGATCTCGTCGCCGCCCGCCAGCGTCCGCGCCGCGGCGCTGGGGCGATAGTTGAGCGCGGCGATCGCTTCCTCGACGCGGCGGCGCGTTTCGTCGCGCACGTTCGCCTCGTGGTTGATGACCCTGCTCACCGTCATCGGCGACACGCCAGCCTGTGCCGCAACATCGTTGATTGTCGGCACGTTGCGCTGGCGCCGGAGGCCGCGGGGTTCCCTCAATGCAATACCTTTCGCAGACCAGTTTACGCACCCGCGAACAATGTGCAAGCTCGGGAAGGTCGCGGCTTCCTAACCCGGATCACCGCCGGGCGGCAAAGATTGCCCCCGCGCGATGGCGGCTCATTTGCCCTGTCCGGGGGCAAATGGGAACGTCTGGTTTTTGTACCAGCCAAGATCATGTTCGGGCGCCGCCTCGCCCGCCGGCAGCGGCAGATGGTTGAGCGACATCCAATAAGCAAGGCTCGCGTCGCGCCACCAGCGCGCCTCGCGCTCCTGGATGGCGAGATAGGTCGCGGTCTTCTGCCAGCGCTCGGCATCGACCAGCGGCTTCAGCCCGTCCCAGCGCGTGCGCATGCCGGTGACATAGTCGATACCGCGATCGTAATGCGCGATCATCTCGGCCCAGAGCGTGCGGCCCGATGCCATCTTCCGGTCCCATGCGACATGGTGGAACCACAGCAGGTCGCGTTCGGGCGTGAGCTTGGGATCGGCGAAGATCTTCGCGACCGGCGGCGCATATTGCGCGACCGCGTCGCTGCCGGTGGCGGTGCGGTCGAACCCGATGCCCCTCGCGTCGGCTTGATTGTAATAGACCGGGTTCCATTCGGGGCGCTTGAGATCGGCGATCCACGGCGCTGGCCCGTAATGGCCCGACGTGCTCATCTGGTGGGCGAGGCCGAGCGGAGTCATGTAATCGACCACCGCTTCGCGCGATCCCTGCATCATCGCCACGCTGGTATCGACGACTTTGGGATCGGTGCCGAGCGTCTGCTCGGCCCATTCGCGCGCGATCCCTTCCGACGGCAGCGACGGGTCCCACGCCAGCCGCCCGAATGCATACCAATTCGCCTGGTTGAAGGTCGATCCCGACCAGTCGCGGTCGCGCCCGATATTGGCGACCCCGGCGATGCCGGTGAGCTTATGCCCCTCGATCGACCCGTCGATCACGCGCGCGACGGTCGAGCCGGGGCCGCGCTCATACGTGTCGGCGTCGAGCGTTTCTTTGAACATCGGCGCGAGATAGGCGAGGTGAGTCGCGAAGCCGAGATATTCCTTGGTGATCTGGAATTCCATCATCAGCGGCGTCTTCGGCATCGCGCCGAACAGCGGATGGAACGGTTCACGCGGCTGGAAATCGATCGCGCCGTTCTTCACCTGCAGGATCACGTTGTTCGCGAAGGTGCCGTCGAGCGGCTTGAACTCGCTATACGCCTGCTTGGCGCGGTCCTCGGCGTTGGTCTCGGCATAGACGAAGGCGCGCCACATCACGATGCCGCCGTGCGGCGCGACCGCCGCCGCCATCATGTTGGCGCCGTCGGCGTGACTGCGGTGGTAATCGCGCGGGCCGGGCTGGCCCTCGCTGTTCGCCTTGACCAGAAAGCCGCCGAAATCGGGGATGGCGCGGTAGATTTCGTCGGCCTTGGCCTTCCACCACGCCGCGACCTGCGGATCAAGCGGATCGGCCGTCTTCAGCCCGCCGATCTCGATCGGCGCGGAGAAGCGCGCCGACAGATACACTTTGATGCCATAGGGTCGGAAGATGTCGGCGAGCGCCGCCGCCTTGGCGATATACGGCGCCGTCAGGCTGTCCGGCTTGGCGTTGACGTTGTTGAGGACGGTGCCGTTGATGCCGATCGACGCGTTGGCGCGCGCATAATCGACGTAGCGCGGATCGCGGAAATCGGGGAGTGTCCACCAGTCCCACAAGGATTGCCCGGCGTAGCCACGCTCGACCGAACCGTCGAGATTGTCCCAATGATCGAGCATGCGCAGTTTGATGCGCGGCGCTGAGGTGAGGGTAGCGGTGTCGACATTGCCGCCGGTGCGCGCGTGGCGGATCAGCGCGAACGCGCCGTAGAGGATCGCCACATCGCTGTTGCCGGTGACGAGCGTGACGGCGCGGCCGCCGAGTCGCACCTGCCGCACCGCATAGCCTTCGTCCCCGAGCGCGCCGAGCTTCAGCCCGAGCGCGCTGACCTCTGGCGCGGTGGCACGCTCCAGCACGATCGGGCGCGTGGTACGCGGCAATCCGCGCCGCAATTCGGCCGCGGCGGCAGCGAGCGTCGGCGAGGTGTGTGGAATCGAAACCGCCGAGCCGCCGGGCTGTCCATAGCGCAGCCACAAATCATAGCCGTCTTCGGCCTGCGCCGCGCCGGTGGTCATACCAAATAAAGCGATTCCCGCGCACAGCGTCCGTACGAGTTTCACAAGCCTCTCCTGCGGTTCACGCCATTGACATGGGCGCCCAGTATCGTGAGTGATATCGCTATCACCGCAACGGCAGCACAGCAATGCCGCGTTTTATGAGAAAAAACAGGAGAGGCTTGGGGATGCGACGATCGGGTTCGGATGTGCCGGGTGACGACAGGCGCTGGATGCCGCCGGTGTCAGAACGCGCTTCCAATTCGCACACACTCCCGGCATATGATCTGACCAATTCCCGGGAGATGGTCATGTCGTGTTGCGCAAAGCTGTGAACAGCCGTCGCGATTTCCTGCGCTGGGGCGCGGGCGTCTCGATGTTGACGCTCCTGCCCGCCGCGACTCGGGCTGCGCCGCCGGTCTACAAGGATGCGCGCGCGCCGATCGATCTGCGCGTCCGCGACCTGATGGCGCGGATGACGCTCGACGAGAAAGTCGCGCAACTCGACGTGCTCTCCACCCGCAAGCGTGCGGTGATGACGCCCGAGGGCGGGTTCGACGCCGCGCGCGCCGACACGCTCCACCCCGCCGGCATCGGCCAGATCACGCGCCCGTCGGACCTCGCCGGCGCCGCCACCGCAACCAACACCGGCGCCGACGTCAGCGGCCGCTGGCGCACCCCCGCCAACACGATCGCGTTCATCAACGCTGCGCAAGACTGGGCGCGGACGCGAACGCGGCTGGGCATCCCGATCCTGTTCCACGAGGAAGCGCTGCACGGCTATATGGCGCCAGACGCGACCAGCTTCCCGCAGGCGATCGCGCTCGCCGGCACGTTCGACCGCGATCTCGTCGAGCGCGCCAACAGCGTCATCGCGCGGGAAACGCGTGCGCACGGCTCGACCCTGGTGCTGTCGCCGGTCGTCGATATCGCACGCGATCCGCGCTGGGGCCGGATCGAGGAAACGTTCGGCGAAGATCCGTATCTGTGCGGCGAGATGGGCGTCGCCGCCGTCATCGGATTGCAGGGCGAGGGCCGCGAACTCGCGCCCGGCAAGGTCCACGCCACGCTCAAGCACATGACCGGCCACGGCCAGCCGCAAGCCGGCGACAATATCGCGCCCGCCTTGCTCGGCGAGCGCGAATTGCGCTCGGCGTTCTTCCCGCCGTTCCGCGCGGTGGTGTCGCGTACCGGCATCGGCGCGGTGATGCCGTCGTATAACGAGATCGACGGCGTGCCGAGCCACGGCAACCGTTGGCTGCTGACCGATGTGCTGCGGGGCGAATGGGGTTTCGACGGCGCGATCGTCAGCGATTACGCCGCGATCGGCGAGTTGGCGACGCTCCATCATGTCGCCGCCGACGCGGGCGAGGCGGCGCGGATCGCGCTCGACGCCGGCGTCGATTGCGACCTGCCCGACGGCAAGAGCTATGGCGCGCTCGCCGATCTGGTCCGCGCCGGCAAGGTGCCGCTCGCCAACGTCGATGCCGCGTGCCGGCGCATGCTGACGATGAAGTTCCGCGCCGGGCTGTTCGAGGCGGCACCGATCGATCCGCGCGCCGCCGCGAAGCTCACCGGCAATGCCGAGGCGCGCGCGATCGCGCTGGAGGCGGCACGCAAGAGCATCGCCTTGCTCGTCAACGACGGCACGCTGCCGCTCGACGCCAAGGCATTGAAGCGTGTCGCCGTGATCGGCCCCAATGCAGCCATCGCGCGGCTCGGCGGCTATTCCTCCACCCCGAAGGCGACCGTCTCGCTGCTCGACGGCGTCAAAGCGCATCTCGCCGGCACGGCGGAGGTCGTCCACGCGCAGGGCGTGTTCATCACCCGCAGCGAGGATCGCTCCGCCAACGACGTGCAGCTCGCCGATCCGGCGCGCAACCGCACATTGATCGCCGAGGCTGTCGCGGTCGCCAGGACCGCCGACGTCATCCTGCTCGCGATCGGCGACACCGAACAGACCAGCCGCGAAGGCTATGCCGCCAACCATCTCGGCGACCGCGTCGATCTCGATCTGCTCGGCGAACAGAATGCGCTGTTCGCCGCGATGAAGGCGACCGGCAAGCCGGTGGTGGTGATCGCGATCAACGGCCGTCCGCCGTCCTGGCCGACCGTCGTCGCGCAGACCAACGCTCTGCTCGAATGCTGGTACGTCGGGCAGGAGGGCGGCACCGCGATCGCGGAAGCCGTGTTCGGCGCGATCAACCCCGGCGCCAAGCTGCCGGTGACGGTGGTGCGCGAGGTCGGGCA
>Ga0307412_10001224_pt1 | contig 14573 bp, 14 predicted proteins | sample DK1Cmetagenome_3_FD_203823 | JGI IMG/M metagenome (GOLD analysis project Ga0307412, IMG submission 203823) | Maize rhizosphere microbial communities from greenhouse at UC Davis, California, United States - DK15-C-1 | ecosystem: Host-associated > Plants > Roots > Rhizosphere > Soil | place: USA...
GCGCAGCCCCTCCGTCACACGCATGTGACGCTTCAGGAACTTCAGGATCGGATTGGTGGCGATGTCGGGCGTCTGGTCGGCGATCATCCACATCTTGATGCCGGTGAACACCAGGAACGCGCCAAACAGGTACAGCAGCCAGCCGAAGTTGCTGACCAGCGCGGCGCCCAGCCCGATCATGATGGCGCGCAGGACGATCACGCCCAGGATGCCCCAGAACAGCACGCGATGCTGGTATTGCCGCGGAATCGCGAAGAAGCTGAAAATCAGGGCGATCACGAAGACGTTGTCCATCGACAGCGACTTTTCGATCATGAAGCCGGTGTAGTAGGCCATGCCGCTGGCGGCACCCAACTGCCACCACACCCAGGCGCCGAACAACAGCGCCGCGCTGATGTAGCCCGCCGACAGCAACAGGCTTTCACGCACGCCGATCTCGCGGTCTTCCTTGTGCAGCACGCCCAGGTCGAAGACCAGCAAGCTGACGACGATACCGATGAATAGCAGCCAACTCCAGGTCGGTGTCCCTAGAAAATCGGCCATGAAGAAGGTGATCAGAGTGTCCATGAATGCCCCGCTGTGTTCGAAGGTGCCCATGATCCGGATCTTGCCCAAACGGAGAAATCAGCTTGAAAGTGAGTTAAGGTTCGAAAAAACCGAAGTGAGCCAGACATGCTGAACTACCGTCATCTGTACTATTTCTGGATGGTCGCCAAGGAAGGCGGCTTTTCGCGCGCCGCCGAACGGCTGGATATGGCCATCCAGACCATCAGCGCCCAAGTGCGCGAACTGGAGAAAAACCTGGGCCACCAGTTGCTCAAACCGGCGGGCCGCGGCGTCACGCTGACCGACGCCGGCAAGGCCGCGTTCGCCCGGGCCGAAGAGATCTTCCAGATCGGCCACGTACTGCCCCAGGAAGTGCGCGCCGCCGCCACCAAGCCCGTCATCCGGCTGTCCGTGGGCTTGTCCGACGGCATCTCCAAGCTGGCCGCCCACGCCCTGCTTGGCCCTGTGCTGGACACCCCGGACCTGCGCCTGACCTGCCACGAGGGCGAAGTCGAAGAACTGCTGGGCGAATTGGCCCAGCATCACCTGGACCTGGTGCTGGCCGGCCAGGGCGCGCCCGCCAACCCCAACCTGCGGCTGACCAGCGACCGGCTCGTCTCCTCGCCCGTGGACTGGTACGGTCCCGCCCGGCTGGTGCGCAAGTCCGACACGCTGGACTTTCCCCGCTGCCTGGAGCGCCTGCCCGTGCTGCTGCCGACGGGGCACTCCGTGCTGCGCCAGACCCTGGACCGCTGGTTCAGCGAGCAGGGGGTGTTTCCCAACGTGGTGGGTGAATTCGAAGACAGCGCGTTGATGTCGGTGTTTGCTGCCCGCGGGCTGGGCGTATTCCCGCTCAGCCGGCTGGGCGGCGACGACATCGGGCTGCTGCGCGGCTTACGCCCCCTGGCCCGGTGCGACGATGTGCAGGAAGAGATCCATGCCATCCGCAACCGCCGCGGCCAGCACCACCCCCTGGTGCAAACGGTGCTGGCGCATGCCAAAACTTCGGTTTTTTCTTAATGTTTGTCACATCAGTGCTGGTTTTTCAGAAATAGAATCGGTTCTATCCTGTCGGTTCTTTGAAATCGGAGTACCACTGCAATGAAAAAATTCATCTGGCTCGCTTTTGCCGTGCTTGCCGCACTCTGGACCGGGCTGGTGGCGCTGACCTTGCAACTGACGGACTGGGTCCTGGCGACGATCGCCACGGCACAGGTGCCCGGGGCCGCGCTGGACACCTCGCAATGGGTGGCGCCCGCCTGGGCCGCCGGGTGGGTCGATCCCGCCTGGCTGCAGTCGCTGCAAGCCGGCCTGGTCTGGGCCGCCCAGGGCCTGAACCAGATCCTGCCCGTGGCCGGCAGCCTTGGCACGCTGATCTCCGTGCTGGGCTGGATTGTCTGGGGCTTCATCATCGCCTGCCTGCTGGTCGTGGCGCTGATCTTGAACTGGCTGGCGGGCAAGCGGCAGCAGGCCGCTGAGGCGCCCGGACGCCAAGTGGTGTAATAAGGCTGGCAACGCGCCACCCGGCACGCTGCCTCCCACCAGGAGCGTGCCGTGCTTACCCGATCTGTCCCTGCCCTGAGCTTGTCTTTGGCGGCCTTGCTATCCGCAGGCGCCATGGCGCCGGCGCACGCCTCCCCCAGCCCCTCAGGCGTGGAGGTCTGCACGGTGACGGGAACGTCGGGCCAATACAGTGTGCGCGTGCGCAACACGGGCTCCGCGCCACTGACCCGCGTCGACGTCACGGGCGTCCGGCTGGACGCCGCTGGCCAGGCAACGGACCATTTGACCGTCAGTCTGGCGGACATCCCCCCCGGCAAGTACAAGACCGCCATCCTGGCGCGCCATGAAGAATCGGCTGCGCTGGACAGCATCGTGACCTATACCGCCGTCGACGGCGTGGAAACGGCGCAGGAAGAACTGTTTGCGGGCAAAGTCGCGCACGTATCGCCGGGCTCCGCCTTGCAGTACACCCTGGCGCCGCTGGCCGTGCGCGGCTGGACGGTGGCGTATGGCTCGGCGACGGCCCCCAAGCTGAATGCCGGCAGCGCCGTCCTGTTGTCTTATCCCGTGCGCAGCGGCAAGAAGCCCGCTACCCGGCCCGAAGCTGGCCGCACGCCGTCCACTGTCGTGCCCCTGACCCCATGCCGCGAAGCCGGCAAGACGTCCTGATCAGGTGCCGCTAAGCAGATCGCGCTCGTTCAGCAGCGCATAGACGATCTCGGGCTTGTTATCGAAACCCCGCCGTATCGCGGCGGGAAGCGACGTGCGCGTCTTGCGGCACAGGCCGGGCGCATCGTCCAGCTGAATGGAAATACCGCGCGACGTGCGCACTTCGTTGTCGCTGGGCGTGATGCGGATCACGATGCCCAGCTGCGCCTGGATGCGCCCCTGCATGGCGCGCAGGTCGTCCAGGCTGACGATGCTCTCCAGACGCGCCACCAGCCGCTTTTCCTCTTCTTTTGTCAGGCGCAGGATGCGGACGTCCGCGTTCGGGTCGGCCAGCAGCCGGTCGCGGTCGCACACGCAGGCGCCCGGCGGACATTCTTGGCGGATCGGAAACGGAAGATTCATGGAGGACCGACGCGCAAAGGCGCGACGCAAACTCGAAAAGCGTGAACAACACCAGAAAATCAATTCTACCCAGGAAGCCAGACGGCACCTGCCGCAGCACTGCTCGTTTTCCCGCAATCGGCTGCGGTATATTGCCCCACTCAATTCGAAGCGGGGAGAGGCGGTTGAAACGGATTCTGCTTGTGGCCGCCCTGGCCGCGCTGGCGACATCAGGTCAAGGCGCGCAGGCGCAACCCGCCCCGCGCGACTTCCCCTATCCCATCAAGGCCGGCCTGTCCGCCGTGGTCACGATCAGCGGCGACGACGCGCCACGCGCGACCGTGCGCGTGGGCAACGGCCCCGCGCAGCAATTGGGCACCTTCGACGAGACCGTCGACCAGATCGGATCCGTCGACATCGATCACGACGGCTACCGCGATCTGGTGCTGGGGCAAAGCGGCGGCAGCACGCAGGTCATCGCCCGCCTGTTCCTGTATCGGCCCGATAACGGCGCCTTTCAGGAAATTGCGCATCCCGACCCGACCAGCCCCTGCCGGGGCTTCGTCAACCCGGAGATCGACGACAAGCAGGCCGTCATCCGCGTGGCGTGCCGGTATGGCGCCGCCAGCAATGGTTTCGAAGAATATGTATTGCGTCCCGACGGCACGGCGCGCGCCACGTCGTGGGGTACCCAGGCGCTGTTCGGTCTGGAAAGCCAGGCCGCCGACGTGACCTACCGCTTCCGCGAAGACGGCACCATCGCGCGCATCGAGATCGAAGGCGAAGGATCGCCGCTGGAAGGCGGCACCGTGCCGGTCAGCACGCTGGATCTCTACGACACGCCCGACGTCAACGCCCGGCCCGCGATGACCGTGGCCGAAAACGAACACCTGGACGTCGTGGCGCTGCGCCCGCCGGACTGGCTGCAAGTCCGCGCCCCCGGCAAGGCGGCGGGCGAAGTACTGAAATGGGTGCGCTACGGCGATCTGCGCGTGGACAAGCATCGGCTGGCGGTGCCGTCACCGCAAAGCGGCCTGACGCTGGACCTGGCCGACACGCTGGCCGATTGGAACGGCGAAGACGGCGGCCTCTTCATGGTCAGCGTGGACAACACCGGTGACGCGCCCGCCGCCCTCGACGCGCCGCGCCTCTGGTTGCTGCTGACCAATGCGCAGGGCGACCGCATCGTGCACCCGCTCTACCAGCGCGAAGGCGACACCCTGCACCCTGCCAACCCGCTGGGGTTTGCCCGCGACCCGATCGTCTGGGCCGCTGCAGAGGACGGCAAGCCGGCCTATCTGGTGAACGACAACGGCAACAGCAATGTCCCGTTCCTGCCGCCGCTTGCGCCCGGCAAATACCGTGCGGCCGTCGTGTTGACGGACCCGGGAAATCTGGCCCAGCCCATCGTATCGAACGAAATCGGGTTCGACTACCCGCTGCCGAAACGGCCGCCCGCCCCGCAATAAGCCGGGGCGCATTTCCCGACGACAACCCACGTGCCGCCTGCCACCCGCCCTGTTCGATACCGTCCGCTCCGGCGCGCGGCCTTTCTGCTGCTCGCCTTGCCGCTGGGCGCCCTGCTGCTGGCTGCCGCCACGCTGACGGCAACCGGGCTGCTGACCATCGCCCGCCCCGCCGACGTCGCCATCGTGTTGGGCAACACCGTAGCAGCGGATGGGCAACCGTCGCCCCGTCTTGCCGCCCGCCTGGACCGCGCCTATGACTGCTTTGCCGCGTCGCAATGCCGCGTGCTGTTTGTCAGCGGCGGCATCGACCCGGCCGGCGCCGACGAAGCCGCCGTCATGCGCGACTATCTGTTGACGCGCGGGGTGCCCGCCGACCGCATCGTAACCGACAGCGCGGGCGTGAACTCCTGGGCGACCGCCCGCCATGCCAGCGACTACATGCGCGATCATGGCTACGTCAGCGCGCTGGCCGTCACGCAGTACTTCCACGTGCCACGCACCCTGCTCGCCTTGCACCGGCACGGCGTGACGGATGTCAGCGGCGGCTATCCGCGCTTCTTCGAATGGCGCGACCTGTACTCCGTTGTCCGTGAGCTTCCGGCCATGGCGTGGTATGCATTCCGGCCGCTATAGTGGCGCTCTTGCCGTCCTCTTCCATTTTTTGAATCCTTCAAGGACTCGACGCCGTGCAGATCTTCCACAACCCCGTCCATGACAAGCATGCTGGCCGCCAGGAAATGTTCCGCGGCAAGCTGGTCCCCTGCCACGAAACGCCGGCGCGGCTGGAATACGTGCTGGACGCGTTGCGCGAACGCGGCATCGGCAATCTGCTTGCCCCTTCGTCGCCCGATCTGGATCTGATCAAGCGCGTGCACACGCCGCGCTACGTGGACTTCCTGGCCAGCGCCTGGCAAGACTGGGTGGCGCTGGATCCGGCGAATGCGGACACCGACATCCTGCCCTCGGTCTGGCCCGTGCGCGGCTTCCGCCACGATATCGAACCCACCAACTTCGCCGCGCGCGTCGGCCTGTTCTCGTTCGACAGCGGCTGCCCGCTGACCGCCGGCACCTGGGAAGCCGCCACGGCCGGCGCGGCCTGCGCCATCGACGCTGCACGCGCCGTCACCGCCACGGGCGGCCCACGCACCGCCATGGCATTGACGCGGCCGCCCGGCCACCATGCCGGCGCCGACTTTTTCGGGGGCTATTGCTTCTTGAACAACGCCGCGATTGCGGCCCAAGCGCTCCGCGATGCGGGCGCCGAACGCGTGGCCATTCTTGACGTCGACTATCACCACGGCAACGGCACGCAGAGCATCTTCTACGACCGCGGCGACGTGCTGACGGTGTCGATCCATGGCGACCCCACCACCGAATACCCCTTCTTCCTGGGCTATGCCGACGAGCGCGGCGAAGGCGCGGGCCTGGGCGCCAACCTGAATCTGCCGCTGGCCGCCGGCACCGACTTCGCCACGTGGACGCAAGCGCTGCAACAGGGCCTGTCCGCCGTTCAGGCATTCAACGCCGACGCCGTCGTGATCGCGCTGGGCGTGGATACGTACGAAGGCGACCCGATCTCCAAGTTCAAGCTGAAAAGCGTTGACTATCTTGAAGTGGGCCGCAAACTGGCCAGCCTGGGCCTGCCGACGGTGTTCACGATGGAAGGCGGCTACGCCGTGGCCGATGTGGGCATCAACGTGGCGAACGTGCTCGAAGGCCACGGCCGCTAACGCGGCACTGCCCTACGTTCCCCACGTTCAGTCGCGCGTTTCCAGCACCTTGTTGATGCGTAGCGCCAGCAAGGTGCATGCCGCGCCCGAAAGCAGATAGATGCTGACGGCCACCAACCCGAAGCGCGCCGACAATCCCAACGCGACCAGCGGCGCGAACGCCGCGCCGACCAGCCACGCCATGTCGGACGTGAGCGCCGCGCCCGTGTAGCGGAAGCGGCGCGTGAAGTTGGCGGTGACGGTGCCCGAAGCCTGGCCATACGACAAGCCCAGCAGCGCGAAGCCCACCAGGATGAACGCGTCCTGGCCCATCGGCCCGCCGCCCAGCAGCCAGGGCGTGAACAACGCGAACACGGCAATCAGCACGGCCAGCAACCCCAACGTCGTGCGCCGGCCGATGCGGTCGGCGAGCCAGCCCGATGCCACCGTCCCCAGGATGCCGATCACGGCACCGATGATCTGCACGATCAGCACATCCGTGATCTGTTGCGTGGCGCTGACGGCGATCCACGACAACGGAAACACCGTGACCAGGTGGAACAGCGCGTAGCTGGCCAACGCCGCGAACGCGCCGATGAACAGGTTATAGCCTTGCGAGCGCACCATCTCGGCGATGCTGATGGGTTCAAGCTCGCCTTCTTCCAGCAACTGCGTGTATTCCTCGGTGACGACCAGGCGCAGCCGCGCGAACAGCGCCACCACGTTGATGGCGAACGCCACGAAGAAGGGATAGCGCCAGCCCCATTCCAGGAAGTCGGACTGCGTCAGCGTGACGTGCAGGTACAGGAACAGCGCGCTGGCGACCATGAAGCCGACCGGCGCGCCCAACTGGCCCATCATCGAATACCAGCCACGGCGATTGGGCGGCGCATTCAGCGCCAGCAGCGACGGCAGCCCGTCCCAGGACCCACCGAACGCCAGCCCTTGCAGACACCGGAACACCGCCAGCAACGTGATGGCGTGCGCGCCAAGCGTGTTGTAGCTGGGCAGGAACGCCATGCCCACCGTGGCCGTTCCCAGCACGAACAGCGCGACGGTCAATTTTGTGGCGCGGCCCCAACGCCGCTGGATCGCCATCGACAACGCCGTGCCGATGGGCCGCATGATGAACGCGAAGGAGAAGATGACGAAGGCCCAGAGCGTGCCTTCCAGCTGCGGTTCGAAGGGGAAGAAGACCTTCGGAAAAACCAGCACGCAGGCGATGCCGAACACGAAGAAGTCGAAGTATTCAGAGGCGCGTCCCACTACCACGCCAACGGCGATTTCACCGGGGGCCACCTTGGCATGGCTGACCCCGCCAGTCAACGCCCCAGGACCGGGAACGGAAGAAGCATGACCGGGATATTGCGTGGTGGTCGACATGGGTTTGCTCACTGTAGGAGGTCCGAAATACGCCACTGCCTTGCACACTTTTGTTCTTTTTACCCTAGATTTTTCGCGGCTTCCAGCGTAGTGTTGCGTTTACCTCCCACGGTTACGTTTCGAGGTATGGCTATGCCGTCCTTCACAAGGCTCCGCGGATTGATCCTGATTGCCGCCCTGCCATTGCTCGCCGGATGCAATGCAGTACTGCTGTCGCCATCGGGCGATGTGGCACTTCAACAGCGTAATCTGATCATCATCTCCACCGGCTTGATGCTGCTGATCATCGTGCCGGTGATCTTCCTGACCTTCCTGTTCGCGTGGCGCTATCGGGCCAGCAACAAAGACGCCCACTACGACCCGGAATGGAACCACTCCACGATGCTGGAGCTTCTGATCTGGGCAGCGCCCCTGCTGATCATCATCGCGCTCGGCGCCCTGACCTGGGTCAGCACCCACCAACTGGACCCCTACCGCCCGCTTGCGCGCCTGTCCGAAGGCCGCGAGGTCCCGGCGGGTACCAAGCCGCTTGTCGTCGAGGTGGTGGCGCTGGACTGGAAGTGGCTCTTCCTCTATCCCGAGCAGGGCATCGCCACGGTTAATGAAATGGCCGCACCGGTCGACCGCCCCATCCAGTTCAAGATCACGTCATCAACCGTGATGAACTCCTTTTTCGTGCCGGCGCTGGCGGGCCAGATCTACGCCATGCCCGGCATGCAGACGACGCTGCATGCGGTGATCAACCATCCCGGCGAATACGAAGGCCTGTCCGCCAACTACAGTGGATCGGGCTTCTCGGGCATGCGCTTCAGGTTTCACGGCCTGGACCAGCAGGGCTTCGACAAGTGGGTGGCCGACGCCCGCGCCTCGCCCGACAAGCTCAGCCGCGACGCCTACCTGAAGCTTGAGCAGCCCAGCGAACGCAACCCGGTCCAGCGCTACGCCACGGTCGCGCCGGGCCTGTTCGACGCCATCGTGAACCGCTGCGTCGAAGGCAACCGCATGTGCATGAAAGACGCGATGGCCATCGACTCGCAGGGCGGCATGGGCATCCCGGGCGCGCTCAACATCACTACGCTGGATCCGGAAACGCGCGAACGCCTGGGCTTGGCCGGCACGCCGCCGCGCAAGTATGTAGGCGCTATGTGCACGTCCACCGAAGGGCTCGTGTTGTAGCGGCGTGCCGTGCGTCCGTCGCGACACGGGCCGGCCGTTGCAAGGGCTTCATGAAATCGTGGTCTTTACGCTGGAATCGAGATGCCTGATCAACCTGACCTCATCAAGCTGATCTTCGGTCGACTGACCTGGGACGCCATCCCCTTTCACGAACCCATCCTGCTTGCCACCTTCTTCATGGTGGCGGTAGGCGGCATCGTCGTGGTGGGCTCCATCACGTACTACAAGAAATGGGGCTACCTGTGGCACGAGTGGTTCACCAGTATCGACCACAAGAAGATCGGGATCATGTATGTGATCCTGGGCATCGTGATGCTGCTGCGCGGCTTCGCCGATGCCATCATGATGCGCTTGCAACAGGCGGTGGCCTTCGGCGATTCGGCGGGTTATCTGCCTCCGCACCACTATGACCAGATCTTCACCGCGCACGGCGTGATCATGATTTTCTTCGTGGCCATGCCGTTGGTCACGGGCCTGATGAACTACATCGTGCCGCTGCAGATCGGCGCACGCGACGTGGCCTTCCCCTTTTTGAACAACTTCAGCTTCTGGATGACGACGGGTGGCGTCGTGCTGGTGATGATGTCGCTGTTCGTCGGCGAATTCGCGCGCACGGGCTGGCTGGCCTACCCGCCCTTGTCAGGCATCATGCAGAGCCCTGACGTGGGGGTCGACTACTACATCTGGGCGTTGCAGATAGCGGGGGTGGGAACCCTGCTATCCGGCGTCAACCTGCTGGTCACCATCGTGAAGATGCGCGCGCCCGGCATGACCATGATGCGCATGCCCATCTTCACCTGGACGGCGCTGTGCACCAACGTGCTGATCGTGGCGGCCTTCCCCGTGCTGACCGCCGTGCTGGCCCTGCTGTCCATGGACCGCTACGTCGGCACCAACTTCTTCACGGCAGACTTCGGCGGCAACGCCATGATGTACGTGAACCTGATCTGGATCTGGGGCCACCCCGAGGTCTACATCCTGATCCTGCCGGCCTTCGGCATCTTTTCGGAAGTGGTGGCCACCTTCTGCCGCAAGCGTCTGTTCGGCTACGCATCCATGGTGTACGCCACCGTCGTGATCACGGTGTTGTCGTACCTGGTCTGGCTGCACCACTTCTTCACCATGGGGTCCGGCGCCAGCGTGAACTCGTTCTTCGGGATCACGACCATGATCATCTCGATCCCGACCGGCGCGAAGATCTTCAACTGGCTCTTCACCATGTACCGCGGCCGCATCCGCTTCGAAGTACCCATGCTGTGGACGCTGGGCTTCATGGTCACGTTCGTGATCGGCGGCATGACGGGCGTGCTGCTGGCCGTGCCCCCCGCCGACTTCGCGCTGCACAACAGCCTGTTCCTGATCGCGCACTTCCACAACGTCATCATCGGCGGCGTGCTGTTCGGGCTGATGGCCGGCATCACGTACTGGTTCCCCAAGGCCTTCGGCTACAAGCTCGATCCGTTCTGGGGCAAGTGCTCGTTCTGGTTCTGGCTGGTGGGCTTTTACGTGGCGTTCATGCCGCTGTACGTGCTGGGGTTGATGGGCGTGACGCGCCGCGTGAACCACTTCGAAGACATGTCGCTGCAAATCTGGTTCCAGGTAGCGGCCTTCGGCGCGTTGCTGATCGCCTGCGGCATCGCCAGCTTCATCATCCAACTGGTCGTCAGCTACCGCCGGCGCGACCAATTGCGCGACGACAGCGGCGACCCCTGGGACGGCCGCACGCTGGAATGGTCCACGTCGTCGCCCCCCCCCAACTACAACTTCGCGTTCACGCCGCGCGTGCATGACCTGGACGCCTGGTGGCAAATGAAGCAGCACGGCTATCAGCGGCCGCAGCAAGGCTTCATCCCCATCCACATGCCAAAGAACACCTGGGCCGGCGTGGTGCTGGCGGCGATCAGCGTGGTGATGGGCTTTGCGCTGATCTGGCACATGTGGCCGCTGGCCGTGCTGTCGTTCGCCGCGTTGATCCTGGTGTCCATCATTCATACCTTCAACTACAAGCGCGACTACTACGTGCCGGCCGACGAGGTCGTGCGCGAAGAAGCCGCCCGGACAAGGTTGCTTGCGAAAAATGTCTGATACCCTGGCCCCCACCCTGCCCGGCGGCACCGCGCCGCCCCCGGAGCCCGTGTTCTACGTCGCGGGCGAACATCATCCCAAGAACGGCACCCTGCTGGGGTTTTGGGTTTACCTGATGAGCGACTGCCTCATCTTCGCCTGCCTGTTCGCGACGTACGGCGTGCTGGGCCGCAACTATGCGGCGGGCCCATCAGGCGCGGACCTGTTCGACCTGCCGCTGGTGGCGGTGAACACGTCCCTGCTGCTGCTGTCGTCCATCACCTACGGCTTTGCGATGCTGGAGATGCGGCGCAACCGCGTCGGCGCCACGCAGTTGTGGCTGGCGGTCACCGGCATCCTTGGCCTGGGCTTCCTGTCGCTGGAACTCTACGAATTCGCGCACCTGATCCATCAAGGCGCGGGCCCTCAACGCAGCGCCTTCCTGTCGTCGTTCTTCACGCTGGTCGGCACCCACGGCCTGCACGTCACGTTCGGCATCGTCTGGCTGGTGACGATGATGATCCAGGTGCAGATGCACGGCCTGATCCCTGAAAACCGGCGCCGCCTGATGTGCCTGTCGATGTTCTGGCACTTCCTGGACCTGATCTGGGTGGGCGTGTTCACCTTCGTCTATCTGATGGGAGTGCTGCCATGAGTTCGCACATGGATAACCTGGCTGATCGCGGGCATGGCGACCACGGGCACCACGGCCACGGCGGCGGCCATGATCACGACGATGACGACGGCGCCGGGCACGGCACGCTCAAGAGCTACTTCACGGGCTTTGTCCTGGCGGCCATCCTGACCGCCATCCCGTTCTGGCTGGTGATGGACCGCGTGTTCGACAGTTCCCGCACGACCGCGCTGGTGATCCTGGCTTTTGCCGTCGTGCAGATCGTGGTCCACATCGTGTACTTCCTGCACATGGACACCAAGTCCGAAAGCGGGTGGAACATGTTGGCGTTAATATTCACGCTGGTGCTGGTCGTAATCACGCTCAGCGGGTCAATCTGGATCATGTATCACTTGAACTCCAATATGATGCCCATGTCCACACACGACATGCGGAATATGCCCTGATGGCAGCAGTAAAGAACACTCATACCGGCGACACCCCCCGTAATCCGCGCAGCAAAACCACCCTGGTCATCCTGGGGGTGGTTGCTGTCGCGCTGTTCGCGGGCCTGTGCGCCCTGGGCACCTGGCAGGTGCACCGGCTGGCCTGGAAGCGCGACCTGATCGCGCAAGTCAATCAGCGCGCCCATGCGCCGACCACGCCGGCGCCGGGCAAGCGAGACTGGCGGGCCCTGTCCTTCAACAACGCTGAATACCGCCACGTGGCCGCTTCCGGCACGTACCAGTACGACCGCCAGACGCTGGTGCAAGCCGCCACCGAACTGGGCAGCGGCTACTGGGTCATGACGCCGCTGCAATTGGCCGACGGCGGCACCGTGCTGGTCAACCGCGGATTCGTCCTGCCGGAATGGCGCAAGAACGCGGCCAACACCACGCAGACGCCCGCGGAGGGCAGCGTCACCGGCCTGCTGCGCATGGGTGAACCCGGCAGCGGCTTCCTGCGCAACAACGATCCGGCGGCCAACCTCTGGTATTCACGCGACCTGCCGGCCATCGGCACGGCACGCGGGCTGACCGACGTGGCGCCGTACTTCATCGATGCCGACGCGGCGTCCAGCCCCAGCCGGGATCCCGCGAAAGCGCCCGTCGGCGGCCTGACGGTGCTGACGTTTCCGAACAATCACCTGGTCTACGCCATCACTTGGTACGCGCTGGCTCTCATGATCATCGTCGGCGTGGTGATCTTCGTACGCGAAGAAAAGCGCGCGCGCGGCAAAGCCTGAACCGTAAAAAAAGCTCCCCAGGGAGCTTTTTTTACGTCGCCCGACCTTCAGCGCCCGGTCCAATCAATGCTGCCCGGCTCTGGGCACACCCATGACCCTTGCAGCCGTTCCCGGATCTGGGCCAGGCTCTGCTCCACCAGCAAGCTGCCATCGCGGAACACGGGCGCCAGCGCGCCACCCTCGGCTTGCGCCGGGGTCTGCTGGTCAAGCAGCACATAGCCCGTCGCCGTTTCATCGACCCGCAACAAACCCTTGGCCGAACGCTTCACGCCGGAATCCGTGACGGGATCCTTCACCAGTTCCTGGGGTTCGCCGTCGACTTCGGCATACGTCGCCTTCAATGCCCACCCGAACGTGTCGCGCGTCAGGTACTGGTAGGTGTAGGACCCAATCCCAAGCACGACGTTGCCCGAGGCGAAGCCCTTCTTTTCCAGCCGGACCAGAATGTCGCGGCCGCGGGCCAGCGTGATGGAATCGCCATAGATCAGGCCCACGTGCGAGTCCAGCAGCTTGTAGCCGCGGTCCGTCACCACGCCGCCGAAGATGTCCCACAGGCATTGCACGGCGCCCTTCACTTCCGCTTCGCGCAACGCCTGGCTTGGGCGCGCATCTTCGTCCAGCAACCAGAAGGCGCCCGTCGCCGCGTCGCGCACCGCCTCGAAGCCGTCGCGGCCAGCGGCCGCCAAGGCCGCGGCGTCCGCCACGCTGGACACGTCCGTGCAAAAGTAGCCCGTCAGAATCTTCACGGGGTCGCCCGAATCGGGGCGGAACACGACCTTGGCGTTGCCGAAGGGGTCGGGCCGGCGCGCCAGGATTTCCGGCTTCAAGGCGGCGGCAAAGTCCGTCACCACCTGCCAGAAATCCCACGTGTCCGACACCACCGACACGATGCCCGCCGGGTAGACCTGCGTGACCAGGCGGCGGATGGTCGCGATCTCGCCCTCTTTGCTGCCCAGGCACATGACCGAGTGTTCGGTCGCCGGCACCGAACCGCCGATCAGTTCGCGGTCGGAGTCGGCGCCGTAAAGGTCCTCTAGGTAGTCAATGGCGGGAATCGTGTCGGTGCCGGTGAACGACAGCAAGTGCCCCGCACCGCATTTGCGGGCGTCGTGCAGGCCCGCCATGCCACGCATCGAAAAGTCGTGCCCCTGCCAGTTCACGAAGTCCATCGGACTGCCCGTCAGGCGTGCGAAGTACGTCAGCAGCTTCCGGTATTCGAAGGCGATGGTCGCAACGGTGGATGCCTTCCAGGACTCGCAGCTGAACAACGTCTCGATATAGGTCACCAGCCACGCGAAGGCTGGGTGCGTGTTGACGAAAGTCACCGGCGGCACGCGGATATCCACGCGCGCGCCCTCGGGCACCGAACGGATCTCCAACGGCAGATAGCCCAGTTCATACAGCGCCTGCAAGTGGTCGACGGTGACCGCGCCCTTGCCCAGCGCATTGTCCACCCGCCGCTGGTACTGGCGCACGGCCACGCCCGCCGGCTTGCCGAAGAATTCGCGGTCGAACAGGTCGATCAGGATTTCCTTGATGAAGCCTTGCAGGCCGAACCAGACGATCTTGCCGTCGAACAGCTCGGGCAGCACCGGCGCCAGCCGGGCGGACCGCGGCGTGAAGTTGGCCAAGATCTTGTTGGTGCCCTTGGGATACTGAAAGGGGTGGCCCGTCTTGTAGAAGTCGGCTTGCAGGAAGGGGTTAATGCCGTTCTTGAGGGTCAGGTCGTCGCGGGTATTCATGGCTCGATTTCCTTCTTAATTGACAAGTACCGGGGCGCCGGCGCCTTCGGCGCCGGTCCAGTCGTAAGCGGT
>Ga0307412_10001226_pt1 | contig 14558 bp, 6 predicted proteins | sample DK1Cmetagenome_3_FD_203823 | JGI IMG/M metagenome (GOLD analysis project Ga0307412, IMG submission 203823) | Maize rhizosphere microbial communities from greenhouse at UC Davis, California, United States - DK15-C-1 | ecosystem: Host-associated > Plants > Roots > Rhizosphere > Soil | place: USA...
AGGGCTCTTGACGACGTGACGCTGTCGATTCCGCCCGGCATGTTCGGGCTGCTCGGCCCCAACGGCGCCGGCAAGTCGACGCTTATGCGGACGATCGCGACGCTGCAGACGCCGACCTCCGGGACGATCCGCTTCGGCGACATCGATGTGATCGCCGCGCCCGAAAAGCTTCGCCGCACGCTCGGCTATCTGCCGCAGGATTTCGGCGTCTACCCGCGCGTCTCGGCCTATGACATGCTCGACCACATGGCGGTGCTGAAGGGCGTCGCCGGCCGCGGCGAGCGCAAGGAGACGGTCGAGGCGCTGCTTCAGCAGGTCAATCTCTGGACGGTGCGCAAAAAGGCGCTGGCCGGCTTTTCGGGCGGCATGCGCCAGCGCTTCGGCATCGCCCAGGCGCTGATCGGCAACCCGCAGCTGATCATCGTCGACGAGCCCACCGCCGGCCTCGATCCCGAGGAGCGCAACCGCTTCCTCAACCTGCTCGCCGAGATCGGGGACACGGTGGTGGTGATCCTCTCCACCCACATCGTCGAGGACGTGGCGGACCTGTGCCCGCGCATGGCGGTGCTGGCCGGCGGCCGGGTGCTGCTCGAAGGCGCGCCGCTCGCGCTGATCGAGGCGACGCGCGGCCGGGTGTGGCAGAAGACCATCGCCCGCGACGAGCTGGAAGCGCACCGCGAGCGCTACCGGGTGATCTCCACCCGGCTGTTCGCCGGCCGTACCATCATCCATGTCGTCGCCGACGGCGCACCGGGGGATGGCTTCGCGCCGGTGCCGGGCGGGCTGGAAGACGTGTATTTCTCGACGCTCGACGCGTCGCGCCGCGCGGCCTGAGGGAGGCTCCCATGTTCGCAGGCATTCTAGGCTTCGAGTGGCGCTACCAGCGCCGCAACCCGGTCTTCTGGGTCGCGATCGTGATCTTCTTCCTGCTCGCCTTCGGGGCGACGACGGTGGACCAGATCCGCATCGGCTCGGGTGGCAATGTCCACAAGAACGCGCCGTTCGCGATCGCGCAGATGATGCAGATCCTGACGCTGTTCTACATGTTCGTGGCGACCGCCTTCGTCGCTAACGTGGTGGTGCGCGACGACGATACCGGCTTCGGCCCGATCGTCCGCGCGACCCGCGTGACCAAGGGCGCCTATCTGTTCGGCCGGTTCGGCGGCGCGTTCCTCGCCGCCGCGCTCGGCTTCCTCGCGGTGCCGCTGGCGGTGTGGATCGGCAGCTACATGCCCTGGGTGGATCCGGAGACGCTGGGGCCGAACCGGCTGAGTTACTATCTCTCGGCCTATTGCGTGCTGGCGCTGCCCAACCTCCTGCTCACCTCGGCGATGTTCTTCGCGCTGGCGACGATCACCCGCTCGATGATGGCGACCTATGTCGGGGTGATCGCCTTCCTGATCCTGTTCTTCGTCGCGAGCGTCGTGCTCGATCGCAACCCCGCCTATGAGTTGATCGGCGCCTATGCCGAGCCGTTCGGCCTCGGCGCGACCAGCTATCTCACCAAATACTGGACCGCGGCGGATCGCAACACGCTCACCATCCCGTTCACCGGTCTGGTGCTGTGGAATCGGCTGATCGTGATCGGCGTGGCGGTGCTGGCGCTCGTCTTCGCCTATGCCCGGTTCGGCTTCACGGTGCGGCCGTCGAAACAGGCGCGCAAGGCGGCCAAGGCGGCAGCGGCCGTTCCGGAAACCGCCGAGGCGCCCCGCCCCACCGGCCCGCTGCCTGCGCCGCGCTACGATCGGGCGACCGCCTGGACGCAGCTCGTGGTACGCACCCGGCTGGAAATGGCACAGGTGTTCAAGAGCCCGGCCTATGTCGTGCTGCTCGCGCTAGGCCTGTTCAATGCGATGGCGAGCCTGGTCGATCTCGGCGAGGTATTCGGCACGCCCGTGCAGCCGGTGACGCGCGTGGTAATCGACCTGCTGCGTGGCGCCTTCGGGATCATCCCGATCATCATCGCCATCTATTATGCCGGCGAGTTGGTCTGGCGCGAACGCGACCGCAAGACGCACGAGCTGATCGACGCCAGCGCGATCCCCGACTGGGCGTTCGTGCTGCCCAAGGCGCTGGCCGTCACGCTGGTGCTGCTCTCCACGCTGATCGTCAGCGTGATCGGCGGCATGGTGATGCAGATGGTGCACGGCTACAGCGATTTCGAGCTGGGCAAGTATCTGCTCTGGTACGTGCTGCCGGAAACCGTCGACTATACGCTGCTCGCGGTGCTGGCGGTGTTCCTCCAGGCGCTGAGCCCGCACAAGTTCGTCGGCTGGGGGCTGATGGTGGTCTACATCATCGGCAGAGTGACGCTGGGCAATCTCGGCTTCGGCGACGCGCTGTACAATTATGCGCAGGGCCCGGGCGTGCCGCTGTCGGACATGAACGGCCAGGGCAATTTCTGGATCGGCGCGTGGTGGCTGCGGCTCTACTGGTCGGCCTTCGCGGTGCTGCTGCTGGTGCTGGCCCATGGCCTGTGGCGGCGCGGCACCGAGACGCGGCTGCTCCCGCGCCTCAAGCGCCTGCCGCGCAAGCTCGCCGGCGGCGCGGGCCTGATCGGCGGTGCGGCGCTGGCGGTGTTCGTCGCGACCGGCGTGTGGGTCTACACCAACACCCATGTCTGGAACGTCTATCGCACGCCAATCAGCGATGAACGCGAACTCGCCGATTATGAGAAGACGCTGCTGCCGTTCGAGCGCGTGCCGCAACCCTCGGTCGCGGCGGTGCGCGTCGCGGTGGACATCCGGCCACAACAGCCGGGGCTGTCCGCCGCCGGGCAGATGACGCTGGTCAACCGTACCGGCAAGCCGCTCGATACGATCCACGTCCATCTGGGCGACCGGAAGACCAGGCTCGTCTCGGTGACGATCCCCGGTGCTACCGTCGCCCAGGACTTCCCGCGCTTCCAGTACCGCATCTACCGGCTTGCCACCCCGCTCGCGCCGGGGGCGACGACCACGCTCGACTTCCGCACCGAGCGGCGCCAGCGCGGCTTCGCCAACAGCGGCAACGATACCCGCGTCGTCGCCAACGGCACCTTCGTCAACAATGGCGAATTCGTGCCGGTGCTGGGCATGGACCGGTCCGGCCTGCTGCAGGATCGCGCCAAGCGCCGCAAATACGGACTGCCCTCCGAACTGCGCCCGCCGAAGCTCGAGGATCTCGCCGGCACCCGGTTCAGCGTCTTCCACGGCGACTGGATCAAGACCGACATCACCGTCTCCACCGATGCCGACCAGACGCCGATCGCGCCGGGCGACAAGGTCGCCGATCGCACCCAAGCCGGCCGTCGCACCGCGCGGTTCGTCACCTCGGCGCCAATCCTAAACTTCTATTCGGTACAGTCGGCGCGCTACAAGGAGAAGCATCTCCAGCATAACGGCATCGACCTGGCGGTCTATTACGACGCCCAGCACGGCGCCAATGTCGATCGGATGCTGGCCGCCTTCCGCCACGGGCTCGATTATTACCAGCCGGCCTTCGGCCCCTATCAGTTCCGCCAGGCCCGGATCATCGAGTTCCCGGATTACGCCCAGTTCGCCCAGGCGTTCGCTGGCACCATGCCCTATTCGGAAGGCATCGGCTTCATCGCCGACCTCTCCGACAAGGAGAAGATCGATTACGTCACCTATGTCGCGGCGCACGAGCTGGGGCACCAATGGTGGGCGCACCAGGTCATCACATCGGACAATCAGGGCGCGACCATGGGCGTGGAGACGCTCGCCCAATATTCGGCGCTGATGGTGATGGAGCACCTCTATGGGCGCGACCAGATCCGCCGCTTCTTGAAATATGAGCTGGATCGCTATCTGCGCAGCCGCGGCGGCGAGGCGATCGAGGAACTGCCGCTCGCCCGCGTCGAGAACCAGCCCTATATCCATTACCGCAAGGGCAGCCTCGCCATGTACCGGCTGAAGGACGAGCTGGGCGAGGCGCGGGTCAATGCCGCGCTCAAGCGCTACGACGCGAAGTGGCGCTTCCAGGGCCCACCTTACCCGCGCAGCCTCGACCTGATCGCCGAGTTCCGCGTCGGCGCCAGCCCGGCCGAGAATGCGCTGATCACCGATCTGTTCGAACGCATCACGCTCTACGACATCAAGACCCGCTCAGCGGTGGTGAAGCAACTGCCCGACGGCCGCTGGCGCACGACGCTGACGGTGGAGGCGCACAAGCTCTACGCCGACGGTCGCGGCAAGGAGACCGAGGCACCGATGGCCGAGCAGACCGAGTTCGGCGCGTTTGCGGAGATGCCGGGGCGCGGCACCTTTGCGGCGAAGGACGTGCTGGCGCTCAAGCGCCTGCCGATCCGCACCGGCACGCAGGTGATCACGCTCGAGACCGGGGCAAAGCCCGCCTTCGCCGGCGCAGATCCGTACAACGTCCGGATCGATCGCAACTCGGACGACAATGTGATCGCGACGACCAGCTAGCGGTCGCACGCCCGGCCGGCACCCCGGCCGGGCGTCCCCGCGCGACGCGGACCGCCTAACCCATCGTATGGTGGTGGGTGTGAACCCGCTTTCCTACAGCATCCCGTGATCGTTGCTCATGGGATGCTGATGAAGCCAAGCTTGGATATGCGTCGTGGAGCAAAACACGGCCGGAACCGCGCCCGCGGCAGATCCGTAGCGTGACATTCGCCTCGGATCGCGTGCTCGACGATGCATGGCTGAAACAAGCCGCACGCACCCTTTTGGTGGTGGACAATGGCCTGACCCTCCATCGCGCGGCCCTGGTCGATACCGGGGAAAGCTGGCTGGTTGGCAGCGCCCGGTGGAACGCCGCGGACGCTTGCAAGCGGCTGGAGCGGGAAGCCGAACTGGCGGATCGGCTGGGCACCGCCTGGGCCAGGAAGCCGCTCGCGCTGATCCGATCGGCCGAGGGTCTGTCGCTGGTTTGCACGGACGACGCGAGCGCACCGCTGCGCAGCCGGTTCGACGGTACGGTCTCGATCGACGCGTTTCTTGCGATCGCATGCGCCGCAGCAATCGCGCTCGGCCATGCCCATGCCGCCGGGATCGTCCACCGCGCGATCAGGCCGGCGACGCTTCTGATCGCCAGCGACGACACCGTGCGCCTGACCGGCTTCGGCGACAGCCTGCTGCTGGGGCAGGCTTCCGCGATTCACGCCTGGCGCGACGATGCCCTCCCCTACACCGCACCGGAGGCCGGCAGGCGAAGCCGGGCAACGCCGGATCAACGCAGCGATCTCTATTCGCTGGGAATCACCTTCTACGAGCTTCTCACGCGCCGCCTGCCGCTGGAGGCCGGCACCCCGGCGGAATGGCTGCATGCGCACGTGGCGATCAGCCCGCCGCGCCCGGAACTGGCGCGGGGCGATATCCCGCCGGTGTTGGGCGACGTGATCCTGAAGCTGCTCGCAAAGGATCCGGCGGACCGGTATCAGACCAGCGCCGCGCTCCACGCCGATCTGGCGCATTGCCGCGCGGAATGGGCGGCGCGCGGCACCATCGAACCGTTCGAGCTCGGCCGCGCCGACGCACGCTTCGCCGCCGGCCGGGCACAGACCCTGTTCGGGCGCGAGCCACAGATCGGAGCGCTCGCCCGCGCCTTTAGCAGGGTTGCCATGTCCAGCCGTTCGGAAGTGGTGCTGGTCGGCGGCGCCGCGGGCATCGGCAAGTCGGCGTTGCTCGGCACGCTACCGGCCGGCGCGGCGGCACTTCGTTATTTCGCCCAGGGCAAGGCCGAACAGTTGCAATCCGCCGCGCCGTATTCGCCGTTGGTGCAGGCGCTTCGCGCGCTGGCCGTGCAACTGCTCAGCCGCGATCAGGCCGAAGTCGATCGCGTCCGCGCCGCGCTGCTTTCCGGCCTGGGCGGCCATGGCAGGCTGATCATCGATCTTGTTCCCGAGATGGAAATCCTGATCGGCGCGCAGCCCGCCGTCGCGGAGCTCCCGGCGCCCCAGGCGCTCGCGCGCATCCATACCGCGCTGGCGCAAAGCCTGGCCGCGTTCGCGCAGAGCGGGAGCCCGCTGCTCCTGTTCCTCGACGATCTGCAATGGGTCGACGAGGCGACCAGCACCTTCCTGCTCGCCCTGCTGGCAAACATGCCGCCGGACATTCTGCTCGTCGTCGCCTATCGCGACGAAGACGAGACTCGACTGGGTGCGATCGAGGCGGTTCGCGGGCGGGCCGAGGAGACGCAGGTGCCGCTCACCGGCCTGGTGCTGCGTCCTCTCAGCGCCAGCGACGTTATCGCGCTGATCGGCACCGTCCTCCATGGTGTTTCGGATCGCGTGACGCCTCTCGCCGGCCGCATCCACGAAAAGACCGGGGGCAACCCTTTCTTCGTCAGCCAATTGCTGCGAACGCTGATCGACGATCAGGTCATTCGCCACGATCGCCAGCGACTGGCGTGGGAATGGGATCTGGACGCCGTCGATGCGCATGCGCATTCCGATAACGTCGTCGATCTGATGGTGCGCCGCCTGCACCGTCTTCCCGACGCCACCGTCGCGATCCTCCGCCAGATGGCCTATGTCGGCAGCCGCTGCGACGAGGCGCTGTTCATGGCGGTGACCGGGCTGGACGCGGCAGCGTTGCGCAGCGCCGCGCACGCCGCGCACGAGGCAGGGCTGCTCAACCGCGACGGCGTGGACTATGCCTTCGCCCATGATCGCGTGCTGGAGGCGGCCTATGCGCTGACCCCCGCCGCCGACCGCGCGCTGCAGCATGCGCGGATCGCCAACATCATGATCGGCGTTTCGCACGATCGACTGGGCGAACGCGCATTCGACATCGCCAACCAGATCGAACGCGCCGACAAGGCCGCGCTTTCCCGCGAGGAGACCACGGCGTTCGTCACCGCGCTGGTGCTCGCCGCGCAAAAGGCGAAGGGCGCAGCGGCGCTGGACCAGGCGATCGACTATCTCTCCGCGGGGATCGCGCTGCTGGGGCCGATGGCGTGGGAAGAGCGCTATGCGCGCATGTACGGCGCCAGTCTGTTTCGTGCCGAATGCCACCTTGCCAACGCGGACCTGGTCGCTGCAACAACCGAAATCGGGGCGCTGATCGATCATGCGCAAAACCCGGTAGACCTTGCGCGCGGCTACCGGCTGCGTGCGACGTTGGAAACGGTGCAGTCCAACTATGACGATGCGACCGGCTCGGCACTGGCCGGCCTGGCCCTGCTCGGCATCGACCTATCGCGCGATCCCTCGTCCGCGCAGCTGGCCACGGCGTATGAGACGGTCGTCGCACGCCTGGGCGAGCGGCGGATCGCGGATCTCGTCCAGCTTCCCGTCGCCAGCAACGACAGGGTCGAAGTGGCGATGGAGCTGCTGGCGACGCTCGCCTCGTCCTTCTTCATCGAGGGCGGGCTGGCGTTCCTGCACCTTGCCAAGATCGTCGAGCTTACCCTGGAGCACGGTACCTCGCCGGCCTGTGCCTATGGACTGGCCTGGTTCGGCGTCTTCATCGCGCACCACTACGATGCCTATCCCGAAGGGCGGGCATATGCCGAAGTCGCGCTCGCGATCGTGGAGCGCCGCGGCTATGATTCGGGGCGAACCGCAACGCTGGTGGCACTCGATCAGGTCCTGCCCTGGACGGCGCCGCTTGCGGAGGCCCTGGCCTATGCCCGGGAAGGCGTGTCGACCGGACGCGCAGCGGGGGATCTCGGCATGGCATGCTATGCCTGCAACCACGTCGTATCGGACCTGCTCGCGATGGGGGCGTACCTCCCCGGGGTAGAGCACGAGATCGAGCGCGGCTTCGTCCTCACGCGCGGGATCGGATATCTCGATGTCGAACGGATCATCGCCGCCCAGCACGGCCTCGTCCGCGCAGTGCGCTATGGGGCGGATCCGCAGGCGATCGCCAGCCCGGCGGCGCAGCGCGTGGTCGATAGCGACGGACGGCGCATCTCCCGTCCGACGCTGTTCTGGCAAGCGCTGTATGCCGGGATGCGCCACGTATTCCAGGGCGCGTTCGATGCCGCTGCGGAATGGCTGGCGCACGCGGAACCGCGGCTGTGGTCGCTGCCGGCGCATATCGATGTGGCCAGCTATCATCTCTTCCGGGCGGTTGCGGACGCCCATGCCGGACCTGCGACCGCCGCGCGCGTGGCAGCGGTGGCCGCGCATGGACGCCGCCTCGCAGATTGGGCAGCACTGAACCCGCTCACCTTTCGCAGCAAGGCCCTGCTCGTCGAGGCCGAGCTGGCCCGGATGCAGGGCCGCACGGGCGACGCCATCGCGCTGTACGACCGCGCCGCGAGCGCCGCCGTTGCCGCGGGCTTCGTCCACGAACAGGCGCTGATCCACGATCTCGCCGGGCGGCTGTGCGCGGCAAGCGCCATGTCCACTGCCGCCACCGCGCATTTCCGGGTCGCCCGCGACGCCTATCGCAGCTGGGGGGCCGATGCGATGGTACACCTGCTGGAGGAGCGCCACCCCACCCTCGCGGCCGATACTTCCGGTGCGACCCCCGTGGTCGGCGCCGCCGGCGAGAGCGCGCTGGATCTGGCCGTCGCGATGGAGGCCGCGCAGGCGCTGTCGGAAGAAATCGTGCTGGACCGGCTGGTCGAGACGTTGATGAAGCACATGATCGTGCATGCCGGTGCCGAGCAGGGCATGCTTCTGCTGATGCGCGACGGCGTGGCGACGATCGAAGCGGTGGGGCGGGTGATCGATCGCGAAGTCATCGTCACGCGAATTGCGGGGCTGCCGACGCCGCACGACATCCCGCCCGCCATCCTCAACACCGTCCTGCGCACCAAAAAGATCTACATCTCCACCGAAGCGCCGCCGCCCTTCGACCAGATGGGCGAACAAGCCGCCCGATCGGTGCTCTGCCTGCCGCTGGTGAAGCGCGGGGAACTGATCGGCCTCCTGTATCTGGAGAATGATCTCGCGGCGGGGGTGTTTACGCCGGTGCGCACCAACATGCTCGAGATCCTGGCCGCGCAGGCGGCGATTTCGCTGACCACGGCAACGCTATATGCCGAGCTGCTCGAGGAAAACGCGCGTCGCGCCCGTACCGAGGCATCGCTGCGTACCGCGCGGGCGGAGCTGGCGAGAACTTCGCACCTTACCGTGATGGGCGGCCTTGCCGCGTCGATCGCGCATGAGATCAACCAGCCGCTGTCGGTGATCGTCGCCAATGCCGGGGCGGGCCTGCGCTGGCTGGGCCGCGACGCGCCCGACATCCCCGAAGCGCTCGCCAGCCTGGAGAGCATTCGCCACGACGGATTGCGCGCTGCAAACATCGTCAAGGGCCTGCGCGCGCTCGCCAAGCAGGCGCCGCTCGTGCTCGTTCCCACCAATATCGATGCGCTGATCCGCGAAGTCCTCCATCTGACCGCCACCGAGATCGAGGCAAAGCAAGTCGACGTCTTCACTTCGCTGCAATCCGAAGACGATCTGGTGCCGGCGGATCCCGTGCAATTGCAGCAGGTGCTGGTCAACCTCATCACCAACGCGGTCGAGGCGATGGAGGCAGAGCCGAAGCGGCATCTGTTCATCACCTCCCAGCGGGAGGGCGACGCCGTCCGCGTTCGCATAAGGGATACCGGACCCGGCCTGAACACCGACGATGCCGATCAGATCTTCCAGGCCTTCTTCACCACTAAGGCGAACGGCATGGGCATGGGCCTGGCGATCTGCCGGTCGATCATCGAAGCCCATTCGGGGCGGCTGGAAGCCCTTTCCAATCCGGAGGGGGGCACCAGTTTTCACTTCACGCTGCCGATGGTGGCCGCGGAGGCATAGCCGCCTGCGGCCACCCGCTCAGAGCCTCGCCCAACGCCGCCCGAGCGCGATCCCATAGGCGAGCAGATCGCGCCCATAGGCCAGTTGGTCCCGCTGGAAAGCGGAAAGTGCGGCGTCGAAGCCGATGTCCGCCCGGCGCAGCTGGTCTGCGATCGCCAGCGCGTCGCGCGCAGCCTTCGCCGCACCGCCCGCGGTATGCGGCCGCACGACAAACGCGGCGTCGCCGATCAGCGCGGTGCGGCCGAACACGCTTTGCGGCACACCCAGATCGACGATCGTCTGGAGGAACGGATCGGGCGTCGCCGCCACCAGGTGCGCGAACGCAGGATGCAGTTCGCGCGCGGCAAAATCCGGCAACGCGGCGACGACATCGTCCCGCGTCATGCCGCGCTGGAGCGATGCCGCGCGCTGCTGGCCATCGCGATCGACGAGCAGCGCATCGCGCTCCTGCGGGTTGGCGCCGACATACCAGACCCAGTTCATCCGGCGCTCGCCCGGCCCGGTACCGAGATCGTCGCCCGGAATGAAATAGGCGAGCGCATGGCCGCCCGAACGGGCGTCGGCGAAGGTGAACACATCGTCGAACACCGCCACCAGATCGCGCGGCATGTCGGCTTCGCGGATCGTCCCGCGCCAGGCGACATAGCCGGCATAGCTAGCCTCCAGTTCGGGCAGCATCCGGTGCCGGATCGCCGATCGGCTGCCGTCGGCGGCGATCAGCACATCCGCCGCCACCGTGCCGAAGCCGGCAATCGGAATCTCCAGGCCGCTGCCACGCGGCGCCGCCTCGCCCACCACTGCGCCCGCATGATAGCGTTCGGCCGGGAACTGGCGCATCAACATCGTATGGACCGCCTGCCACGAGGTGAAGGTCTGCGGCATCACCTGGAGCGGGCTGGCAGTGCCGTCCGCTTCCAGCGTGCGCCGTCCAGCGCAGCGCGTGATCGGCAGGCGCGGACTGCCGGGCACCTGCACCAGCGCCATCAGTTCGGGCTGGATCACCAGGCCGGCGCCGGTCGAGCGCAGCGCAGAGGGGTCCCGCTCGAACAGGTCGACATCGATCCCGGCGCGGTGCAGCGCCACGCCGGCGCCAAGGCCCGCGATCGATCCGCCCGCGACCACCACGCGCGGCCACCCCATCGCGGCGCTCACGCCGACACCGCCGTCGTGGCATTTGCGGGCAGCGTCAGTGCATGGCGGAGCGTATCGAGCAACACCGCCGGCGGCTGCGCCCCGCTCAGCAGGAACTGCGCGTTGAACAGGAAGGTGGGAACGCCGTTGATGCCCGACTGCCGCGCGACAAGGCTCTGTTGCTCGACCAGTTCGATCAGGTCGGCGCTCACCGAGGGTCCGTGGTCGAAGCCCAGCCCCCGCGCGATGTCGCGCAGCACCTCGGCCTGGCCGATGTCCCGGCCCTCGACGAAATAGGCGGTGAACAACGCTTCCACCGTCCGGCCCTGGAGGCGCTCCCCGCCCGCCCGCCGCGCATCGGCGATCAGGACGTGCGAGGCGAGCGTGTTGGGCGTGCGGGCGATCCGATCGTAGCGGAAATCGATGCCCGCTTCACGGCCCAGCGCGGTCATCTGCGCGTCCAGGTCGCGGCTCTTGGTAATCGTGCCGAACTTGGCGGCACGGTAGGTCGCGCGGTCCATGCCGTCATCGGGCATGTCGGGATTGAGCTGATAGGGCAGCCATTCGATCGACAGGGCAAAGCCCTCTTGCTGCAGGGTCGGCAGCACCGCTTCCAGCCTGCGCTTGCCGATGAAGCACCACGGGCAGATCGTGTCCGATACGATCGAGAGCATGGCGCGCCGCGGCGCCATTTCCTGCTCGGGGCGATCGCCGGCGTCCTGGGGATCTAGCTGTTCCATATCCGAAGTTCCTTCCGTCGGGGCAACGGGCCGGAACGTCGGCGTGGCGGCCGCCCATTGAAATCATACAATGGTTTGGCGTCCATCTCTCTGTTTTTTCAGGGTTGAAGGCCAACTCCAGCCAGTGCCCGGTTGCTGCCGCGCCAATCGCCAAACCTTCGTATGGATTACGTCCGGCATCCCAACCGCATAGATCAGCCCTGCAAGAGAAAACGAATGCACCGCTCCTGCAAACGACTTCACGGCGTTTGCTAACGTGTGTCCGCATTTTCCAAAACCAGGGAGGCCGACATGAATACGCCCGAACTACACTTGTCCCGGCGCGGTCTTCTGACCGCCACGACGGGGTTCGCCGCAGCAGCGTGCATTCCGCGCGCCGCTCTGGCCGCCACCACCACCAATCAATCTGGAGACCACATCATGAGCAGCGGTTATGTGAAGACGCGCGACGGCACCGAGATCTTCTTCAAGGACTGGGGCCCCCGCAATGCCCAGCCGATCGTCTTCCATCATGGCTGGCCGCTCAGCGCCGATGACTGGGATACCCAGATGCTGTTCTTCCTCGCCAACGGCTACCGCGTCGTCGCGCATGACCGTCGCGGCCATGGCCGCTCGTCGCAGGTCGATACCGGCAACGACATGGATCATTATGCCGCCGATGCCTCGGCCGTGGTCGAGCATCTCGATCTGCGCAACGCGGTGCACATCGGCCACTCCACCGGCGGCGGCGAAGTCGCGCGCTATGTGGCGAAGTTCGGCCAGCCCCAGGGCCGCGTCGCCAAGGCGGTGCTGGTCAGCTCGGTCCCGCCGCTGATGCTGCAGACCGCGGCCAACCCGGGCGGCACGCCGATGTCGGTGTTTGACGGCTTCCGGTCCGCGCTCGCGGCGAACCGCGCCGAATTCTACACCGCGGTCGCCTCGGGTCCGTTCTACGGCTTCAACCGGCCGGGCGCCAAGGTCTCGCAGTCGGTGATCGACAATTGGTGGCGCCAGGGCATGATGGGGGGCGCGCTCGCCCAGTATGAAGGCATCAAGGCCTTTTCGGAGACCGACCAGACCAACGACCTCAAGGCGATCACCGTCCCCACGCTGGTGCTGCAGGGCGATGACGACCAGGTCGTGCCCTATACCGATGCCTCGATGCTGCAGATCAAGCTGCTCCAGCACGGCGAGATCAAGATCTACAAGGGCTTCCCGCATGGCATGCTGACCACGCATGCCGATGTGATCAATCCCGATCTGCTGGCGTTCGTGAAGAAGTAACGATCGTCACATCGAAGGCGCGGAGGGCGACGCAAGTCGCCCTCCGTTTCCGTATGTGCGCTGGACGAGTCAGCGGCGCCAGCCGCCGCCCAGGCTTCGGAACAGCGCGACGGCGGCCTGCAGACGGGCGCCGCGCACCTCGGCCACCGCAAGCTGGGCATCGAGCAGGCTGCGCTGCGCGACCAGCCGCTCTAGCGAGGCATCATAGCCCGCCTTGGTCCGCGCGTCGGCGAGCACAAACGCCCGATCCAGCGCGTCGCGCTGGCGCCGGGCCGCTGCATCCTCCCGCGCTAGCGCCGCCGACGCCGCCAGCGCATTCTCGACATCGGCGAACGCCGACAGGACCGTCCGGCGATAGGCGAACGCCGCCGCATCCCGGCGCGCGGCGGCACCCGATTGCGCCGCTCGCAGCCGCCCGCCTTCGAACAGCGGCGCGAGCACCGATCCCCCCAGCGCGAACAGGCTGACCGGATCGGCGATCGCGCTCGACGCGACCGCGCCGCCGGAAGCCTCCAGCCGCACACGCGGCAGGAACGCCGCCCGCGCCGCATCCAGATCGTGATCGGCGGCGGCGAGATCGGCTTCCGCCTCGGCGATGTCAGGACGCTGCCGCAGCAGTTCCGAGGGCAGCGCCGCCGGCGGATCGGGCAGCATCAGGGCATCCAGCCCGCGCCCCCGCTGCACCGCTTCCGGAACGCTGCCGGCCAGCAGGCTGAGCGCGTTTTCCTGGCGCGCGATGGCGCGTTCGGTGGCGGGCACCAGTCGCGCAGCCGTCTCGAATTCCGCGTCCGCCTGCGCCAGCTGGAGTTGCGAGGAATAGCCGGCATCCACCCGGCGGCGGACCAGCCCTCTTTCCTGCGCGCGGGCGTCGAGCGCTGCCTGGGCGATCGCCCGCTTCGCGTCGAGCACGCACAGCCCGACATAGCCCTCGACCACCGCGGCGACCACGGCGAGGCGCGCGGCATCCTGCGCGGCCTCGCTCGCCAGCAGCCGCGCGCGGGCGGCTTCGGTCGCGGCGGAGAGCCGGTGGAACAGGTCGATCTCATAGCCGGCGGTGAACGCGCCGGTCGCATAGCGCTGGTCGAGCCCGGCGCCGAATGCGTTCAGCGTGCGCTCCTGCCCACCCTGCCCGCTCAGGCCAAGCGATGGACGTGCCTGCCCTGCCGCCAGCTGGAACCCGGCCCGCGCCTCGGCGGTGCGTGCCGTCGCCTCGAGCAGGTCGTTGTTGCGGGCGAGCGCCTGGGTAATCAGCGCGTCCAGCGCCGGATCGCCGAAGCCGCGCCACCAGCGGGCATCGATCGCGCCGCCGTCCGCCGTGCCGCTCCGCCAGCCGACGGGCACCGGCACCACGGCCGCTGCGGGCATCGGCGGCCGCGGCCCCGCACAACCGGCGAGCAGCAGCATCGCACCGGCGGTCGCCCGCACGTGCCTCACGACGCGCCCGGATCGATATGGGTTTCCACCGACATGCCCGGCCGCAGCCTTGGCGCGAGCGGCTGGCCGGGATCGATCGTGATCAGCACGCCGATCCGCTGCGGGATCTTGACGAAATTGCCGGTGGCGTTGTCGGGCTTGAGCACCGCGAACTCCCAGCCGGTCGCGGGCGCGATCCGCGCGATGCGGCCGGACAGGCGCTGCCCGCCAAGCGCATCGACGGTGAAGCGCACCCGCTGGCCCACCGCCATGCGGGCAGT
>Ga0307412_10001228_pt1 | contig 14549 bp, 10 predicted proteins | sample DK1Cmetagenome_3_FD_203823 | JGI IMG/M metagenome (GOLD analysis project Ga0307412, IMG submission 203823) | Maize rhizosphere microbial communities from greenhouse at UC Davis, California, United States - DK15-C-1 | ecosystem: Host-associated > Plants > Roots > Rhizosphere > Soil | place: USA...
TCGCCTGGTCGGCGTGGTCGATGCGAACGGCCCGTCCAACCCGCATTTGATCCAGACGATCAAGGCGCCGGGCGCGTGGCTGGCCAACTATGGCACCTATCCGTGGATGCTCGCAGCCCCGCTGCTCGGCTTTCTCGGCCCGGTGCTGGCGCTGATCGGCATTCGCGGGCGCAAGGGCGCGCTGGTGTTCACGGGGTCCTCGCTCGCCACGGTCGGCATCATCGCCACCGTCGGCCTGTCGATGTTCCCGTTCATCCTGCCGAGTTCGATCGACCCGGCCTCCAGCCTCACCGCCTGGAACGCCTCGTCGAGCCACCTCACGCTGTTCATCATGCTGGTCTGCACGCTCATCTTCCTGCCGATCGTGCTGATCTACACCGCCTGGGTGTACAAGGTGATGTTCGGCCGCGTCACCGGGGAAGAAGTGCGCTTCAACCCCGACTTCTACTGAGGAGCAGCAGCCATGTGGTATTTCGCCTGGATTTTGGGAACCTGCCTGGCCGTTTCGGTCGCCGTGCTCAACGGCATCTGGCACGAGTTCCATTCGGACCCCGCGTCGGACCTGACGGTTCTCGACTGAACACAGAAAAAGGGGCGGCGTGATCGCTGCCCCTTTTTCCGCCCTGAAGGCCGGGCGATCCTGACAAGGGATCGCCCGGCCTTTTTGCTTTTCCTACATGGGTTCGCCGGCCGCGCGGCGTTCGAAGATTGTTGCCAGTTCCAGATGCAGGCGTTTGTGGCGCTCGTTCGGCGCGCGAGTCGCCCGATCGCGCTCCTGCTCGGCCCGCTGGCGGAAATGATGGGCAAGGGGCGCATGGTGCACGGTAGACATCGACCCGATCTCGTTTTGGGGTTGTGTCCCTAATGTCGTATTTATTCAGCTCCGCAGCCATTCCGTAGAAGTCACGGTGTGTATCGCTACGGGACTGCGCGCTTGCGCCCGGCGCAACGGCGGCGCGGCCCAGCTAGGTTCACGCTCCGACCTTCCCGCGCGTGGGAACCCTCCGGCGGAGGCTCCCGTTAGGCGGTCATCGCCATAACGACAGGAGAAAGATGTGGAGCGGTTGATCGCCGATCTTCCCGGCTGGGTGACCAGCATCGCGCTGATCGCGGCGGCCATCACGGTTGCGCTGCTCGTCCATCGCCTGGCGATCACGCTCGCGCGGCGGGCGGCGGCGCACACCAAGGGGCAGCTCGACGATATCGTGATTCGGCGGCTGTGCCGGCCGGGGCGGTGGCTGCTGGTCGCGATCGCCCTGTCGTTCGTCCAACCCGGGCTGGACCTGGGGGCGAGCGGTACGCGCGCCTGGGCGCAGGCGGCCGGCCTGCTGGTCCCCGGCCTGATCGGCTGGATGCTGGTGGCGCTGCTCGGCGTCTTGGTCGACTGGGTGCTGCTGCGCGCCGATGTGAGCGTGGCGGACAATCTGCGGGCGCGGCGACGGCGCACCCGCGCGTCGATCCTCCACCGCATCACGGTGTTCGTGATCGTGGCCATCACCTTCTGCCTGATGCTGATGAGCATCCCCAGCGTGCGCAGCATCGGCGTGACCCTGATCGCCTCCGCTGGCCTCGCGGCCCTCGCCGTGGGTGCCGCCGCCCAGCCGGCGCTCAAGAACCTGATCGCCGGCGTGCAGATGGCCTTTTCGGAGCCGATCCGGCTCGACGACGTGGTCATCATCGAAGGCGAATGGGGCCGGATCGAGGATATCCGCCTCACCTATGTGGTGGTGCGGATCTGGGACGATCGGCGCCTCGTGGTGCCGGTCTCGCAATTCCTCGAGAAGAGTTTCCAGAACTGGACGCGCGAGACCAGCCAGCTGCTCGGCAGCGTGTTCTGGTACCTCGATCCCGCCGCCGACATCCCCCGGCTGCGCGTCAAGTTGGAGGAACTGGTGAAGGCCAATCCGCGCTGGGACGGGCGCTTCTTCAACCTGCAGGTAACCGACACCAAGCCGGAGGCGATCGAGGTGCGCGGGCTGATGACGGCCAAGGATGCCTCGACCGCCTTCGACCTGCGTTGCGACATCCGCGAAGGGCTGCTCGCCTATATCCGGGAGCAGATGCCCGAGGCGCTGGTGCGCACCCGCGGGCTGCTCGACTTCACGCCTCGACCGGAAGCCGGGTCTCCGTCTCCATCGGCACGCTCGTGAGTTCGGCGGTGAACTTTTTGAGCCACCAGGTCACGTCCTGCTCGTCGACGCCCTTCTTCAGCACCTGCCAGCGCTCGATGCGCTCCTCGAGCGGCATGTTGAGCGCCTGGCAGATCGCGTCGGACACTTCCTCGGCGCTATAGGGGTTCACCAGCAGCGCTTCCTGCATCTGGATCGCGGCGCCGGCGAATTTGGAGAGGATCAGCACGCCCGGATCGGCCGGATCCTGCGCGGCGACATATTCCTTCGCCACCAGGTTCATCCCGTCGCGCAGAGGCGTGACGAGGCCGATCCGCGCGGCACGGTACACGCCCGCCAGCACGTCGCGCGGATAGCCCTGGTTGACGTAGCGCAGCGGCACCCAGTCGAGATCGGCATGGGCGCCGTTGATCTTGCCCGACAGCCCTTCCAGCGTGCTGCGAATGCGCTGATAGGTCTCCACCGTTGCCCGCGAGGGCGGCGCGATCTGCAGCAGGAACACTTCCTTGCGCTGCTCGGGATAGGTGGTGAGGAAGCGTTCATAGCCGAGGAACCGCTCCTCCAGCCCCTTCGAATAATCGAGCCGGTCGACGCCGACGATCATCGAACGGCCGACTGCGCTGGTGCGCATCTGCGCGAACGTGTCGCGCGCCGCGTCGCTCTCGGCCAGCGCCTCGAACTCCTTGGCGTCGATGCCGATCGGGCAGGCGACCAGCTTCACGCTCTTCAGGCCGATGCGCAGCACACCGTCGGGCTGGACCACGGCTTCCATCTCGGCGCGGGCGAAATCGATGAACGATTCCATCCATTCCTGGGTGTGGAAACCGATCACGTCATAGGCGAACAGCGTCTCGATCAGCTCGTGCGCCTTGGGCAGGCTGGAGAGCAGCCGGCGCGGCGGCCAAGGGATGTGCAGAAAGAAGCCGATCCGGTTGCGGCAGCCACGGCGGCGCAGTTCCTGGCCGAGCGGGAACATGTGATAATCCTGCACCCAGATCACGTCGTCCGGCTCGATCAGCGGGCGCACGGTCTCGGCGAAGCGCTCGTTGACGCGCTGATAGCCGCCGGCGAAACCGCGCTCGTACTCGGCGAGATCGATGCGGTAATGGAACAGCGGCCACAGCGTGCGGTTGGCGTAGCCGTTATAATATTCCTCGATATCCTGTTCCTCGAGGTCGACCGTCGCGGTGGTCACGCCCTGGCTGCGCTGCATGCTGATCTGGCCGGTGAACTGGTCGGTCTGCTCGCCGGACCAGCCGAACCAGATGCCGCCGTTTTCGCGCAGCGCCGCGGCGAGCGCGACGGCGAGGCCACCCTGCGCGCCCGAGTTGGAGCCATTGGGAGCGGAAACGCGGTTCGAGATGACAATGAGGCGGCTCAACGGATCGAACTCCAGGGCTTGCTCAGCAGGACGGCGCAATTGATCATGCCGACCAGCGAGTAGGTCTGGGGATAATTGCCCCACAATTCCCCGGTGACGGGGTCGATATCCTCGGAGAGCAGGCCGGCGGCGGTCCGCCTCGACAGCATCTCCTCGAACAGCGCGCGCGCATCGTCGGTTCGGCCGGTGATGTGCAGCGCTTCGATCAGCCAGAACGTACAGAAGTTGAACGCGGTTTCGGGCAGGCCGAAATCATCCTCGGTATCGTAGCGCAACATCGTCGATCCGCGGCGCAGGCCGGCTTCCACCGCCGCCAGTGTATCGACGAAGCGGGGGTCGTCCGGCGCCAGGAACCGCATCTCCAGCAGCTGGAGCAGGCTGGCGTCGAGATCGTCGCCGGAGAAGGTGGCGGAGAAGCGGTTGGTGTCCGCGCGCCACGCCTTTTCGAAGATCGTCGTGCGGATCGTGTCGGCGCGGTCCTGCCAGAAGGCGCGACGTTCCTCGAGGCCGAGGGCGTGCGCGGCATTGGCGAGCCGGTCGCACGCCGCCCAGCACATCGCCACCGAATAGGTGTGGACGCTCTGGCGGGTGCGCAGCTCCCACAGCCCGGCATCGGGCTGGTCGTGATGCTGCCAGGCGCGCTCGCCGACGCGCTCCAGCGCCTCGAAATCCTCGACGCCGGCGATGCGGTACAGCCGCTGGTCGAAGAACGCCTGGACGTTCGACAGGACGATCTGGCCATAGGCGTCGTGCTGGACCTGCTCATAGGCCTGGTTGCCGACGCGCACCGGGCCCATGCCGCGATAGCCGGCGAGATCGGGCGCCTCGCGCTCCTCCAGCGTCGCTTCGCCCAGCACGCCGTACAGCGGCTGGATATGGCCGCCGCGCGGTTCGGCGCGGGCGTCGTCGACGATGTTGCGTAAGTAGCCGAGATAGGATTCGAGCACGTCGAGCGCGCCCAGCCGGTTCAGCGCCTGCACCGTGTAATAGGCGTCGCGGATCCAGCAGTAGCGATAGTCCCAGTTGCGCTGCGAACCGGCATGTTCGGGGATCGAGGTGGTCAGCGCCGCCACGATCGCGCCGGTCTCCTCATGCTGACACAGCTTGAGGGTGACGGCGGCGCGGATCACCACCTCCTGCCACTCGAGCGGAATGTTGAGGCCGCGCACCCAATGTTGCCATTCGGCGATGCTGTTGAGCAGCATGTCGTCCACCGTCTCGGCGACGTCGCCGGTGAAGCTCTCGTCGGGGCCGAGGAAGAAGTGCAGCGGCTTCTCGACGCGGAACACGCGCTCCTCATCGACCATGCCCACCGGCGCGGTGGTGGTAAGCCGCAGCGTCATCGGCTCGACCAGGTAGCGCAGGTGGTTCGAACCGCCGATGCGGGTGGCGCAGGGCTTGCCCCAGCCGCAGCTGGGGCGCAGCTTCACCCGGATGCGCGGGCTGCCCGCCACCGGCTTGACGATGCGGGCGAAGGCGACCGGGCGATAGACCCGGCCCAGCCGCTGGAAGCGCGGGCAGAAATCGGTGACCTCGATCGCGTTGCCGGCCGCATCGGTGTGGCGGGTGACGAGGATCGGGGCGTTGCGCAGATACTGCTGCTCGATCGAGATGACGCCTTCCAGCGCGATGTCCCAATAGCCCGAATCGGGTTCTTCGCCGCCGACCAGTGCCGAGAAGAGCGGGTCGCCATCGACGCGCGGCACGCAGCCCCACACGAAGCGGCCGGCGCGATCGATCAGCGCGCTGACCTGGCAGTTGCCGATCGGCCAGAGATCGAGATTGGTCATGCGTGCACTCCGATCGCTGCGGCGAGCCAGGCAAGGACGCCGGAAACGCCATCGATGCGGTAGCGCGCGTCGGTGGGGCGGGGCGGGCCGACCAGCACGCCGGCGCCGCCGAGCAGCGCGACGGCAGAGAAGCCGGGCTCGTCGGTAACGTCGTCGCCCAGGAACACCGGGCGCCCGCCGGCAAAGCGCGGATCGGCCATCAGCGCGCGGATCGCGCTGCCCTTGTCGCCGCCCGGGCTGCGGACCTCGACCATCATCTTGCCGTGCTGGAGGTAGAGGCCGTGCTCGGCGGCGAGCCGTTCGCCCAGCGCGATGGCGTCGGCCTCGTGCTCGGGGTTCATGCGATAATGGACGGCGGCGCCGAGCGGCTTGTCCTCCAGCACCACGCCGGAGCGGGCATCGGTGAAATCGCGCATCGTGGCCAGCGCCTCGGCCAGCCCGGCGGGGCGTTCGGCCCGCTCGCGGCGGCCGTCGGACCAGCGGAACTCCATGCCGTGGCTGCCGACCACCGAAGGCGTGTGGTCGCCGAACATCGCCGCCAGATCCTCGGCTGGGCGGCCGCTGACCAAGGCGAGCCGGCCGTCGAGCTTTGCTTCCAGCGCGCGGATCAGGTCGACCAGCGTGCCGTCCACCACCACGCCGTCCGGATGGTCGGCGAGTTCGACCAGCGTTCCGTCGAAATCGAGGAACAGGCTGGCGGTATCAAGCAGGTCCGCCGGCGGCGGCATCAGCGAAACGGTATCCCGGTCGGGCATGCAACTCCTCATCGGGGCGCCAACAGGCGGGCGCACCCATGGGTTCGTTACGCGCGCGGGACCGATCCGTTCCCCGATCCGTCGGATTCATGCTGCACCTGCGTTGTGCCGAAGCGCAGCGACAGGCCGTGGTACAGCCGTTCCTTCGAGACGAGCTGCGCGGTGAAATCGGCGATCAGCGCAGCGGCCAGCAGCGGGAGCATCAGCCCGCGGCTCGCGGTCGTCTCAGCGATGATGATCACGGCCGTGAGCGGCGCGCGGACCACGCCGGTGAAATAGGCGACCATGCCGAGGAGGACGATCGTGCCCCCCGGCGCAGTGGGAAAGATCGGGCGGACAAGGTCGCCGACACCGGCGCCCACCGAGAGCGACGGGGCGAAGATGCCGCCGGGGATGCCGGCGACGGCGGTGGCGAGGGTCGTCACGAACTTGGCGGGGCTATACCACCACGGGATAGCGCCGGTGGTGATCGCGGTGCGCGCCGCGTCATAGCCGGTGCCCCAGGTGAGCCCGGTGGCGACGCCGAGCAGCGCCACCACCAGCCCGCAGGCGGCGGCGAAGACCAGCTTGTGGCGGCGGACCACGACGAGCGGACGCCAGTCGGAGCCGCCGGCCGCGAGCATCAGACGAGAGAACAGGCCCCCGGCGAGGCCGCCGACGATTCCCGCCACGGGGGCGGCGAGGATCGACTGGCGCAGCGGCAGGGTGTCGCGCATCACGCCGAAATAGACATAGTCGCCGGCGATCCCGAGGCTGGTCATGCCGGCAATCAGCACCGCGGCCATCACCAGCACCGCCATGCGCTGTTCATAGGCGGCGGCGAGTTCCTCGATCGCGAAGGCGACCCCGGCGAGCGGCGTGTTGAACGCCGCCGCCACGCCGGCCGCACCGCCGGCGATGAACACGGAGGCGCGGATCGGCACGCGGGCGAGGCGGTGGGCATAGCCCATGATCGAAGCCGCGACCTGCACCGTCGGCCCCTCGCGGCCGGTCGAGGCGCCGACCAGCACCGCGCCGATCGTCAGGACGAGCTTGAGGAGCACCGTCTTCGCGGAGGTCAGGCTGGTCATCGCGTGATCGGGATCGCGCGTTGCGGCCATCACCTGCGGAATGCCGGAGCCGGTAGCATCGGGCGCGAAGCGGCGGGTGGCCCAGGCGAAGAAGGCGAAGCCGGCGGGGGTAAGGAACAGCGGCAGCCACCACCAGGCCCGTTCCAGCGCGGTGAACCGGCCGGCGGCCCAGTCGGCCGCTTCGGCAAAGGCCAGTGCGACCAGGCCGATCACGATCGCCCCGCCCAGAAAGGCGACGCGGCGGCGCCAGAAGGAAGCCGTCGGCCCATGCCGGCGCACGATCGCGCGAACGCGGCGGGTGGTTCGGTGGTGGTCCATGCACTCCCTCAGCCAGGCCCCCCTGCGGGGGCTGTAGCGAGCAGGCCAGGAGAGCGCTACCCTTGATCCTCCCCGTGCCGGGGAGGATCAGGACGTCAAACGAACGCCGGCATGCCCGGCAGCAGCTTGTCGAGCGTCACCGGATATTCCCGCACCCGCACGCCACAGGCATTGTGGATCGCGTTCGCCACCGCCGCGCCGACGCCGCAAATGCCGAGTTCGCCCACCCCCTTCGCCTTCATCGGCGAACTCGTCGGGTCGGTCTCGTCCAGGAAGATCACGTCCTGGTGCGGGATGTCGGCATGGACCGGCACTTCATAGCCGGCGAGATCATGGTTGACGAAGAAGCCGAAGCGCTTGTCGACCGCCAGTTCCTCCATCAGCGCCGCGCCTGCGCCCATGGTCATGGCGCCGATCACCTGGCTGCGCGCCGATTTCGGGTTGAGGATACGGCCCGCCGCGCACACCGCCAGCATGCGCCGGATGCGCACTTCGGCAGTGGCGGCGTCGACGCCGACCTCGACGAAATGTGCGCCGAACGTCGATTGCTGCTGCTTCTTGGCGAGATCGCCATATTCCATATGGTCTTCGGCGACGATCTCGCCTGCCTTGGCGGCGTCGCCCAGCGCCGCGCTGCGGTTGCCCGCGCGGACCTTGCCGTCCTCAAACACGGCATCGGCCGAATTGAAGCCGAGCGCCGCCGTCACCTTGTCGCGCAGCGCGGCGCAGGCGGCATAGACGCCGGCGGTGGAGCTGTTCGCGCCCCACTGCCCGCCCGAGCCCGCCGAGACCGGATAGCTCGAATCGCCGAGCCGGACGACCACCTGGTCGAGCGGCACGCCGAGCATCTCCGCCGCGGTCTGCGCGATGATGGTGTAGGTGCCGGTGCCGATATCGGTCATGTCGGTTTCCACCGTGACCCGGCCCTTGGCGTCCAGCCGCACGCGCGCGGCCGAGCGCATGTTGAGGTTGTTGCGGAATGCCGCCGCCACGCCCATCCCGATCAGCCAGCGGCCATCGCGCAGCTTGCCCGGCGCACTGCTGCGCCGTGCCCAGCCGAACGTGTCCGCACCGATCTTCATGCACTCCACCAGCTTGCGCTGCGAGAAGGGGCGATCGGGCTTTTCGGGATCGACCTGGGTGTCATTGATAGTGCGGAAGGCGATCGGATCCATGCCGAGCTTCTCGGCCATCTCGTCCATCGCGATTTCCAGCGCCATCAGGCCCGGTGCCTCGCCCGGCGCGCGCATCGCATTGCCCTCCGGCAGATCGAGCACCGCGAGCCGCATCGCGGTCAGCCGGTTCTCGCCGGCGTAGAGCAGCTTGGTCTGCGACACCGCCGTCTCTGGGCCGCCGCCAGGCAGATCGCCCGATCCGCTTTCGTGCGCGATGGCGGTGATCTTGCCGTCGCGCGTCGTGCCGAGGCGGATGCGCTGGATGGTCGCGGGGCGATGCGTGGTATTGTTCGCGATCAGCGGGCGCTGCAGCGTGACCTTGACCGGTCGCTTCGCTTCGCGCGCGCCAAGCGCCGCCAGCACCGCATCCGCGCGCACGAACAGCTTGCCGCCGAAACCGCCGCCGATGAACGGCGAGATCAGGCGTACCTTGTCCTTCGGGATGCCGAGCGTCTTGGCGACATCGCCCTTGCCCCAGTTGATCATCTGGTTCGAGGTCCACAGCGTCAGCTCGTCGCCGTTCCACGCGGCGATCGAGGCGTGTGGTTCCATCATCGCATGGCTGTGATCGGGCGTGGTGTAGGTCGCATCGAACTGCACTGGGGCCGCCGCGAACGCCGCATCGAAATTGCCGACGCGATCAATGGGCGGGGCGGAACTGCCGCCGCCGTTGCCGTCGCCCGTGAGCGGCGCCGCCTTGAGCGCCTCGGCCAGATCGAACCGGCCCTTGTCGCGGGCATAGGTCACGCGGACCAGCGCCGCGGCGGCGCGCGCCTGCTCGAAGGTCTCCGCCACGACCAGCGCCACGGCCTGGTGGTAATGCTGGATTTCCGGGCCGCCGAGCAGGTTGGCGGTGTTGAAATTGCCCTTGGTCAGCTTGCCGGCATTCTCGGCGGTGACGATCGCGAGCACGCCCGGCGCGGCCTTGGCAGCGCTGAGGTCCATGCTCGTGATCCGCCCTTTGGCGATCGCGGAGCCGAGCACATAACCGTACGCAGCGCCGGGCGCGACGTCGTGCCGCTCATAGGCATAGGGCGCGCGGCCGGTGGTCTTGAGCGGGCCGTCGATCCGGTCGGTGGGCTTGCCGATCACCTTCAGGCGATCGATCGGGTTGGTCGTGGCGGGGGTATCGAACTTCATGGCTCAGCCCCTTGCTTCGCTCAGCACTGCGGCGAGCGTGCGCTCGGCCAGCAGCAGCTTGAATTCGTTGTCGTGCGTCGGCGAAGCGCCGGCAAAGGCGATCTTGGCAGTGGCTGCGGCACCCTTGGGGAGCGCTGCCTCAGCCGCTTCGACGCGCCACGGCTTGTGCGCCATGCCACCAAAGGCGACGCGGCCGGTACCTTCCTTCTGCACCACCGCCGCCACCGAGACGAGCGCGAAGGCGTAGGAGGCGCGGTCGCGCACCTTGTGGTAGAAATGCTTGCCGCCCAGCGGCTTGGGCAGCGTGACCGCGGTGATCAGCTCGCCGGGCTGCAGATTGTTGTCGAGGTGCGGCGTATCGCCCGGCAGGCGGTAGAAATCGGCGATGGCGATTCTGCGGGTCGCACCGTCCGGCTTCACCGTCTCCACCGTCGCGTCGAGCAGCCGCATCGCGATCGCCATGTCACCGGGATAGGTGGCGATGCATGCCTTGCTGGTGCCGATCACCGCGAGCTGGCGGCTGACCCCGCCGATCGCCGCGCAGCCGCTGCCGGGCTTGCGCTTGTTGCAGGGCTGGTTGGGGTCGTAGAAATAGGGGCAGCGGGTGCGCTGGAGCAGGTTGCCCGCGGTGGTCGCCTTGTTGCGCAGCTGGCCCGATGCGCCCGCGACGATCGCCCGCGTCAGCACCGCATAGTCGCGGCGGACGCGCTTGTCGGCGGCGAGATCGGTGTTGCGCACCAGCGCGCCGATGCGCAGCCCGCCGTCCGGCGTCTCCTCGATCCTGTCGAGCGCGAGCTTGTTGACGTCGATCAGATGTGCCGGCGTCTCGATCTCGAGCTTCATCAGGTCGAGCAAATTGGTGCCGCCGGCGATGAACTTGGCGCCGGGGGTCTTGGCGGCGAGGGCTGCGGCGTCGGCCGGGCTGCTCGCGCGGGTATAGTGGAACGCCTTCATGCCTGCCTCCGCCCCGCCGCTTCGCGGATCGCCTCGACGATGTTGGAATAGGCGCCGCAGCGGCAGATATTGCCGCTCATCCGCTCGCGGATCTCCATGTCGGTCAACGCAGGCGCGGCGGCGACATCGCCGGTCACGTGGCTGGGGACGCCGGCCTTGATCTCGTCGAGCACCGCCACCGCCGAGCAGATCTGGCCCGGCGTGCAATAGCCGCACTGATAGCCGTCATGCTTCACGAACGCGGCCTGCATCGGGTGCAGATCCTCGGGCGAGCCGAGGCCTTCGATGGTGGTCACGCTGTCACCATCGTGCATCACCGCCAGACTGAGGCAGCTATTGATGCGACGGCCGTTCACGATCACCGTGCAGGCGCCGCACTGGCCGTGGTCGCAGCCCTTCTTGGTGCCGGTGAGGTGAAGATGCTCGCGCAGCGCGTCGAGCAGCGTGGTGCGCGTGTCCACGGTGAGCTCGGCGGGCTCGCCGTTCACCTTGAGCTGGACGGGCAGGGTGGGAGGCGTCTCCATGGCCGCGGCCGGTTCCTTGTTGCTGGCGCCGGCGGGCAGGGCCGTCACCGCAGCGCACACCGCGCCGCTGACCAGCATCCCACGTCGCGATACGCCGATATCGGCTGGACTATCCATTCGGGCATCCCCTGCTTGCCTGCTCCGCTCCTCTATCGCGCGAGTGCCGGGGTTGTTCCGGCCGCGCTGGGACCGCGGGTTCATAAGCCAAACCTGTACCGGCTTTCCCCGGCAGCGGCAAATGTCCGCGCGGGCAGGTGAAAGCGGGTGCGGCATTGCATCTTTGCAACAGTTGCGTGACATTTTGTTTCCAAGGATGTCTGCAGCGTTGCCATATCAGAAATGACGTGCAGACATGCCGCAATGCGAAGGCGCACGAAAGTTGCGCCAGCTGCGGAGAAAATTTCCAACAAAGGGGCCTTTAATGTCATCCACCCTGAGAACTTGTCTTCTCGCGTCGACCATGCTGGTCGCCGCGATCGCAACGCCGGCGTACGCGCAACAAAGCGTTCCTGAATCGGAAGCGCAGGCTGAAGGCGCCAGCGAGATCGTCGTCACCGGTTCGCGGATCGCCCGCGCCGATCTTGAGCTGGCCAGCCCGGTCACCGTGATTGGTCAGCAGGAAATCAGCTTCCGCCAGCCGGGCTCGGCCGACGACATCCTGCGCACCCTGCCGGGCGTGCGACCGAATATCGGCGCGGGTGTGAACAACGGGTCGGATGGCTCCTCGACCGTCGAACTGCGCGGCATCGGCGCCCAGCGCACGCTGGTGCTGCTCGATGGCCGTCGTCTTACGCCCTATGGCCTCGATGGCCTGACCGACACCAACAACATTCCGGTCGCGCTGCTGCAGCGCATCGAAGTGCTGACGGGCGGCGCCTCGTCCACCTATGGCGCGGACGCGGTTGCGGGCGTCGTCAACTTCATCACGCGGCGCGATTTCTCGGGCATCGACGCCTCGGCCAGCTACCGCGTTTCCGAGCGGGGTGACTCGCAGCGCTTCAAGGCCGATCTGGTCGTCGGCGGCAACTTCGCGGAAGGCCGCGGCAACGTCGTGTTCAGCGTCGGCTATACCAAGTCCGATCCGCTGCTCCACCTCGACCGCAAGATCAGCGAAATTCCGATCAGCTCGACCACCGGCACCTTCAGCGGCGCCACCGCCGCGCAGGTGACGATCTTCGCCTCGCCGACCAACGCAGCGCTGGGCTTGCCGGCCAGCAGCTTCGGTGCCGTGGTCAACCCGACCACCGGGTTGCTGCAGGCAGCCACCGCGACCGATACCTACAACACGAATATCGGCACCTATTTCCAGACGCCGCTGGATCGCATCAACGTCTATTCGGCCGGCCGGTACGAGATCACCGACGGCATCGAGTTCTACGGCAACGCGATGTTCACCCGCAACAAGGTGGATACCCAGCTGGCGTCGTCCGGCACGTTCGGCAACACCTATCAGCTGTCGCTCAACAACCCCTATCTGCCGGCAGGCGTCCGCAACCAGCTGTGCACCGCGCGCAGCATCACTGCGGCGAACTGCGCCGCCGCCGCTGCGGTGCAGGGCGGCCCGGGCACGCCTGGCTATATCGAAGTGCCGGTGATCGCGCAGCGCCGCTTCACCGAATATGGCCCGCGCGGCAACAGCTTTGAATCGCGCATGTTCCAGGTGCAGGGCGGCCTGCGCGGCGAGATCGTCAGCGGGCTGAAATATGACCTTTCGGCGCAATATGGCGAGACGACGCAGAACCAGACCCGCCTGAACTGGGGTTCGTTCAGCAAGGTGCAGCAGGCCCTGCGCGCCTATAACACGTCCGGTGGCGTGCGCTGCGCGGACACGACCAACAACTGCGTCCCGCTCAATCTGTTCGGCCCCAACGGGTCGATCACGCAGGCGCAGATCGCGTTCATCGATCTGGATGCGATCATCAACCGCACCGTCACCCAGACGGTGGTGAACGGCAGCGTCTCGGGCGACCTGTTCGCATCGCCGTTCGCGACCAACAAGATCGCGTTCGCGGTGGGCGGCGAATATCGCAAGGTGACCGCGGCCAGCCAGCCCGACGGCCCCTCGCAGATCCAGGGCGAAGTGCTGGGCACCGGCGCGCGGACGCCCCCGGATGTGGGCCGCTACAGCGTGAAGGAAGTGTTCGGCGAACTCATCGCGCCGCTGATCGAAGACAAGCCGTTCATCCACAAGCTGACCGTGGAAGCCGGTATCCGCTACTCGGACTACACCACCACCGGCGGCAGCACGACGTGGAAGGCGGGCGGTACCTGGGAGCCCTATGAAGGCTTCAAGTTCCGCGGCAGCTATCAGGTGGCGGTCCGCTCGCCCAACATCCAGGAGCTGTACCAGTCGCCGGTGCAGGGCCTGGGCAACCTGACCGCCGATCCCTGCCAGGGCGCGATCTCGGGCGGGCTTGCGCAGCTCTGCATCGCGACGGGTGCGCCGGCTAACACGGTCGGTTCGATCCCGGCACCGACCTCGGGCCAGATCAACAACACCAGCTCGGGCAACCGCAATCTCGACGTCGAGCGCGCCAAGACCTGGACGCTGGGCGGCGTGTTCGCGCCGCGCGCGATCAAGGGCTTCTCGCTCACCGTCGACTATTTCAACATCCGGGTGCGCGATGCGATCACCCAGCCGGCGCAGGCGGACATCCTGAACGGCTGCTATTCGTCTGCGCTCAACCCCGGCTTCAGCTACAACGCCTTCTGCCAGCTGATCGGCCGCAATCCGCTCACCGGCAGCCTGAACGGCGCAGGTGAAACGCCCGGCGTGATCCTGACCTACTCCAACCTGGGCGTGATCGAGACGGCGGGCATCGAGCTGGGCGTCAACCAGACGGTGCGGCTGAACGACATCGGCATCAACGACGAGGGCAGCGTCACGGCGAGCTTCAACGGCACCCGCCTGAGCTACTACCACTTCCAGGCGACGCCCAACGCGATCAACCGCGACTGCACCGGCTATTACAGCCCGAGCGGTTGCACCAATCCGCGTGCCAAGTATCGCTGGAACGGCCGTCTGACCTATGGCCGCGAGCTGTTCGACATCTCGCTGCTGTGGACTCACATCAGCCAGGTGAGCCTGGAGCCGTTCCTCGCCACGCGCCTGCCGGGCAACGTCGCGCAGCCGGGCGGCCCGAACCCGACGACGGTGCTGGAGAAGTTCCGCAGCATCCCGACCTACGACTATTTCGATCTCTCGGCGCGCGTGAGCCCGACCAAGATGTTCGATCTCAACCTGACCGTGAACAACCTGTTCGATCGCAAGCCGCCGCTCGTCGGTTCGGGCGTCGGGGGCACCGCCTTCAAC
>Ga0307412_10001230_pt1 | contig 14534 bp, 16 predicted proteins | sample DK1Cmetagenome_3_FD_203823 | JGI IMG/M metagenome (GOLD analysis project Ga0307412, IMG submission 203823) | Maize rhizosphere microbial communities from greenhouse at UC Davis, California, United States - DK15-C-1 | ecosystem: Host-associated > Plants > Roots > Rhizosphere > Soil | place: USA...
AGATCGACGGCAGCGTGAAGTTCTACCTGGCCGGCAACAAACCGGCCGGCAACGTCACCGTGGTCAGCCCAGGCGCGGTAACCAACAAGAAAACCAACGCCTTCAACAAGTCCGACGAAGTGGCCTGCGAATGGGTGCTGCAATCGGCACTGATCAGCCTGCACCAAGCCGCCAAGAACGCCGGCGCCAACGCCGTCACCAACATCGTCAGCTTCTACAAGAGCAACGAACGCAAGGACCCAACGACCTATGAATGCCACGCCGGGGCAATCATGGCGGGTGTTGCGTTGAAAGGGGATTTGGCGAAGGTGCAGTAGCTGGATTTTGGGGCTTACATAGATAAATCCACTGTGGGAGCGAGCTTGCTCGCGATTGCGTCAGTACATGCAGCATCACCGGCACTGACCCACCGCTATCGCGAGCAAGCTCGCTCCCACAGGTATCGCCCCGTGGCGAGGGAGCTTGCTCCCGCTGGGCTGCGCAGCGGCCCCAGCAACCTAGCTAACCACACCCCCTTCAAACTCCCTCTCCAACATCGCCAAAAACGCCTCCCTGGCAGGATGCCGACCCGCGTTTTCATGCCAATAAAACAGATTGTCTACGCCTGCCAATTCCGGAAATTCGTACCCCGTCCAACCCGCCCCCTGGCGATACTGCTCATAGATCCCCCTGGGAACCAGCGAAACACCCGCCCCAGCGCTGACACAGCCAACGATAGCGCCATAGCTGGCGATACTGATGATCGGCTGAACCTGACCGTGGCGCAGCAACCACTGCTCCAGTGCCAGGCGGTACGGACAACCGACAGGCCACATGAAAATCGCCTGGCCTTGCAAATCCGCCGCACTGCGCAGCGGGCCAAGGGAATCGGCTGCAATGAGCACCAGATCCTCACGGTACATCACCGCTCGCTTCAGCCCGGGCCGCTCCACGTCAACCGCGACAATCGCAGCGTCGAGCCGGTGCTGCCGGATATCCTCCAGCAACTGAGCCCAGGTCCCCGTGCTCAGTTCCAGCGACACCTGCGGGTACTGCGCGTGATATTTAGCCAACAACTGGGGCAGGCGCCCGGTGGCGCTGGACTCGATCGCACCAATGCGCAACGGTCCACTCGGAGCGTTGGAGGGTGCGATTGCGCGGCGAGCCTCTTCCGTCAGGCTGAGGATTCTCGTCGCATATTCCAGGAATATCTGTCCCGCCGGGCTGACTCGCAACCCACGTCCCTCGCGGAAAAACAACGACGTGCCCAGCTCTCGCTCCAGCGACTTGAGGCGGGCGGTGACATTGGACGGAACGCAGTGCAGCGTTTCAGCGGCACGCGCAATGCTGCCGGTGTCGCAGACCGCTTTCACCATGCGCAGTTGGGACAGTTCCATAGCTCACCCAAAGTGAATGATTGACTGAGTTTAAGTCACTTGTGGTGATAAGCCGCGTTTTCGATACTCCGAGACATGCACTTGGATGAAGACGCCGCCGATGCTCAACAAAGGTTCGGAACGATCGGACGTAAAGGTGACCCTGGCAGCAACGTTCGTCATTGTGTGCTGGGCCTATTCCCCGATTGGCATTCGCATCGGTCTCCAGGCCTACGAACCCGGCCACCTGGCCTTGATTAGATTTCTCATCGCCTCGACGTTCATGGCCGTATTGGCCTCGGTCAAGGGCATCGGCCTGCCTCGATTGAAGGACCTGCCATTGCTCGCCCTGCTGGGTTTTTTCGCCGTCAGCCTGCATCACATCGCCCTCAACTACGGGCAGCGAGGTGTCAGCGCTGGCGCCGCCAGTGTCCTGGCCCAATCCACACCATTGTTCAGTGCGCTACTGGCGCATTTCGCCTTCAAGAACAGCGTCAATGCTTGGCAATGGATGTGCGTGCTGTTGGGGTTGGCGGGCGCTGCCGTAGTGGTCGCGGGAGATCGTGGTTTCGGTCAGATAAATGCCCATGGGCTGCTGATCCTCCTGGCGGCGTTGTCCTGGAGCTTGTATTTCGCCCTGCAGAAACGCCATTGCCATCGCTACGACGGCTTGACCATGGTCTGTTACACCGTCTGGTCGGGCACCGCCCTGTTATTCGTATTCGCGCCTGGGCTGCTGGACGAGGCAAGACAAGCGCCCACTTCGGTGAATCTGGCCGTGCTGATGCTGGGCATCTTTCCCAGCGCGCTGGCCTACCTTGCCTGGGCCTATGTCCTCGCCCGCAGCGACGTGAGCCGAGCCTCCATGGCGCTTTACCTGATCCCTCCGGCCGCCATGCTGATGGCCTCGATGATCCTCGCCGAACGTCCGTCGGCAATGGTCATCGTCGGGGCGGCCACCGTGCTGACCAGCGTCCTTGCACTCAACCTTGACCCTACGAGGCTGCAAGCAAAACTCGGAAAGCGGAACACCTAATTTCCGAAATTTCCCACACCAAAACCCTTGAACTTCGCGCTACGGTCACATCCCAACCACAAGCCGGGAATGCCAAGGATGAACGAAGTGACCAAGAAAGCCGTGATCGTATTCAGCGGTGGTCAGGATTCCACCACCTGCCTGATCCACGCATTACCCCAGTACGACGAAATCCACTGCATTACTTTCGATTACGGCCAACGCCATCGCGCCGAGATTGAAGTGGCGAAGGACCTCGCCAAGCATTTTGGCGTGACGGCCCATAAGGTCCTGGACACCACGTTATTGAACGAGCTGGCGGTCAGTAGCCTGACTCGGGACAACATTCCGGTTCCGGCGGCGAACAGCAGCAAGGCCGGCCCGCCTAATACATTCGTACCGGGTCGCAATATTCTGTTTCTGACGTTGGCGTCGATCTATGCCTATCAGGTGGGTGCTGAAGCGGTGATCACCGGTGTGTGCGAGACGGATTTTTCAGGGTATCCGGATTGTCGGGACAGTTTTGTCAAAGCCATGAACATCGCGATTGAAACCGGCATGGATTACAAGCTGCGCATCGAGACTCCTTTGATGTGGCTGAATAAAGCAGAGACTTGGGCCTTGGCGGATTATTACGACCAGCTGGAGTTGGTGATGAACCGTACGCTGACTTGTTATAACGGGGTTGTGGGCAGTGGGTGTGGGGGATGTGATGCTTGCAGTCTTCGTGCAGGGGGGCTGAAGGCTTTTACTGAAAATAGAGAAAGGGTTATCAACGCGTTAACAAATAAAATAAACCAAAAAAATCTCTAAAAACCGGTGGCTGTCAAATTGACAGCCACCTTTTTAAGCAGGTTGAGCCTCGACAACGTACCTTTTGAATAGCGATCTGGCAGCATAAGCCGGGAATACATTAAAAACAGCAAAGCACATTTTTATGGCTATTTGCACGTAGACTATTTTCAGTATTTCGTCATTGGTCAATGACCCGTAAAACGCGATGAAGCAAAAAAGAAAGCTATCTATAACAACCGCAAAACAGGTACTGAGCAATACTCGCAGAAATAGGAACCTAGAGTTGGTTAACTCTTTTATTTTGCTCAATAAGTATGAATTTACATATTCAGAAAACAAAAAAGAAATAGAGGAGGCTACCAACGCTGACAGCACATGATTGATGACTTTTTCATAAGGAGCTTCAAGCTGCCAACCTGCCAGCCCAGGGAGCCAGCTACTAAATCCCAGCAAAACAAGAATGAACGCATTACTCGCAAAAGCAAAGTGAATGGCCTTCCTGGCAAGACGCAGACCATAAAACTCATTCAACATATCGACAACCAGAAATGTTAGCGGATAGAGGAACACGCCGGGAGTCACCACGACATCCAAAGCTTCTATATGCACCAATTTCGCTGCAGCAACGTTTGTAAAAACATACAATGCAAACAAGACCAGATTCAAAACAACATAAGTCATCCAAGAACGCTCGTGACGATCATTAACATCATAAACAGTCAAGGCACCCCCTCCGGAATAGAACTTCTTATAAATCTCCTTAACCTCCATTTTACTCAAATCATCTACAACTTCGCTTTTCAGCAAGTCAGCCAACTTTACCTTGATAACCTTACCAGTAGAAACGATCATTATGACAGCAAGACTTTTACTCTTCTCGAATCCCAGCAATTTATATTTGTGATTATCGCCCTCCCTATAACCGACCATTGAACCGTTCCTCTATTATGCTCCCCACAACCAAATCAGTACCAACCTCACCACACAACCCAGTTACCACATAAAGCTTTTCGGTTCTCCTGCCATATATCAATGTCTCTCCCCCGCTATTCACCACACCTTTTTTCACTATCAACAGATCTCCCAAATCGTACATACCATCGATATTTTCCTCAAGTGAAACCCCGATCAGGTTCCTGCCCACTCCAAAGTAATAGGTCAAAGGACAACAAGTTATCAGCTCACCAATCCTCTTATTAAAATCACTAACAATCCGACTTTGCCTAATAACAGGCACAGCCGCCGGATTCATATTACCGAGTAGGGGAATCGTATCCTCCGCGCCTTCTCTCTCTTCGAAATCGATAGTTTCAATCTCTTCATAAGACACACCAAAAAAGTCAGATATCTTACGAATAGTGGATTGCTGTACGTTAACCACCCGCCCCTCTAATATATTGTAAATCGTCGTTCTGGTTAAACCACTGGCGTTGCATAACGAAAGCCGTGTCTCGCCGCGACTCCTCATCAGATACCTAATATTGTTTTTTAGATTCTCTGTTTTTTCTCTTTTAAACATATACGTCACCATCCCTTGAAATCGCGACTGACCACAACCCAGACAAGTGCCAGGGCGCCACTTGAGGGAGCGACATATTACACAGAATGAACTACTAAGAAAAACAAACAAAGCTAGAAGCACTGAAAGACCCCACCACGATTATTTGCAACAATAAATATACGGAACAATCCTACGCACAAACAAAAACTTTCCTACGGAAATATCCGCATGCTAAGAATAGCTCTTCTGCAAGTATCATTTATTTACACAGACGTTCATTATTTTGATTAATAAAACTGAATTTTCTGGTAATAAATAGACCGAACCGTCATCCCCGATGTATGGCTATAGGCTGCCCTGTGTGACGTATGGGTTTGACACTTTCTTAAATCATGCAAGGAGCTGCAAATGAAGAATGTCACCTTGGACTCCCCACCCCTCGAACACGCTGATAATGAAAACGTCACGCCCCTCAGTCAGCACAATCAAGAGCAACCTGGTCTCGGCAGTCACGTCTTCACCATCCTCCCCAACATCGACACCCAGTCCCTGCTCTGCCACGCCAGCGAAACCCTCGCCTCCCTGAACGTCATGTCCACTGACCTTGCAGGCGAGCTGCAAGGTGCGCACCGCAGCATGGCGATGGCCCTCCAGCAACTGACGGAGCTGGGCGAGTTGCTGGTCAATCGCGCACTGGAAAACCTCGAGCCACCCATAGGCTCGTCGGACGCTTCGTCAACCAACCAACGCTAACTCACCAACCCAGGAGGGTTTTTGTAATGAAAAGGTACAGGCCAGTCACCGGCACCGACTGCATCATCGCTTCGTTATTGATCGACACTGAAGCACCGCTGGACGTCTTGCACGAAACCGCGGCCGACCGCATTCGCGCCGCCACTCAGTTTCTTGAAAACCTGGCATTCGAAGGGGGTGCCTATAGCGAATTGGCTCGTGTGCTGGTGGTTTCATTGCGCGAAGGATGCGATTTGCTGGACGTCGTCGGGCGCCGCCTACAGTCGCAGGTTGCACTCTGACAAAAGAATAAGGCGCCTTGCGGCGCCCTCGAAAACAAGCTTCCATTGGCTGACATCAGGCAAGCATCAACGTCCCGCAGATAACGAAAAACCAAATGATACTTCCCGCTGCAATCCAGGCGTAGTTTAAAAGGGTAAGTTTAGCGTTCTGATCCCCCTCCGGATCCCCTTCAAGACGGTTGATAGCTGTTTGGACGCGAAGCATGATAAAAGATTGAAAGATCAGCAAGGTCAACGCTATAGGAAAAATAGCCTTCGAATTAACCCCGACAACACAAATATAAGTGCTTATGCCTGCTGCTAATATTGCGCCCACCATGAGGTTTTGCGGATGCCAGTTATAGTGCCTTTTTGAAATACGCAGCTGCCGGTCTATTTTCATGAATAAGGAGTACAGGAAAAATATGCCCAGTACCGTACGACCTACCGGCCAGATTTTTGCGCCCACGGCTAATCGATAGGCCTTCCAATTTCTATAGTTCCAATAAATAAAATAGTACCCAAAGGTCATACACAACATAATGACCAGCTTGTTTTTTCCTACCACGTAAAACATGGGCATCGCACTGCCGAGCTCTACCTCTGTGCAGCATGGGGTGGTTTTTAAATGTGCGCTCATAAATAACTCCCAGATCCTTTTTAACGGAGGCGTTGGAGAACAGCAAAAAAATTAATTTACCCCAGCCATCCCCGCCCGGTTCTCAGCACCTATTCCAGCCGCATTAGTTCAGCGCCAGGCTAAGACTTAAGCTGCCAGTGACGGTTTTTAGCTGGATGTTGATCTTTATCTAAATTTAATCAGTACGGCTGCGATCACCATCCAAATGACGGCTGTGATCATCACCGTCATCTTGATGATCAGTAGGCGTTTCAGGTGTGGTGGAAAATTTTCAACATCCATCGGGTCCACATCTCCGAGACGAATGGACGCTCTGGGCCATACCACCATACCTGCGATTGAGGTAACTAATACGCACCCTCCAATCAAACCTCGCCCTCTCCATGCGGGCCCCCACAGATAGATATATCGGCTGTTCTTCATAGCCTCCATCATTGCGTCCAGATGTCGATGACTCAGGTACAAAGTGAATATAAAACCAAGAAATCCCAGCAGACTCGGGCCGCCAGCAACGATGATTGCAATCCACGGCGACCATGTATCGATGCTGCTCATTGTTGGGTTCTCCCAAAAATAATCTCACCTATTGCCTTGCCCCCTATTCCGCCACCAGTCGTCCCTGCCCATGGGGAGTGTCAGATTTTTGTGTGCGGGCTGATATCGATACCGCACCCACTGGTGGCCTCTAAAGACTGGAAGTCATCTAAGCTTTACCAATAGTGCTCCGAACTTCGCGGATGCCTGCCCATTATTCATCCGGCGTTGATCGGGTTATTCGAACTGGATCAACACGGCTACGACTACCATCCAGGCGAGGCCGATGTAGATTATCGTCATCTCAATTAATAGGAGGCGTTTCAAATAACGCGGGAAGTTCTCAATATCAACAGGGTCTACCTCCCCGATGCCGACTGATGCTCTAGGCCAAAGCACCATCCCGGCAATTTTTCCTATTTCTAAGAGCGACCAAACCACCCCCCGCCTCCCCAGGCTCGGCCCCCAAAGATAAATATAGCGGCTGTTCTTCAAGGCCTCCTTTATCGCATCCAGATGGCGTTGGCTCAGGTATAGACCGAATACCGCTCCTACAAAGCTCAATAGGATCGGGCCCCCATTCAAAATGAGGAGGCCCCATACAGGCCACGCGCTGATCAAGGCTCTATAACCTCATACAATAACTCACCGATGGCCTCCCCCCGTTGGCCGCCTACCGTTGTGCCTGCCCATGAGCCGGCCGCCACCACAGTCGCAACACAAATAACGCCTCCAACACCGGTAGTAACTCCAAGCGCCAAGCAAACAGCACCACTCGCCGCAGAAGCGCCTAGCCCCCCAGCTACCCCGCCGAAAGTGGACCCAATAAATTTCCCCCCCTCGGTAAACCTGACCCGCTCACAAGCCTCCTCTGAACCCCCGTTACACACAGCCTGAACCGCCAGCACCGAAGACACCCCACCAATCCCAATCCCGACATACCCACCCATCTGCATATATTTCGCAGCACGACTAGTGCTTTCCACATGCGTGGCGTACCCCGGTATCTGCCCCGGCGCGCCAGCCTTGTTCCAGTGATGAACCAGACTGCGACTCGAAATGCCAAGAGCGGTTTTCAACTTGGGATGGTCGCCCAGTGTCGTATGGCCGCGCAGGCGGGTGGAGTTCAGCAAGTGCGCATCCAACTTAGCGAGCAGGAGCTTGCGTTCGGTAAAAAATTGCGCTGATTTGAGATGGCCGTGCTGGCGATAACTGTCCTGATGCAAGCGCTCCATGGCTTGCAGGGTGTCGCGCAGGCTGGTCAGGTGCTTTTCCATCACCACGGCGCTCACGCCCAGCCAGGTCGAGGTCTGGCCAGTGAAGCTGGCAATCTCGGCCGCGTGGCGGTGCATGAAGTCGGCTTGTTCGGCCGTCAGGTCTTCGAGTGCGGCATTGACTGTTTCCGCCGCCGCCATCACCTGAGCCTCTTCGCGAGTACATTGTAGGTTGTTCGGGTCGCTCAACACGATCATCGAACCGGCTTTGACCTCATCGCGGTGAGGGTTCAACGCTCGGAATTTGCGCAGCACCTGCGGGTCGGGCGCGGGGAACAGCGTGGCTTCCAGCGCTTCACGGCTCAAGCTTTTAGGGACGACATAGAAGCCCGGTTCCTGAGGTTCCAGGCGGGTGGATGCCTCGAATGCTGTGTTGTTTGAAGGGGCGAAGCCCGAGTGGCGCGACGTAGCGGGAACGGTGTTAGCGGGCTGTGAAACCGGTTCCGCGGCTCGGCTGGCTTGCGGTGCAGCGCCGGCTTTTCTGTAAGTGGCCGAGAGCAGCGATGGAATCAACTGAGCGTTACAAGGGCAGCTGCTGACGCTGTCCAGTGTGCCGGCGTTACGCCGGCCATTGCTGGTCATGCCCGCGATGCCGCCCACAATCTGATAAGTTTTCCCGTCCTTGCCACAAGAAACCGGATCACCTTCACGGGCACGAGCGATACCATTCATTCGGTTGTGTGCGTTCCCATCCAGCACCTTCCCACCACAGGTGGTTTCGTCACCGAGTCCAATGTAATAACCCCGACTCATTGGATGGCATCCTTCATCTCATCCGATCGTAGGCCGGTTCCCTGCACCTGTTCAATCGCGGGCAGGAAGTCATCCGCCATCGGCACGCCTTCACGGGCAATGAGCAACAGCGCGCCTTGTGGCGTATTGATGATTTCATCACCATTGCTCAGAACGCTACCTACCAGCGCAACATGGCTGTTGCCCTCGCCTGCGCCAGTGACGATCCGTGCAGTGCTCCCATCGGCATACACAACCTGATCACCCTTGCACGCTGCGCGGGCCTGGCGTCCGTCCGCCAAAGGCAATTCCAGCGGTGCCGTACCTTGCTGGATTACCCCACCGTCGCGGGTCTGGCTGCCTTCGGTGGCGACTCGGTAAATGGCGATCGGTGGATGAGCCTGGGCGTATGCCTGTTGTTGGTTAACGCTCGCCAGAGCGTGCTCGTCGAAACCGGCAAGTTGCTGATCAGTGAAAGGTGAGTCGTCCAGGCGACGGAGATATTCAGCGGAGGCTTCGTTGGTATAGGCGAGTTGCAGGGATGCGTGCATTTTTCAAGGCTCCTACTCAGGGGTAGTCATTCGCTTGGCCTGTGCCAAGCCGAACGAATTTCAGAGCCATGGATAAAACGTTGCATCACGGGCAAGCCGCAATCCCAACGGGTATGGATTTAGAACGAATAGGAAACGTCCTAGGCAAAAAACCGATTCTTCCTACGCTCCGGAGCGCTCCATCGCGGGTTGGCTCGGAAAGCGGGGTTCAGCGGCGCGGGTGTCATGGGTACACCGCCTTCGCGAGCAAGCTCGCTCCCACAGGGATCTGTTTGTTGACCAGATTTGATCCGTAGCCTTTCGGATGCCAGACCAACCGTTCCGCCTCCGGGGGCGCTCTCTTACCGCTTGTCGGCACTGTCATCTTCGACAGTATCGCTGGAGTTCTCTATAGCTTCAGGCTCGCAATGTCTGAAGCTGCGCCATCACTTGGACGAAGCCCCGCAACTCGTGTTTTTCCATGGAAACAAGCCGCCCCGAAATGGATAGGAAACTGCGAAACACCATAGCTTGGTCGGGAACAGCTACAACCGCCTCCCAACCTACTCCCCAATCAACGGTGGCCCCACGCATGGTCTTCGGGAACGGCGTGTTGTTCAGGCATGAGTCTGCAGACGTGAATGGTAGATGCCTTCACTATCTGATTGGCGGGGACGGTGAATGCCCAGTCCTACTGCTGCACGGATTTTCCAGCACTCGGTTTGACTGGAAAATGTGGCTGGACCCGTGGGTGCGTGCCGGATTAATGCCCATCGTTCTCGACTACGACGTTTTTCAGATAGTCGTTCAGGTTCTCGACCCGCATCAAGTCGAGGATGGCGGCTTCGGCGCAACCCCGATTCCAGCATGGGGAGGGGCTGCGCCGCAGGGCATCCCTCTATCGGTGAAGCAGCCGGGTTCTATAGGCCAGAGGCTGAACTGAAACATAATCACTTAAATGGCTAAGCCGATGAATGGCGTATGACTTGACGCTTTTCAGCTCTTTACCTGTCAGGTCTGACAGTAGACGCCTTTGCGATTGCGGTTATTCTTGAATAGGCGAGCAACTATTTTCTTGGCACTCCTGGAATTGTCATATTGTTGCTCGTCAAGATAAAAACCTTCATGTTTAAGGAGATACCGAGATGGCATCGCTTAATATTATGTCTATTGACCGCGAGAATATTTATGCAAGAGTCGGGGAGGACAAATCAACTCATGTTTACAGTAGGACGACCGAGCTCGGGCTGAATTATCACTCAGGAGAGCTGCTGCGTTTCACCGAGACGCAATGGGGAGAAGAAGTGGCGGCTCCCTTCGTGAAATTAAAGAACACCGGCCCTAGAGTGTGCTATTTATTCGCCCTGAATAATTTCAATACAGTCGATGTCGACTTATACAGGAAAAGAGGGTTTGAGGCACTGGAACAGTTTTCGGGGTGGCCGCAAAGTAACGACGATGTACAACGGGTGACCGAGTACATTAATAGCCCAGGATTTGATAACGCAGAAGGGGTCAGGCTTAACTCTTATGAAGAGCATGAATTTAATTTCGGTGTGTGTCAGTTTGTTTTATGCTTTGAAGGATGATTGGAATTACAGGTTATTGAAAACTTGTTGAATACCCGAAGAGATGCAGGATGTCGTTGCACTTTCCCATCGGTGGCGCGGAGCAGCGGCAGGTCGCAACCTGACAAAAGAAAAAGGCGCCTTTCGGCGCCCTTCTTGATCAACTCGGCAGGAGGTTTCCATGCTGTCCCGTTCAGGGACTGGCATGCAATTTGGTGATCCTGGGAAGCTCAGGTAACGCGTTGATCACCATTGGTCAACAACGCCACAAACGCCGCCGCCATCGGCGACCGCTGATCCTTGCGCTGTACCAGCCACACCGCCGACACCGCCGCCGGGTCAAGCAGCGGTCGGTACACCACCCCATCGATGCGCATGCGCTGATAAGACGCCGGCAGCACCGAGACGCCCAGCCCCGCTGCCACCAGGCCGATGATGGTCATGGCCTCTCCCGCTTCCTGGGCGAAGTGCGGGTTGAAGCCGGCGTCGCGGGCCAGGTTCAGGAGTTGCGCGTAGAGGCCGCTGCCGTAGCTTCGCGGAAAGAACACGAACGGCTCCTGGGCCAGCGCGGCAAGGAACAGGCCTTCTTCGTTGCCCTGGGCCAGCGGATGCTTGGCGCTGAGCACGGCCACCAGCGGTTCGCGGCTGAGTTCGATTTCGACCAGTGAATCGGGCAACGGCAACGGTCGCATGATGCCCACCTCGATCACTTCGTCCATCAACGCGTCGGCCACTTGGGTGCTGCTCATTTCCCGCAGGTTCAGGTGCACGGCGGGGAAGCGTTGGCGAAAGGTAAAAATCGCTTGGGGGATAGTGGAGTTGAAAGGCGCCGAGGAGGTAAAGCCGATCTTCAGCTCGCCCAGTTCCCCCAACTGAGCACGGCGGGCCACATCGGCGGCCTTGTCCACCTGGGCCAATACCCGCCGCGCCTCTTCCAGGAAAAGCCGCCCGGCCTCACTCAGTTCGACCCGACGATTGGTGCGATCGAACAGCCGTGCGCCAATCTCTTGCTCCAGCGCCTGGATCTGCTGGCTCAAAGGCGGCTGGGAAATGCCCAGGGCGAGTGCGGCGCGGCCGAAGTGCAGTTCTTCGGCGACGGCGATGAAGTAGCGCAGATGCCGCAGTTCCATGGAAACCCCAGTAGGTCGTTCAACGTCTTAAATAGGTCGAACAATATATTGGATAGAATCATTAGCCGGCTATATGCTTTTTTCATTGCCTGCCTGGCCGTGCTCCTCCGAGGTCCACCGTGAAAACTGCTGTCGCCCCACTCGCCCATGAAATCCCTCCCCGTGCGCAGGATGATGTCGTCGCCGAATTGAAGGACATCTACATCGAGAAGGGCACGCCGATGTTCATGCGCACGGTGCTGGCGCTGTTCTGCGGTGGCTTTGCGACGTTTGCCCTGCTCTATTGCGTGCAACCGATGATGCCGTTGTTGTCCCACGAGTTTTCCATCAACGCCGCGCAAAGCAGCCTGATCCTGTCGGTGGCGACCGGCCTGCTCGCCGTCGGCTTGTTGATCACCGGTCCGATTTCCGACCGCATCGGCCGCAAATCGGTGATGGTCGCGGCGCTGTTCGCTGCGTCGGTGTGCACGATTGCCAGCGCGATGATGCCGACCTGGCACGGCGTGTTGCTGTTGCGCGCCTTGGTCGGGCTGTCGTTGAGCGGTTTGGCGGCGGTCGCGATGACGTATCTGAGCGAAGAAATCCATCCCAAGCACATTGGCCTCGCGATGGGGCTGTATATCGCCGGCAACGCCATCGGCGGCATGAGCGGGCGCCTGATCACCGGGGTGTTGATCGACTTTGTCAGCTGGCACACCGCGATGCTGGTGATAGGCGGCCTGTCGCTGATCGCGGCAGCGGTGTTCTGGCGGATCCTCCCCGAGTCGCGCAATTTCCGTCCCCGGTCGCTGCATCCGCGCAGCTTGCTGGACGGGTTCATCATGCACTTTCGCGACGCTGGGTTGCCGCTGTTGTTTCTTGAAGCTTTCGTATTGATGGGCGCATTCGTGACGCTTTTCAATTACATCGGCTATCGCCTGCTGGCCGCGCCTTATCAGCTGGATCAGGCATTTGTCGGGCTTTTATCAGTCGTCTATCTGTCGGGCATCTACAGTTCGGCGAAAGTCGGCGCCATGGCTGACAAGCTCGGGCGCCGGAAAATGCTTTGGGCGACCATCGCGCTGATGTTGGCGGGCCTTGTCCTGACCCTGTTCACGCCGCTATGGCTGGTGATCATCGGCATGTTGATATTCACCTTCGGGTTCTTCGGCGCACACTCGGTCGCCAGCAGCTGGATTGGCCGGCGTGCGCTCAGGGCAAAGGGACAGGCTTCGTCGTTGTACTTGTTCAGCTATTACGCCGGTTCGAGTGTCGCCGGTACGGCGGGGGGCGTGGCGTGGCACTTGGGTGGTTGGAACGGAACCGGGCTGTTCATCGGCTCGCTGTTGACCATCGCCCTATTGATCGCGCTGAAGCTGGCCAAGTTGCCACCGCTGGGCGAGATAAAAGCCTGAGACGGGTGGAACAATAGCGGGAGCGAGTTGGCTCGCTCCCGCTACGCGTCAATCGTGGTACTGCGCCGACAATTCATGCACCGCTCGCAGGAAAGCGCCGGCGTGTTCCGGATCGACTTCCGGCGTGATGCCATGGCCAAGGTTGAACACATGGCCGGTGCCCTTGCCGTAACTGGCCAGGATACGCCCGACTTCAGCACGGATCGCTTCAGGCTTGGCGTAGAGCACCGTTGGGTCCATGTTGCCTTGCAACGCAACCTTGTGGCCGACGCGCTCGCGAGCGTTGCCGATGTCGCAGGTCCAGTCCAGGCCCAGGGCGTCGGCACCGGCATCGGCGATGCTTTCCAGCCACAGCCCACCGTTCTTGGTGAACAGGATCACCGGCACTTTACGACCTTCGTGTTCGCGGATCAGGCCGCTGACGATCTTGCGCATGTAGGCCAGGGAGAATTCCTGATACGCCGCCGCCGACAGGTTGCCGCCCCAGGTATCAAAGATCTGCACCGCTTGCGCACCGGCCATGATCTGGCCGTTGAGGTAGGACGTGACCGACTGCGCCAGCTTGTCCAGCAGCAGGTGCATGGCTTGCGGATTGTCGTAGAGCATCGCCTTGGTCTTGCGGAAGTCCTTCGACGAGCCGCCTTCGACCATGTAAGTCGCGAGTGTCCACGGGCTGCCGGAAAAACCGATCAACGGAACGCGACCGTTCAATTCACGGCGAATGGTGCTGACCGCGTCCATGACATAGCCCAGGTCCTTCTGCGGATCGGGAATCGGCAGCGCTTCGATGTCGGCCAGGGTGCTGACCACTTTCTTGAAACGCGGGCCTTCGCCGGTCTCGAAGTACAGGCCTTGGCCCATGGCGTCGGGAATGGTGAGGATGTCGGAGAACAGGATCGCCGCGTCCAGTTGAGGATAGCGGTCCAGCGGCTGCATCGTGACTTCGCAGGCGAACTGCGGGTTCATGCACAGGCTCATGAAGTCACCGGCCTTGGCGCGGCTGGCGCGGTATTCCGGCAGATAGCGACCGGCCTGGCGCATCATCCACACGGG
>Ga0307412_10001231_pt1 | contig 14488 bp, 14 predicted proteins | sample DK1Cmetagenome_3_FD_203823 | JGI IMG/M metagenome (GOLD analysis project Ga0307412, IMG submission 203823) | Maize rhizosphere microbial communities from greenhouse at UC Davis, California, United States - DK15-C-1 | ecosystem: Host-associated > Plants > Roots > Rhizosphere > Soil | place: USA...
CGCCAGTGGTAGCATGGCGGTTGGCTTTCGAGCCTGCTGCTGCCGCTGTCCGCGCTGACCGCGTGGGCGGTGGCGCGCAAGCGCAGGCAATACCTGGATGGCTCCCGGCCCGCGTACCGCGCGCCCGTACCCGTGGTGGTGATCGGCAACGTCTACGTCGGCGGCACGGGCAAGACGCCGATGGTGATCGCCACGGTCGACGGCCTGCGCGCCCGCGGTTACACGCCGGGCGTGGTCAGCCGCGGTTACGGCGTGAAAATCGGCCCTGACGCCCGCGTCGGAAGCGGCGCGCTGGAGGCTGCCCGCTACGGCGACGAACCCGCCCTGATCGCCCGCGCCACCGGCGCCCCCGTCTCGGTGCACCCGAAACGCGCCTTGGCGGCCCAGGCCTTGCTGCAAGCGCATCCCGACGTGGACGTGATCGTGTCCGACGACGGCCTGCAGCACCTGGCGCTGGCGCGCGACATCGAAATCGTGGTCCAGGACGAGCGCGGCGTGGGTAATGGCCGCCTGCTGCCCGCCGGCCCCTTGCGCGAACCTGCCAGCCGCCTGCAGGACGTGGACGCGGTGGTCACCAATATCGGCACGCCGGACGGCCGTTCGCCCACCATCGGCACCGCGCGGCCGCGCCACGTGCAGATGTGGCTGGAACCCGGTGCCGCGCGTCAAATCGAGGGCGGCGCCACGCGTGCCCTGTCCGCCTATGCCGGGCAGCCCCGCATCGCCGCCGCAGCCGGCATCGGCAACCCCGAACGGTTCTTCACCACATTGCGCGCCGCCGGCATCACGCTGGCCGCGACGCTTCCCCTGCCCGACCACCATGACTATGCCGATTCGCCCTTCACGGCGATGACGGCCGACGCGATCCTCGTCACGTCCAAAGACGCGATCAAGTGCGCCGCCCTGCACGACAGCCGCTTGTGGGAGGTCCCGGTGCAGGCCGCGTTCTCGGATCCGCAGCTCTTCGATTGGCTGGCGCAGGCCCTGCGCCAGCGTGCACCCGGCTAGAAGACGGCGGGCGTCCGGGCCGACCCCCCCCGTGCCCGTGCCCAAAACTGTTTTAGAATCGTGGTCATGGAATCCCGACTTCTCGACATCCTCGTCTGCCCCTTGTGCAAGGGCCGCCTAGAACACGACCGGCAGCATGCCGAACTGGTCTGCCGCGCCGACCGCCTGGCCTTCCCGCTGCGCGACGGCATCCCCGTCATGCTCGAGTCGGAAGCCCGCGCGCTGGACGACGCCTCCACCGCCACCTGACGCGCCCCACCGTGAGTTTCATCGCCTTGATTCCGGCGCGAGCCGCCTCGACCCGCCTGCCCGACAAACCGCTTGCCGACATCGTCGGCAAGCCAATGGTCGTGCGCACGGCCGAACGCGCCGCCCTGTCGGGCGCGTCGCAGCTCTACATCGCGACGGACGACGTCCGTGTCCAGGCCGCCGCCCGCGAACATGGCCTGACCGCCCTGCTAACGCGAGGCGACCACCCCACCGGCACCGACCGCCTGGCCGAAGCCGTCGATCAACTGGGCCTGCCCGACGACGCCATTGTGGTGAACGTCCAGGGCGACGAACCGCTGATCGAGCCCGAACTCATCGATGCCGTCGCGGCCAAGCTCCAAGCCTTCCCCGACGCCGATATCGCCACCTGCGCCTGCCCGCTGGCCGACGCCGAAGCGCTGTTCAACCCGAATGTCGTCAAGCTGGTTTGCGCCGCCAACGACCGCGCGCTGTATTTTTCGCGCGCCCCCATCCCCTGGGCCCGCGACGCCCTGGCCACGGGCGAACGCGTGCTGGCCGACGGGCTGCCCGCCTGGCACCACATCGGGCTGTACGCCTACCGCGTGTCCTTCCTGCGCCGCTTCCCGACCCTGCCGCAAGGCCAGCTGGAACGGTTCGAGTCGCTGGAACAGCTGCGCGCCATGGAACATGGGCACAACATCGTCGTCCACCGAACGTCCAACCCGCCCGCCGCAGGCGTAGATACCCCGGCGGATCTGGAACGCGTACGGTTGATCTACAGCAAACAGATATAAGGGTTATTTCCCATGGCGCAGCCCCGCATTGGCTGCTGCGTTGCGGCATAATCCCCCGGATCACAAAAAATAAACCCCATCAGGAGCACTCATGCGTCTTATCTTGCTCGGACCTCCCGGCGCCGGCAAAGGCACCCAGGCCGCGTTTCTCACCCAGCACTTCGGCATCCCTCAGATCTCCACCGGCGACATGCTGCGAGCCGCGGTGAAGGCGGGCACGCCGTTGGGTATTGAAGCCAAAAAGGTCATGGATGCCGGCGGTCTGGTTTCCGACGAGATCATCATCGGCCTGGTCCAGGACCGCCTGAAGCAGCCCGACTGCGCCAGCGGCTACCTGTTCGACGGTTTCCCCCGCACCATCCCGCAAGCCGACGCGCTGAAAAGCGCCGGCGTCAAGCTGGACTACGTGGTGGAAATCGAAGTTCCCGAAGAAGACATCATCGAACGCATGAGCGGCCGCCGCGTGCACCAGCCCAGCGGCCGCAGCTACCACGTGCGCTTCAACCCGCCCAAAGTGGAAGGCCGCGACGACGTCACCGGCGAAGAACTGATCCAGCGCGACGATGATCGCGAAGAGACCGTTCGCCACCGCCTGTCCGTGTACCGCGAACAAACGCGCCCCCTCGTCGACTACTACTCGACCTGGGCGCAGCAAAACTCCGCCGAAGCCCCGAAGTACCGCAAGATCTCGGGCGTGGGCGCCGTCGACGAAATCAAGTCGCGCCTCTTCGAGGCCGTCAAGAGCTGATTGGCGCATTGATGGCTTGCAGGCCTTCGGCGCCGGCTGGACGCGACGCGTTCCGGCATCGGCCCGAAGGCCTTGTCACATTCGGCGCCCGCCGCGGCGCATTCATCCCCTTGAACTGATCTGGTGGTAGAGACATGGAAATCGCGAACAAGGTATTCATCGTTACGGGCGGCGCGTCCGGCCTGGGTGCAGGCACCGTGCGCATGCTGGTGGAAAACGGCGCCAAGGTCGTCATCGCCGACGTCCAGGACGAGCCGGGCCAGGCCCTGGCCAAGGAACTCGGCCAGCGCTACGTCCATTGCGACGTGACGCAAGAAGCCGACGGCAAGAGCGCCGTCGCCGCGGCCCTTGAACTGGGCGCCCTGTTTGGCCTGGTGAACTGCGCTGGCGTCGCGCCCGCCGCCAAGATCGTCGGCAAGAACGGCGCGCATCCACTGGACCTGTTCCAGAAGGTCGTGTCGATCAACCTGATCGGCAGCTTCAACATGATGCGTCTGGCCGCCGAGGCCATGAGCGCCAACACGCCCGAGCCCACTGGCGAACGCGGCGTGATGATCAACACGGCGTCGGTTGCCGCGTTCGACGGCCAGATCGGCCAGGCGGCCTATGCCGCCTCGAAGGCCGGTGTTGCCGGCATGACCCTGCCGATCGCCCGCGACCTGGCCAAGACCGGTATCCGCTGCATGACCATCGCTCCGGGCATCTTCGGCACGCCGATGATCTTCGGCATGCCCCAGGAAGTGCAGGATTCGCTGGCCGCCAGCATCCCCTTCCCCGCCCGCCTGGGCCGTCCGGAAGACTACGCCAAACTGGTCTACAGCATTGTCACGAACGATATGCTGAACGGCGAGACCATTCGCCTCGACGGCGCCATCCGCATGCCGCCGAAGTAATGTAGTACAAAGGCCGGCCCACGAAGTGGGCCGCCTTTATTGTTTGACAGTCTTCGCGTTCCTCGCAGTCGTATCGGGCTGGCCCGCACTTTTTTAGCAATCCATCCATGAGCCTGTTCCGTTCGGCGGCCACTGTCAGCAGCTTCACGCTGCTGTCCCGCATTTCCGGCCTGATCCGCGACATCCTGGTTGCTCGCGCCTTTGGCGCCGGCCCCATCACCGACGCCTTCTGGGTCGCCTTCCGTATTCCCAATCTGTTGCGGCGGTTGTTCGCCGAAGGCGCTTTCGCCCAGGCCTTCGTACCCATTCTGGGCAGCGCGCGCAACAATCGGTCCGAAGAAGAGGTCCGCACGCTACTGGACCGCGTGGCCTTGCTGTTGACGGCCACGCTGATGCTGATCACGCTGATCGGCATCGTTGCCGCCCCCTGGGTCGTGTCCGCCATGGCCAGCGGCCTGCGCGGGGCCGCCAGGGACACCGAATTCGGCGCCGCCGTCTGGATGACGCGGATGATGTTCCCCTACATCTTCTGCATGTCGCTGATCGCCTTCGCCTCGGGCGTGCTGAACACCTGGCGCCGTTTCGCCGTGCCGGCATTCACGCCGGTGCTGCTGAACCTGGCCATGATCGGCGCCTGCATCTGGCTGGCGCCCCGCATGGACGTCCCCGTTTACGCGTTGGCCATCGGCGTCATGATCGGCGGCGTGGCGCAACTGGCAGTGCAATGGATCGCCCTGTCGCGGCTGGGCCTGACGCCACGCTTTTCCCTGCGCTTCCGCGAAGCCTGGGCCGATCCCACCGTCCAGCGCATTCTCAAGCAGATGGCCCCTGCCACGCTGGGGGTCTCGGTGGCGCAGATTTCCTTGCTGATCAACACCAACATCGCCACCTGGCTGACGCCGGGCAGCGTGACCTGGCTGTCGTTCGCCGACCGCCTGATGGAATTCCCCACTGCGCTGCTGGGCGTTGCCTTGGGCACGGTGCTGCTGCCCAGCCTGTCGGCCGCCCACGCGCGGGACGACCACGGCGGCTATAGCGCCCTGCTGGACTGGGGCCTGCGCCTGGTATTGCTGCTGGGCCTGCCCGCTGCGGTGGGCATGGCGCTGCTATCGGACGGCCTGGTCGCCACGCTGTTCCACTACGGCGCCTTCGCCGCCCAGGACGTCCTGCAGACCCGCCTGGCCGTCATTTCCTATTCCGTTGGCCTGATCGGCCTGCTGTCGGTGAAGATCCTGGCACCCGGCTTTTACGCCAAGCAAGACATCCGGACGCCGGTCAAGATCGCCATCGGCGTGCTGGTGTTGACGCAGTTGATGAACCTGGCGCTGGTGCCGCTCATGGCCCACGCCGGCCTGGCCCTGGCCATCGGCCTGGGCGCCTGCCTGAACGCGTTGGCGCTGCTGATCGGCCTGCGGCGCCGTGGCGTGTATCAGCCGGGCCCCGGCTGGACGGTATTTGTGCTGCGCCTGATCCCGGCGCTGGCCGCGCTGTCGGCCCTGCTTTGGTACGCGGACGGGCGCATCGACTGGATCGCCATGCAAGCCCATGCGGGCCTGCGGGCCGCCTGGCTGGGCGGTGTCCTGGCCGCCAGCGGACTGGTCTACTTCGGAACGTTGTTACTCTTTGGCTTCCGCCCTAAGGACTTTGGACGACGCCCCACCCGGTAAATTCACGCCCTGGTGTAACTTCCCCGTCAAAAAGCCGGCTTCCACCGGCTTTTTTGCCGTAGATTCGTCAAGAATTGACAATCAGGCCGTAATCTTTGGTAAAAAACCTTTATTATTTACAAATTGCCATCGAGAGGATCCCCGCCGGCACTGCATGCGGGATGATGAAGTGAAGTACGCCCAAGGACAACCCATGGCGGACCAGGTGATCAATTGGTTGCTGCTGCTGCGGTCCGGCAAAGCGACTGCGCAGGACTACAACGACTTCCTGGCGTGGCGGGCGGCTGACCCGGTCCATGAAAATGCCTGGCAGCAGCTGACAGGCACGCTTTCAGGATCGTCGTTCGGCCGGCTTGGCGATGCCTACCCTGCCGGGTACGCCGCCGGATCGCCCGCGCAGGCCCTGATCCCTCCGCCCCCGGCCATCATGCCGGCACGCCGCCGCTTTTTGACCGGCGCGCTGGCGCTCGCCAGTACCGGCGCTTGCGCCGCCTATGTCGGCAACGCCTTCTATCCCCTGAACAATGTCGCGGCGGACGCCGCGACGGCCACGGGCGAGCGGCGCCGGTATGTATTGTCGGACGGCAGCCAGTTGCTGCTGGACGCGCGCAGCCGCGTCAATCTGGACTTCACGCCCGCCTACCGGCAGGTCCGCCTGCTGGATGGCGCCGTGACGGTCTCCGTCGCGCCCGATGCGCGCCGCCCGTTCCTGGTGCAGACCGCCGAAGGCACCGTGCGCGCCCTGGGCACCCGTTACATGGTGCGCCAGCAGGCGCAGCGCACGGTCGTCGTGGTGCACGAACATGAAGTCGAAGTGGAAACCATGTCGGGCGCCCACGGTTCCGTGCGCGCCGGCACCGGCGCCCGTTTCGACGCATCCCGAATGGACACCCCTCGCGCCGAGCTCATGGCGGAAGCCGCCTGGGAATCCGGCTGGGTCGACGCCCGCGGCCGACCGTTGGCCGAGGTGATCGCGGCGCTGCGGCCTTATCGGACCGGCACGCTGCGCCTGTCGATGGCTGCCGGCGGCTTGCCCGTGTCGGGCCATTTCCCGCTGGACGATACCAATGCCGCGTTGGACACGCTTGAAGACATGATGCCGATCAGCGTGCGGCGCTTTACGCCCTGGTTCGTGTCGATCAACGTCGCCGCCTGACAACGCCGCGCCCCGGGCCTGTGCCTGCGGCCCGCTTCGTTGTATACTCAGTACCGTGTTTTTATCCAGTAGGCGCCGCGGGTTTTTCCTCAAGGCTTTTTGAGGACCATCCGCCAGGGTTGTCCAGCTAAGAGTGCTCAAGCTTGGAATCTTTTCCAGCGACGGGTTCTCCGGCCCAGGAACCTTAACCCTTAGCGCCCCCCGCCCGGTTGACGGGCGCTTCATCGGTAGATCAAACATTAAAAGCTTGCAATCCCGCAGGGACTTGCTACAATGTTCGACTTTGCCGAATTCAACTTATATAGCAACATGGCCAATACCGCCCAAGCCCGCAAGCGCGCTCGCCAATCCGTTGAGCGCAACAAGCACAATTCCAGCCTGCGCTCGATGCTGCGCACCGCCATCAAGCGCGTTCGCCAATCCATCGCCGCTGGCGACAAGGCTTCGGCTGGCGAAGTGTTCCAGAAGGCCTCGAGCGTGATCGATCGCGTGGCTGACAAGAACATCATCCACAAGAACAAGGCCGCTCGCCACAAGAGCCGCCTGGCTGCCGCTATCAAGGCGCTGGCCTAAGATTCTGCCGCCCCTGCTTTTTGGGGCGTCATGAATACGGCAAATGAAGAAGGATGCCCCAGGGCATCCTTTTTTGTTGCCTGCTCGAAGCACGACCAAGATAGCCGGCATCGAGGCGACCCGCCTATGCGGCGCCTTGCGCCATGCACGATGCCAGCTGACGCTTGATGGCGTCGGCCGCCGCGGCCAGCGACGCCATGAACGCGTCCACCAGCGGATTCGCCGGACGATGTTCGGGAAAGACCACGTTCACGCGGAACGGGAACGACCGCCGCAGCGGGCGGATATGCAGGCCTCGGCCCGCGAAATCCAGCGCCGTCAGCGGATTCACGATCGCCAGGCCCAGCCCCTGGCGCACGAACGTGCACACGGACACCGCCGTGGGTGTTTCCACGATGGACCGCCGCAGCACCCCTGCCTCGGCGAAGGCTTCGTCGATCTGTATCCGGTAGGGATCGCTGGACGACAGGCTGACGAAGGCCTGGCCCTCGAAATCGGGCAGATCGATCTCCGGCTTGGCCGCTAGCGCATGCCCGTCAGGCAGCACGCATACCTCATCCACCTGCAACAGCAGCTGCACGCGCGTGCCGGCGGGCGCGGCGTCGTGTTCCGTCAAGCCCAGGTCGTATCGCTGCGCGGTCAGCCATTCCTCCAGAAACGGCGACTCCTGCGCCTCGAGCGACAGGCTGACACCAGGATGCTGATCATGAAAACGCCGGAACGCGTCCGGCAAAATGGAATGCGAAAATGCCGGCAAGGCGATCACCGACAACTGACCGCCCCGGAACGCGCGCAGCCGGGCCGCGGCGGACGCCACGCGCTCCAGGCCGGCATAGGACTGCCGAATCTCGTCGTAGAGCGCCAGTGCCGGCATGGTAGGCCGCAGCCGCCCATGCACGCGCTCGAACAAGGCAAAGCCAATGCCCTGCTCCATGCGCGCCAGCTCGCGGCTGACGGTGGGCTGCGAGGTACTCAAGAGTTCGGCCGCCCGGGTCACGCTGCCGGCGATCATCACCGCGCGGAACACTTCGATATGCCGATGCGTCAACATGCGCCACTCCATATCAAAACTGAATGGGTCTTCCAAAGATAAGCATTTTACTGGATGCTCGCGACCGGGCATCATGCCGCCTGGCTTCAATCTCCAATCAAGGTCCCCGTCCGTCATGGCATTCGATCCGCGCCAACTCACCCAACTCGCCACCCAGCACGGCACGCCGCTGTGGGTCTACGACGCCAACGTCATCCGCGAACGCATCTCGCAACTGCGACGCTTCGACACCATCCGCTACGCGCAGAAGGCCTGCTCCAACCTGCACATCCTGCGTCTGATGCGTGAGGAAGGCGCGGTGGTCGACGCCGTATCGCTGGGCGAGATCGAACGCAGCCTGGCCGCGGGATTCGATCCCAAGGGCGAACCCGAAGGCATGGTTTTCACGGCCGACCTGATCGACCACGCCACGCTGGCCACCGTGCTTCGCCACGGCATCACCGTCAATGCCGGATCGCTGGACATGCTGGAGCGTGTGGGCCAGGCCTCGCGCGGGCACCGCGTCTGGCTGCGCATCAATCCCGGCTTCGGCCATGGCCACAGCAACAAGACCAACACCGGCGGCCCGCAAAGCAAGCACGGCATCTGGATCGACGACGTGGCCGAAGCCGTCTCCATCGTGCGCCGCCATGGCCTGAAGCTCGTGGGCATCCACATGCACATCGGCTCGGGCGTCGACTACGGCCACCTGTCCAGCGTCTGCGACGCCATGGTCGACGTGGTGCGCTCGCTGGACCATGATCTTGAAGCGATCTCGGCCGGAGGCGGCTTGTCCATCCCCTACCGCGACGGCGAACCGCGCATCGATTGCGACCACTATTTCGAGCAATGGGACGCAGCCCGCAAGCGCATCGAACAATTCCTGGGGCACCCGGTCCGGCTGGAAATCGAGCCCGGCCGTTTCCTGGTGGCCGAAGCCGGCGTGCTGGTGTCCGAAGTGCATTCGATCAACCGCCGCCCCGAGCGCGACTTCGCGCTGGTGGACGCCGGTTTCAACGACCTGATGCGCCCGGCCATGTACGGCAGCTATCACCGCATCTCGGTGCACGCGCCCGACGGCTCGGCGCCGCAGGGCGTGGCCGAAACCCGCATCGCGGTCGCCGGCCCGCTGTGCGAATCGGGCGACGTGTTCACGCAGGATGAAGGCGGCGTGATGTCGGACCAGTTGTTGCCGCAGCCGCGCATTGGCGACTTCATGGTGTTCCACAACGCGGGCGCTTACGGCTCGTCGATGTCCTCGAACTACAACAGCCGGCCGCTGGCGCCGGAAGTGCTGCTTGACCAGGGCAACGCCCGCTTGATCCGGCGCCGCCAGACCGTCAGTGAATTGCTGGCGCTGGAGGAATAAGCAAACAGCCCCGCAACAATATGCGGGGCTGTTTGCAAAAACGCGTCAGGTCGGAAACGCGTCGCGCAGCGCGAAGGTCGCCTGCTTGAACACACCCAGGTCCGTGCCGACCGCCACGAAATGCATGCCCATGTCGAGGTAACGGCGCGCGTCCGCGTGCACCGGCGCCAGGATACCCACGGCCTTGCCCTGGGCCGTCACGCGCTGGTGCAGGTGACGGATGACCTCCTGCACTTCGGGGTGGCCCGGGTTGCCAATATGGCCCAGCGCCGCAGCCAGGTCCGACGGCCCGATGAAGACGCCGTCCACGCCTTCGACGGACGCGATCTCGTCGACCGCGTCGATGCCCGGCCGGCTTTCGATCTGCAGCAGCACGCAGATGTTGTCGTTGATGGTCTGCAGGTAATCGGGCACCGTGCCATAGCGGTTGCTACGCTGCGCGCCGGCCACGCCGCGGATGCCTTGCGGCGGATAGCGGGTTGCGGCCACGGCCAGCCGCGCATCGGCCTCCGACTCGATGAACGGAATCAGCAGGTTGTAGAAACCGATATCCAGCAGACGCTTGATCTGCACGGGATCGTTCCACGATGGTCGGCCCACGGCGGCGCTGGCACTGCCCTGCAGGGCTTGCAGCTGCTGCAGGAACATCGGCACTTCATTGGGCGAATGCTCGCCGTCCAGAAGCAGCCAGTCAAAATCCGCCAGCCCGACAAGCTCTGCCGTGATGTGGCTGGACATGCACATCCAGAAACCGATAAGCCGTTCGCGGGCCAGGATGCGTTGCCGGAAACGGTTGGGTAAGGGTGAGTTCATTGCCGCCTTCGTTTTGCAGAAAAGAAAAACACGGATAACTGCCGGGCCGGGGCCCGGCGACACGCTGTTCAGTCCATGCGGGCGCCGGATGCCTTGGCCGCCTTGCCCCACTTCGTGATTTCGTTGTCGACGAATGCCGAGAACGATTTGGGGTCATCCCCCACCACCACAAAGCCCACGCTTTCGAGCTTCTGCCGGATTTCCGGCGACGCCAGCGCCTTCACCGTCGCCTGGTTCAGGCGCTGGATCACGGCGGGCGGCGTCTTCGCGGGCGCGGACAAGCCAAACCAGGACTCGGCCGAAAAGCCCGGATAGCCCGATTCGGCCACCGTGGGGGTATCGGGATACGCGGGATTGCGCTTGGCGCTGGCGACGGCCAGCGCGCGCAGCTTGCCGGACGTCACTTGCGGCAACAGCGTGTCCTGGTTCAGGAACATCACCGAAACGCGTCCGCCGATCATGTCGGTAATGGCCGCCGCGCCCCCTTTGTATGGCACGTGCACCAGATCGATCTTGGCGTCCTGCTTGAGCATCTCCATGGCCAGGTGGCCCGACGAGCCGCTGCCCGAACTGGCGTGCGTGTACTTGCCCGGATTCTCCCGCGCCAGGCGAATGAAGTCCGCAAAGGTCTTGCCGGGAAACTCCATGTTGGCGACCAGTACATTGGGGCCCGTTGCCAGCAGCGAGATGTGCGCGAAGTCGCTGTTGCGGTAGGGCATGTTCTGGTAGACGGCATAGCTGATGGCGTTGGACCCGACGCCGGACAGCAGCAAGGTGTAGCCGTCCGGTTCGGACTTGGCCACGACGTCAGAGCCGATATTGCCGTTGGCGCCGCCCTTGTTTTCCACGATGACGCTTTGGCCCAGTTCCTTGGATAGCTCCGCCGCCAGCAGTCGGCCCACGGAATCCGTGCTGCCGCCAGCCGGAAACGGCACGACCAACTTGACGGGCTTCGCGGGCCAGGCGCCGGCCTGGGCAGCCGCAGCCCCGGGCAGCAGGGTCAGCGCCCCGGCCGCCGCAACGGCCAGGATGGCAAGGCGCCTGCGCGCCACGGGTGGGTTCTGTCGCATGATTGTCTCCTCATGGTTTTTATCGCGTTATCGCCCGGTGTCCGGGTCTGTGCTTATCGCTTGCCGCGGCACGCCGCTTCAGCCGATTCAACTATCTTCCAGCAGATACGGCGTGCCAGCACGCTCGCAGATGCCGCGCAGGCGCTCGGCCAACGCGCTGGAAATCGGGATGCCCTGGCGCAGCCGGCGCGCGCGTTCGGCCGCCTCGGGTTCGCCCGCCACCAGCACGGGCTCGTCAGGGTTGGCGGGCGGCGTGTCGTGCAGCGCGTCGATCATGTCATCCATATCGGATTCGAACGAGCCGGCGGCGCGAAACGCGTCGGGGTTCAGCGCCAGGAAGAAATGCCCGACGTCGTCCGGCTCTCCGGGGCGGCGGGTCGGCGCGCGGCGGGCGGCAAACGCGCTGCCGCTGAGCGTGCCGCCCAGGATCTGCGCCATCATCGCCAGGCCGTAGCCCTTGTGGCTGCTCATCGCTGACGTGCCGCCCAATGGCGTCAGGCCGCCTTCCGGGCGCTTGAAGATGAACTGCATCGCGGCGTCGGCATCGGTGACCGCCCCGCCCTGCCCGTCGACCGCCCATCCTGGCGGCAGCGGCTTGTCCAGAAAGTCGTAGACCTTCACTTTATTGGCCGCGACCGTGGTCGTCGCCATGTCCAGCACGAAGGGCTCGTTATGGGCCGCCGGCGCGCCGAACGCGATGGGATTGGTGCCCAGCATCGGCATGGCGCCGCGCGTGGGCACCATGATGATGCCATTGGCGCTACTGGTCACCAGACCGACCACGCCGCGTTGCACCGCGATGCGCGCATACACGCCGGCTGCGCCGAAATGATGCGAATTGCAGACCGACACCGCGCCCACGCCATGCTCAAGGGCCTTGTCGACCGCCAGGTGCATGGCCTGCGACGCCACCGGGTAGCCCAGGCCGCCCATGCCGTCGATCAATGCGCTGGCCCCGCCATCGCGCACGATCCGCGCGCGCGCATCCAGCCGCAAAGAACCGGCGCGCAGTTTTTCCTCATAGGACGGCAGCATCGAAATGCCATGCGAATCGATGCCCAGCAAGTCGGTCTGCGCCATGAGGCCGGCCGTGGTGTGCGCCAGGTCTTCGTCCATGCCCCAGGCTTGCAGCACCTGCAGGATCTGTTCGCGGACCTGCTCGACCGGCACGGTCTTCGCTATTGTTCCGTTCGCTTGCACTCGTTGTCTCCGATATTGTTGATGTCAGTCGCGCTCGCGATCCACCAGCCGGTGACGCGCCTGCCCCAGATGGAATTGCATGGCAACGCGTGCGCGCTCGCTGTCCTGTTCGCGGATGGCATCCAGGATGGTCGCGTGCTCGTCCACGACGCGTTGGGCGCGCTGCCGGGAGCCGGTGCGCGTCAGGCTCAACGTCAGCCGCATGAAACCGTTGATGGATTCGTGGATGCTTTCCAGCACCCCCAGATAGAAGTCGTTGCCGCTGGCCTCGGCAATGCTGGCGTGGAACGCCAGATCGGCCTCGGGCGAGACCTGGCCGTGCGTCAGACTGTCGGCGAATGCCGCATGCGCATCGGTGATCTTCTTCAATTGCTCGTCCGTGCGGCGCAATGCAGCCAGCCGGGCCGCATCGCCTTCCAGCGCCACCCGCACTTCCTGCGCGCGCAGGTAAGCGCTGACGTTTTGCACGTCGTTGAAGGTCTTCAGACGCGGCGCGGGCTGATGGCTGACGAACGTGCCCAGCCCCTGATGCGCCGTGATCAGGCCGTCGGCGCGCAGACGCAATAACGCTTCGCGCACGACGGGCCGCGATACGCCAAAGCGTTCCGAGATCTCGTTTTCAGAGGGCAGCTTATCGCCGACGTTCAAGCCGCCGGACACGATCTGTTCGAAAACCTGCCCGTAGACCTGATCCGCCAGCCGCACCCGGTGCCCGCGTTCAAGCGGGGGCGAACCCGGCGCCTCGGACTCGACGGGCGCCTGCGGCTCGGATGACGTTGATGCTTTGGATCGGGCCACGAAACCTCCTGAGTGCTTAGGCCTGCTCACCATTCCGTGAACAGCGCCCATCGTACCGCCAACAGGCGGTTCGACGGGAGGCGCGCGGCCGCCGCGTTCAAGCTCAGGCCGCCACGGCTTCCTTGTCCCATGCCGCCAGCGCGCGGGCCACCGGCGCCACGCGTTCGCGTTCCGCGCTGGAAATGCCGGTCAACAGCGGCAGCATGGGGCCCATGTCCGCCACGCCGGACAAGGTCACGGCGTCATGCAGCACGCGGATCGGGCTGATGCCATCGCGGCAATCCTCCAGGCCCAGGTAATGCTCGCGCACGGCCTCGGCGTCGTCGTAGCGGCCTTCGCGCAGCAGATGAAGCAAGCGCATCGATCCGCGCGGCGCCACGCATACGGAACCCGACGTGAAGCTCTTCAGCCCGAAGTCCCGGTAATGGACGATGGCCGGGCGTTCTCCAATACCGCTGACGACCCAGCGCGCATCCACCGCTTGCAACAAGGCCGACAGGTACGGATCCTTCAACGGGTCGTCACGCACGACCGCGTACTTGAAAGCGACGATGCGGCCTTCCTCGATCAGGCGCGCCGCCGTGTCCGGCGCCAGATAATCCGCCGACTTGATGTAGACCACGGCGGGCTTGCCCAACGCGTCGGTAAATCGCCGCACGCCATCCGCCAGCCCGGCGTCGGTGTACGGGAATGACATGGGCAGCAGCATCGCCGTGGGGAAGGCGCGCGAACGCAGGATCGCCGCCTGGTCCATCATCTTGCCGTAGTCGGGGCCAACCGACGGCAGTATCCACGTATCCGACCCTGCCAGGCCCGCCAGCATGTCAACGATGCGCGCGTATTCACTGACTGCCACGTTGTAGAAGTTGGCGTTGCCGCCATACATCACATTGCGCACGCCGCCGGCTTCCAGGTGGCCCAGCAACGCCTTGTTGGCGGCTTCGTTCAGGGAAAGGTCGTCGTGGCGGGCCAACGGCGGCACGGCGATAACCGAACGCTGCAAGTCCTGGGCGGATACCGGGGAAGTTTTCATGGACGGGGCTCCTGGCTGATCCAGTTGTTAGATGAGTGAGGTGAAAAAAGTATACTTGGTTGACAACCATAACCTCAATACCTATATTTGTTTTACAAGTAAGAC
>Ga0307412_10001234_pt1 | contig 14470 bp, 12 predicted proteins | sample DK1Cmetagenome_3_FD_203823 | JGI IMG/M metagenome (GOLD analysis project Ga0307412, IMG submission 203823) | Maize rhizosphere microbial communities from greenhouse at UC Davis, California, United States - DK15-C-1 | ecosystem: Host-associated > Plants > Roots > Rhizosphere > Soil | place: USA...
TTTCGATCATACCGGCGGCCTCGCCGCGCTGCTGGGGCTCCGCTACCAGACCTATGCGCCGGGGCCACTGCGCATCTATGGCCCGCCGGGCACCAAGGCGCTGGTCGACGGGCTGGTCGCATCGATGCGACCGGCGGCGGCGGCGGGCTATGGCCTGCCCGGCGCGCCGGTGATCGATCCGGCATCGACGGTGGTGGTTACCGAGATGGCCGACGGCGCCACGGTGACGCTCGGGGCGATGACCGTGCGCGCCGCCAAGAACAGCCATTACAGCTTCGCGCCCGGATCGGCGGAGGACAGCCACTATCAGTCGCTGTCGCTGCGGTTCGACCTGCCGGGCAGGTCGATCCTCTATACCGGCGACACCGGACCGAGCCCAGCGGTGGAGAAGCTCGGCCGCGGCGCGGACCTGCTGGTCAGCGAGATGATCGACGTGCCGGCGACAATGGCCGCCATCGCGCGGCTGCAGCCTGACATGCCGGCCGGCCAGCGCGACGCGATGGCAGAGCATCTGACCCGCCATCACCTGACCCCCAGGCAGGTTGGCGACATGGCCAAGGCGATGGGCGTGCAGCAGGTGGTGCTGACCCATCTGGTGATCGCCCGCGCGGACGCCCCGGCGATCGAGCGGGCCCTCGCCGAGATCCATCAATCTTTCCCCGGGCCGGTCACCACCGCCCATGATCTGGAACGGTTCTAAGCCATGCAGTCTCTCAACATCCTCGTCATCGGTGGCGGTATCGGCGGCCTTACCGCCGCGATCGCGCTACGCCAGCAGGGTTTCGCGGTCGACGTGATCGAGCGTGATCCGACCTGGTCGGTCTACGGCGTCGGCATCATCCAGCAGGCGAACGTGCTGCGCGCGATGAAGGCGCTGGGGCTGCTCGACGATTATCTCGGGGCCGGCGTCGGCTTCGACGCGGTCGAGATCTTCACGCCGGCGGGGCAGAAGGTGGCGCGGGTGCCGGCGCCGCGGCTGCTCGACGGCTATCCGGCCAATGTCGGCATCGGCCGCCGCGCGCTGCACAAGGTGCTGGGCGACCGTACTATCGCGCTCGGCGCCAAGGTACTGCTCGGCGTTACTGCGGAATCGATCGTCGACGATGGCGAGCAGGTCGCGGTGACCTTCTCGGACGGCAGCAGCGGCATCTACGACATCGTGGTCGGCGCGGACGGGGTCTATTCGCACACCCGCGAAACGCTGTTCCTCGACGCCGAGCGGCCGCAGTTCACCGGCCAGGCGGTGTGGCGCTATAATTTCCAGCGCTTCGCCGATCTCGATGCGCTGCAGGTCTATAACGGCCCGACCGGCGTCGGCTTCGTGCCGATCAGCGCCGAGCTGATGTACATGTACGTCACCACGCCGGAGCCGGACAATCCGCGCTACCCACGCAAGGGGCTTGCGGCGACGATGCGCACCAAGCTCGCCGCGTGCGCGCCGGCGATCCGCGACCTCGCCGAGCAGATCACCGATGACGACGGCGTCGTCTACCGCCCGCTGGAAGGCATGCTGGTGGAAGGTCCCTGGCATCGCGGCCGGGTCGTGTTGCTCGGCGACGCCGTCCACGCCACCACGCCGCACCTCGGCCAGGGCGCCGGCATGGCGATCGAGGACAGCATCGTCCTCGCCGAGGAACTTGCCCGCGCCGAGAGCACCGAGGACGCCTTTACCGCCTATCGCGCCCGCCGCTTCGATCGCTGTGCCTACATCGTCCGCCAGAGCCTGGCGATCTGCCACGGCCAGCTCGGCAAGGGCCCGCCGGTCGATAACGCCAAGGCGACCGCCGAGATGTTCGCCGTCACCGCCCAACCCATCTGATCCCCAGGAAAGCGTATCATGACCCGTGTCACCGAAATCCGCTATGTCGGCTATGCCGTCACCGACTTCGATTCCGAGAAGCAATTCTACGAGGAGATCTGGGGCCTCGAGCCCGTGCCGAGCGGCGACGGCATGGCCTGGTTCAAGGCGCAGGGGCATGACGAGCATCAGGTCGTACGCCTCCGCCCGGCCGAGGAGAACCGCATCGACGTGATCGCGCTGGCAGCGGACAGCCGCGCCGATGTCGACGCGCTGCACGACAAGGCCGAGGCGGCCGGCTGCAAGATCGTCCGCACGCCCGCGGAACTCAGCACCCCCGGCGGCGGCTATGGCTTCCGCTTCTTCTCGCCCGACGGCATGCTCTACGAAGTCTCGAGCGACGTCGCGCGCGGCCAGCGCCGCGACATCGCCCGGTGGGACGGCGTGCCCGTGAAGATCAGTCACATCGTGCTGCACTCGCCCGATCATCAGGCGGCGGTGAAGTTCTTCACCGACGTGCTCGGCTTCAAGGTGAGCGACTGGCTGGGCGACTTCATGTGCTTCCTGCGCTGCAATTCGGCGCACCACCGCATCGCGCTACTGCCCGGGCCGGCCTGCCTCAACCATGTCGCCTATGACATGGAGGGGATCGACGGGATGATGCGCGGCGCGCACCGGCTGAAGCTGCACGGCATCAATATCGGCTGGGGCCCCGGCCGCCACACCGCCGGCAACAACACCTTCAGCTATTTCGTGACGCCGAGCGGCTTCGTCACCGAATACACGGCCGAGCTGGAGGAAGTCGATTTCGACGCGCACCAGCACCAGGTCTACACGCCCGCGCCGCTGGTGATGGACCAGTGGGGCATCGGCACCGGCGGCCCGCAGACGATGCCGCACGCCGCGCCCAATCCGGGCCTGTTCGTGGCGGTGGAGGCCTGATCCCATGGCATTGTTCGAATATTTCCCCAACTATATCTGGAACCTGTCGGTCGCGATCGCGATGGAGAGCGGCGGCCAGATCGGCGAGCTGGTCGACATGTGCCAGCCGATCAAGGACGCCGCGGCGGCCGGCGCGGATGCCGGCACGCCGCAGTTCATGGCGCAGTGGGTCGCGATGGCCGACAAGCTGATCGGCCTCGCCGCCGAGGACGAGGCCAGGGGCCGCGCCTTCTCGGCCTCGAACAAGCTGGAGCGCGCCGCGCTCTATCTGTTCACCGGCGAGCGGATGCAGGGCCATGGCCATCCCGGCCGCAAGGAGACCTATGCCAAGGCGCGCGCGACCTTCGACAAATCGACCGCGCTCGGCCAGATCAACCGCGAGCGCGTGGAGATCCCGCTCGCCACCGGCACCATGCCCGCGCTCTACACCCGCGCGGCCGGCGACGGCCCCAAGCCGGTCGTCGTCTATTGCAACGGCCTCGATAGCTGCAAGGAGCTGCTCTACTGGTCGCGCCTGCCCGAGGCGCTGGCCCGGCGCGGCATCTCCACCCTGTGCGTCGACCAGCCCGGTTCGGGCGAAGCACTGCGGCTGCAGGACCTGCCGGTCGATCCGCATTCGGAGCACTGGGCGTCCAAGGCGGTCGACTGGCTCGAGCAACAACCGGACGTCGATCCCAAGCGGATCGGCATGACCGGCATCTCGCTCGGCGGCCATTTCGCGCCGCGCGCGGTGGCGTACGAACCGCGCTTCGCTTCGGGCGCGTGCTGGGGTGCCAACCATAATTGGGCGGAGGTGCAGCAGAAGCGGCTCAACCGCGAAGGCGAGAACCCGGTGCCGCATTACTGGGCACACGTGATGTGGGCGTTCGGCGCCAAGGACATGGACGATTTCTTCGCCAAGGCCGCCGACATGAACCTCAACGGCCATATGGACGGCGTGAAGGTTCCCTTCCTCGTCACCCACGGCGCCGAGGACCGCCAGATCAGCGTGCAATACGCGCATGACTGCTACGAACAGCTGGTCAACAGCCCCAAGCGCGAGCTCAAGCTGTTCACCGCGCGCGAGGGCGGGGTCGAGCATGTCGGCGCGGACAACATGTCCTATGGCCGCGACTATATCGCCGACTGGTTCGGCGAAACGCTGGGCGGCAGGGTCGCATGAGCGCGGCAGCGGGCAGCAGGGTCGCGTCCAGCCGGCACGCGATCCTGCTGATCCTCACCGCGATCATGCCCACCATGGGCATCGTCGCGTTGGTGCCGGTGCTGCCGATGCTGCTGCGCGAATTCGCCGCGGTGCCGGGATCGGCAGTGCTGGTGCCGATCGCGCTGACCATCCCGGCGCTGTGCATCGCGCTGTTCTCGCCGGTGGCGGGCGCGCTGTCCGATCGCTTCGGGCGCAAGCCGGTGCTGCTGCTCTCGCTGCTGGTCTACGGCGTCGTCGGCGCCCTGCCGTTCGTGCTGAAGGATCTCCCCGCGATCATCGCCGCCCGCGCGGTGCTCGGGCTGGCGGAGGCGGGGATCATGACCGTCTCCACCGCGATGCTCGGCGATTATTTCGAGGGAGCCCGACGCGAGCGCTGGATCGCCACCCAGATGGCCGCCGTCAGCCTCAGCGCGATCGCGCTGGTGGCGATCGGCGGCGCGCTGGGCGAGGCGCTCGGCTCGCGCGGGCCGTTCCTGCTCTATGTCGTCGCGCTGCCGATCGCGGTGGCGGTGGCGGCGATGCTGTTCGAACCGGTGCATCGCGCCGCCCGTGCCGGCGGCCGGTTGCCGCTCGGCACGATCCTGCCGATCCTGCTCATCACCATCGCCGTGGGCGTGCTGTTCTATACGATCATCGTCCAGGTCGGGCCGATCATCGAGCGCAGCGGCGTCCGCTCGCCGGCGCTGATCGGGCTGGCGGCGGCCGGCACCAATCTAGGCGTCGCGATCGGCAGCATCGTGTTCGGCCGGTTCAAGGCGCATGCCGGGCCGCGGCTGCTCGCGTTAGGCCTGGCGCTGGTCGCCGCGGGCTATGCCGGCACGGCGCTGTCGCCCGGCTTTGCCGCGATCACCGCCTTCGCGATCCTCGCCTGCATTGGCAGCGGGGTGATGCTGCCCAACATGCTCGCCTGGGTGATGCGCCGCCTGCCCGCCGCCGCGCGCGGATCGGGCACCGGCGCCTGGACCGGGGCCTTCTTCCTCGGCCAGTTCGCCGCGCCGCTGATCACCACCCTGCTGATCCCCGTCACCGGCGGCTTGTCGCAGACGCTGCTGCTCTACACCGGGCTCGCACTGGCCGGGGCGGTCGCCGCCCTGCTCGCCAGCAGCCGTGCGCCCACCCCCATCCCAGCTTGAAGGACTGAAATCATGGAAAAGCCCATCCGCCGCGTCGTCACCGGGCATGATGCCCAAGGCCGCGCGATCATCCAGGAAGACGCCACCGTCACGCGCATGCAGCGCATCGGCGGCGACATCGGCCCGATGTTTCACGAAGTGTGGAATACCCAGGCGACCCCGGCGCCGCTCGACGCCGCCTCGGGCGAGCCGCCCGAACAGGGCATCGTCCTCGCGCCGCCGAAGAACGGCACCCGCATCCGCGTGCTCGACATTCCGCCCGAAGGCGACGGCATCCGCAACATGACGCCGGAAGAGGCCCAGGCGCATTTCGCCGAAGTCGGCGCCGGCAGCGCCTCGGCGCACGGCGAAGGGTCGCGCCACGCGCTGATGCACCGCACCGAGACGATCGACTATGGCATCGTCCTCGAAGGCGAGCTCGTGCTGATCATGGACGAAGGCGAGACAACCGTGCGCGCTGGCGACATCGTCATCCAGCGCGGCACCAACCATGGCTGGTCGAACCGTTCGGACCGCAACTGCCGCATCGCCTTCATCCTGATCGACGGCGCGTTCGACGAGCAGTTGAAGCGCTGACCATGCGGCTGGCGATCACCGGCGCGGACGGCTTTGTCGGCCGGGCAGTCGTGCGCCGGCTGCGCGAGACAGGCGTGGCCGCCGAGCTGCTGCTGGTCGACCGGGCCTTTGCCGCGAGCGGGCCCGATCGCCAGCTAACAGGCGACCTCACCGATCCGGCGGTGCTGGCGACGGCGACCCGCGACTGCGACGCGCTGCTGCACCTGGCCGCACTCCCCGGCGGCGCGGCCGAACGCGATCCTGCCGCCTCGCGCGCGATCAACCTCGACCTGCCGTTGCGGCTGACCGAGGCGATGGCGGGCCGGCGCCTGATCCTCGCCGGATCGATCGCCGTGTTCGGGGCGGCACCGCCCGGGCCGGTGGACGATGCCAGTGTGCCGGCGCCCGACAGCGTGTATGGCACCCACAAGCGCATGGCCGAACTCGCCTTCGCCGATGCCGTGCGCCGCGGCACGATCCGCGGCATGGTGCTGCGCCTGCCGGGCATCGTCGCGCGGCCGCGCGCGGCGGCGGGGTTCGGCTCCGCCTTTCTGAGCGACGTCTTCCACGCCGCGCACGAGCGGCGCGCCTACACGCTTCCGGTCGCGCCGGACGCGACCAGCTGGCTCTGCTCGGCCCACGCCTGCGCGATCAACCTCGCCGGCGCCCTGCTGGACGCGCGGACCGAGCGCGACGCCGTGACCCTGCCCGCGCTGCGGGTGCGGATGGGCGACCTTGCCGCCGCGCTCACCCGCCGCTTCCCGGGCGCCGTCTTCACCCATGCCGAGGACGCGGGCCTGCGCCGCAGCTTCGGCAGCTATCCGCCGCTGGCCTCGGCCCGGGCATCGGCCCTGGGGTTCAGCGCCGATGCCGATATCGACGCGCTGCTCGATGCCGTCCTGGCCGAGTTGCCCGCCACCGCACCGACACCCGCATAAAAGGACCGCTCCATGCGCCTCGCCACTCGCGACAACGGCACGCCCGACGGCGAACTCATTCTCGTCTCCGCCGATGCCACGCGCTGCCTGCCCGCGGGCAGCGACTGGCCCACCCTGCTGGCCACGCTCGAGCGCTGGGAGGCGGCCCTGCCCGCACTCCACGCGGTCGCCGCCCGCCTGGTCGGCGGGGCGGGCGAACCGCTCGATCCCGCCGCGCTGCGCGCACCGCTGCCGCGCACCTGGCAATGGCTCGACGGCTCTGCCTTCCCCACGCACGGCGAGCTGATGCAGCAGGCGTTCAACCATGCCCCGATCGAGACCGACAAGCCGCTGATGTACCAGGGGCTGAGCCACCAGTTTCTCTCCCCCACCGAAGACGCCCCCTTCCCCTCCGAGGGTGACGGGATCGATTTCGAAGGCGAATTCGGCGTCGTCACCGGCGCGGTGCCGATGGGCTGCACGGCCGAGCAGGCGCTCGCGCATGTCCGGCTGATCGTGCTGATCAACGACTGGTCGCTGCGTACCCTCGCCCCTGCCGAGATGAAGACCGGCTTCGGCTGGATCCAGGCCAAGCCCGCGTGCAGCGCCGCCCCCTTCGCGGTGACGCCCGACGAACTGGGCGACGCCTGGCGCGACGGCCGGGTCTGTCTGAAGCTGACGGTGGCGGTGAACGGCGCCTGGTTCGGCAGCCCGGTGGGCGACGCGATGGCCTATGGCTTTCACGAGCTGATCGCCCATGCCGCCTATAGCCGCAGCCTGCCCGCCGGAACGATCCTCGGCTCGGGCACCGTCTCCAACGCCGATCATGCGGTTGTCGGCTCGACCTGCCTCTCGGAGCGGCGCGCGATCGAGCGCATTGCGTATGGCGAATTCCGCACGCCCTTCCTCCGCGCGGGCGATCGCGTGACGATGCGCGCGGGCGAGGGCGCATCGCCCTTCGGCACGATCGACCAGCAGGTGACGCTGGCGCGTTAGCGGCACCTCCGGGCGCGCGTGAAGCCATAGGGAGTGTTCGGGCGGCCCGACTAGCTGGCAGCCGGATCTGCCGCAGCAAGGTCAGGCGGCTCCGGCCAGGGCAGCGTGAAGGTGAAGCACGCGCCGCCTTGCGGGCCGTTGCGCGCCCGCAGGGTGCCGCCCAGCCCGTCGATCACCGAGCGGCAGATCTGCAGGCCCATGCCGATTCCGGCAGCCTTGGTGGTGAAAAAGGGCTCGAACAGCCGCTCGACATCGTCGTCGGGCAATCCCGGTCCGGTATCCTCGACGGCGACCGAAACCCCCGCCGCCTGCCCCTCGACGACGAGCCTGATCGTGCGCTCGCCCGGATGGCCGCGCAGGGCATCCGCGGCATTGTTGATGAGGTTGATCAGAACCTGCTGCAGCTCGACGGGGTCGCCGCAGATTGCGAGCGGCTCCGGCGGAGAGGCGATCGTCAGGCTGATCTCCGCGCGGCGCAGATCGGCTTCCAGGATATCGCGCGTGTCGGCGATCAGCGTGCCGAGTTCGAGCGTCTGGACCTGACGCCGCCCGGCAACGATCGCGTTGCGCGTGCGCTGGACGATGTCTGCCGTGCGGCGCGCCGTGCGTGCCAGCCGCTCCAGCACCTTCTCGGCAGCCGCCACCTCGGGCGTCTCGCGTTGCAGCCAGCGCAGGCCGGTTTGTGCATCCAGCACCATCGACGCGATCGGCTGGTTGAGCTCATGCGCGATCGACGCGGAGAACGCCCCGACGGTGGCGACGCGGTTGGCGCGGCCAAGCTCTTCCTGCGTCGCCCGCCGGAGGCTCTCGATCCGGTCCTGCTCGGTCAGATCGATATGGCTCGACAGATGCAGGCCTCCGGGCAGGCGGTAGACGTTGTAATAGACCGGAACCTCTTCGCCGTCCTTGCCGATCAGCACCGCCCGGCCGTCCAGGTGATCCGCGTCGTTGAACGCCATTTCCAGCTGGCGGAGCAGGATATCGTCGCCATCGGCGGCGTTCTGCGTGGGCGGCCTGGCCACCAATTCGGCGAGATCGGCATAGCCGAGGAGGCGGGCGAAGGCGCCGTTGACCCGGACGGTCCTGATGCGCGACAGCAACTCGGCATATTCGGCGGGCCGCGCGGCGAGATAGGCACGCAGATCGGCCACGCCCTGCTGCCGCAGCGCCGCCAGGGTCGGCTGGACCGCACTGAAATCCATTTCCGCGAAGGTCATGCTGCTGACCTCGAACAGGCTGGCATAGCGCGCTTCGGTGCGGAGCAGTTCGGCGGTGCGGTCCGCGACGCGCTGCTCCAGCGTCACCAGCAGCTCCTCGATCCGCTGCTGCGCCAGCACCTCTTCATGCGCATCGACGGTGCCGCCATACCACCATTCGATCTGCCCGGTTTCGGGGGAGCGGATCGCCCGGCCGCTCAGCCGCATCCATCGATAGCTCTGGTCGCGGTGGCGCAGGCGATAGTGGTAGCTGACCCGGTCTTCCCCGCTCTCGGCGGCCTTGCGCAGGTGGCCCCACGCCCCGTCGAGGTCGTCGGGATGGTAGAGATCGGCCCAGTTCTGCTTCTCGATCGCCTCTTCGCGGGAATGGCCGGTCAGTTCGGTATAGCGCCGGTTCAAGTAATCGACCTGGTTTTCGCTGTTCAGCCGCCACTGGATCTGGGGCACCGAATCCGCGAAATTCTCGAGCTCGGCGCGACTGCGTTCCAGCGCTTCGCGGGTGCGCAGCAGCTCTTCGCGCACCAGGACGTCCTCGTGCACATCGGTGCTGCCGCCATAATAGCGGACGACCTTGCCCTGTTCGTCGTGCAGCGGCAGCCCGATCAGCGACATCCAGCGATAGCTGCCGTCCGCGAATCGCAGGCGGTGGACTGCGCGGATCTCCTTGCCCGCGGCCATCCGCTCGTGGAGCAGTGCGAGGAACCATTCCCGGTCGTCGGGGTGGAAGTCGTCGATCCAGTCCTGGTTCTCCACGACGATGCGCCAGTCCCGGCCGGTCGCTTCGGTGTAGCGCCGGTTGTAGAATTCGATGCGCGGCGCCATCGATGCGCGCCATAGAACCTGCGGAACCGAATCCAGGAAGTTCAGCAGCTCGGCCTGGCTGGCCTCGAGTTCGGCGCGAAGCCTTTGCGCTTCCTCGACGGCCGTCACCTCTTCGTGGATGTCGGTGGAGCCGCCGTAGAAATAGCGCAGCTTCCCGTCGGCATCGAAGGTGGGCCGCCCGTCGAGCGACATCCAGCGATAGTCGCCCGACGCGTGCCGCAATCGCATCCTGGCATGAAGGTCCGTGCCGGTGGCGAGGGCATGCTGGACCGCGGCCCAGCCTTGCTCCCGATCATCGGGATGAAAGTCCTGCAGCCAGTAATCGGCGGTGATCGCGGCAGGAAGGTCGCGCCCGACGATATCGGCATAGCGCTGATTGAACAGATCCACCACCGCGTCCGGCCGCGCCCGCCACAGGATTTGCGGCACCGAATTCATGAAGTTATGGAGCTGCACCTGCGAGTGCCCCATCTCGCGCCGCATGCGTTCGAACCGCTTGCGGTGCACGAGCAACAGGCCCGTCGCACCCATCGCGGCACAGGCGAGAGCGAGGCGGAGGAGGCCCGCCAGGAAGGGATCCCTGCCGGAAACCAGGGCCCAGGCGATCGCAGCAAGGCCGATACAGCCGATCGATGCCCGCCGCACCAGCATCTCGCCGCCCGCCAGCGATACCAGATACAGCACGCCGAGATACAGAATCGAACCGGCGCCTTCCTGCACGCGCGCGCAGTCCATCCAGAATGCGGTGGCGGCGAGAAGAACGGCCGCAGCTTGCAGCGCCCTTTGCGGCAAGCCGTTGCGGAGCCGTCTCTCGTCCATCTCCACCGCGTCGTTCCTCAATTGCCTGCGGCTTTGGAAGCAATACCGCCGACGAAGGCAATACCGTCGACGGTATTGGCGGGTGCATGAGGAGAGGCCGAATTCCCATTATGCGGGATCCATGACCGTCAATTGGCATAGACAATTGTCTGACAACAGTTAGACTGTTCCCGGCGGGTCGGGCTGACCAGCGTTGCAGTAGACCGCCGTAGAAGCGTGACATCGGCGACGTCCCGGAAGGGCGCGGCTTGGGGAGGATCCGGGGTTTGGAAAACAACGGTCGAATTGTGCGCACGGTGGCGTTTCGAGCATCGCGCCGGGGCTGGCCTTGCTGTTGGGGACACAGCAGCATGCGCACGCCGAGGCCGCGGGGGACGCGCAGGCCTATGCCGATCCGCTGCTCGATGGATCGACGCCGCTGGGTGCAGTCCACGCCGATGTCTTCTCCGCCATCCCCCTGATCCAGACGCCGTCGGCTTAGAACGAGAGGAAGGCGATGTCGGCAAGTGGCGGCCAGGGATCCTGGCGCAATTCGATTCTGGCGGGGCTGGCCAATTATATCGATGCCGGCTCGATCGTCTCCGGATCGGTCGCGCTCGCGCTGTGGAAGGCGCAGTTCGGGCTTTCGGACGGCTTTATCGGCCTGATCGGAGCGTTCAGCGCCAACGCGATCTCGGCCGGCATCGGCGCATTGCTCGGCGGCGCGCTGTGCGACAGGTTCGGCCGCAAGAAGGTCTACCAGTACGACATGCTGTTCTACGCCTTCGGCATGCTCTGGCTGGTGTTCGCCAGCGCGCCCTGGATGATCGTGCTCGGCTTCGTGCTGGTTGGCCTGGCAGTGGGTGCCGACATCCCGGCCTCCTGGTCGCTGATCGCCGAGCAGGCGCCGGACACCCGGCGCGGCGCGCATTCGGGCGTGGCGCAACTGCTCTGGTATCTGGGGCCGGTGGTGGTGCTGGTCGCGGCCTATTGGCTCCGCCCCTTCGGCATCGACGGCATCCGCTGGCTGTTCGCGCATCTCGCGATCCTCGCCGTCGCGCTCACCTTCCTGCGGTCGCGCATGCAGGAGTCGGCGCGGTGGGAGGAGGTCCAGGCCGCCCGCCGCCGCGGCACCGCCGGCATCGACTGGCGCGCGCTGTTCGCCCCCCGCTATCTCGGCGCCATCGCCTTTCTCGCCGGCATGTATGGGCTGTGGAACCTCTGGGCCGGCTATAACGGCTTCTTCACGCCCTATCTGATCGCGCAGAACCATCTGCCCGAGTGGACCGCGACGATGCTCCCCGCGAGCTATTTCCTGATCGGCATGTTCTCGATCCTCGGCATCTTCATGACCCTCTCGGACCGGGTCAACCAGCGGCTGCTGTTCGGCATCTCCGCCGCGCTGCACGTGCTCGGCATGGCGCTGCTGGCGATCTTCGGCTTCCGGCTGGAGATCGTGATCCTGCACGTCGTCATCATGGGCGTGGCGGGCGGCTTCGGCGCGCAGAGCTTCTTCCAGCTCTGGTCGGCCGAGCTCTTTCCCACCGCGATCCGATCGACCGCGCAGGGGCTCACCTTCGCGATCGTGCGGATCGGCCTCGGCATCTGGAGCCTGGCGGTGCCGAGCCTGGCGGCGCATGATTTCACCACGCTGGCGTGGATTCTCACCGGCTTCCTGGTCGCTTCCGGCGTGATCGGGGTGATCTGGGCACCACGCAACGAGGGAAAGTCGCTCGAGGCGATTGCGGGCGACGGCGCGTGAAAGCACCCCGCAGGCTGCGCGAACTTCTGTTGCGGGAGGATAAGCCGGTCATGGATTGCCAACGTTGATCGATCGCCGCACGCCGCTGGCCGGCATGGGCGCCGGCGCGCTGGCGGTGCCGGATGCGCGCGCCGCGGCGACGACGCGGGTCGAGGCCGCGGAACTGCGCGCCGGTGGGCTATCCGACCCGCTTGGCATCGACGACGCGCACCCCACGCTCTCGTGGCAGCTGCGTGGCCCCGATGGGACGATGCAGCGCGCCTATCGGCTGCGCGTCGCCGGCGATCCGGCTACGCTCGGCGCCGGAACGGCCGATCTGTGGAACAGCGGACGCGTCGAGAGCGCCGACACGGCGGTCCGCTAAGACGGTGCGGCGCTGACCTCGACATGATGGTTGCCGGATCTGCGCGCTGCGGCCTAAATCATGTTCCTATCCTGCAGAAAGGGAGACGGATGATGCCTGCCGACAAGGCCATGCCCTTCCAGTTGCGTGCGCTCGACCACATCGTGCTGCGCGTAGCCGATATCGAACGCAGCATCGCCTTCTACTGCACGGCGATCGGCTGCATCCTCGATCGGCGGCGACCCGAATTCGGCCTGGTGCATCTGCGGGCGGGCGCGTCGATGATCGACCTGGTTTCGCGCGACACGGCCGCTGGCCCCGACGGCAATGTCGATCATTTCTGCCTGCAGATCGCCCCGTTCGAAGAAGCGGCGCTTCTCGCACATCTCCAGGCGCAGGGCGTGACGCTGGAACCGCCGATCGCCCCGCGCTACGGCGCGCAGGGCACCGGCCGGTCGCTCTATCTGCGCGATCCCGACGGCAACCGCGTCGAGCTCAAGGAAGCGCTTCAGTCCGCATAGATGCGCGCGGGCAGCCGCGCCGCGAGCAGCGCGCCGGCGCCGAGCAGCACGACGATGACGCCGGTCGACGGCACCAGGCTCCGCTCGCCCGCCAGCCCGAAATAGGCGGCGCCGACCAGCGCCACGCCGGTCACGCCGCCCATTTGCTGCACGGTCTTAACGATCCCGCTCGCAGATCCGGCGTCGGCACGGTCAACGCGCGCGAGGACCAGCGGCGTGGCGGGGCCGCTGCTCATCCCCATGCCCGCGCCGGCGACCAGCAGCGTCGGCAGCAGCAGGAAAAGCGAAAGGCTACCAAGCTCGATCCACGCGAGCGACGCCGCGATACACAGCCCGAGGAGGACATACCCAACGACGAGGATCCATTTCTCCGCCCGTCGCGCCAGGCGCCGGCCGATCACTCCCATGCCGAGCATCACGCCGACACTGAACGGCATGTGGATCAGCCCGGTCTCGAACGGCGAGAAATGCGCCACCCGCTGCAGCGCATAGGCGAACAGGAAGAGGAAACCGGTATTGGCGGCGGAAAACAGCAGCAGCAACACGATGCCCAGCCGGAACACGCGATCGCCAAGCAGGTGCGGCGGGAACAGCACCGCCTCGCCTTGTGCCGCGCGACGCCGCAGCAGCCACCAGGCGGCGAGCAGCAGCGGCATACCGGCGATCAGGAGCGCGAGCGACGATCCTTGCAGCCCCCCCTTCTCCGCTTGCAACAGCGGAAAGAGCAATGCGAGGATGGCGATGCCAAAGCTCAGCATGCCGACGACGTCGATACGCGTCGCGGCGTTGCCGCGGCTGCGGGGCAGCAGCCACCAGCCGGCGAGCACGGCGACCAGGCCGATCGGCCCGTTAATAAGGAACACGGTCCGCCAGCCCAGCCCGCCGATATCGGCAGCGATCAGCAAGCCGCCGAGGATCGGGCCGGCGATCGAGGACAGCCCCCCGATCACCCCGAACCAGGCGAGCCGCCCGATCCGTTCCACCGGCGTGTAGAGCTGCTGGATCACCGCCAGCACCTGCGGCGCCATCAGCGCACCGGCAGCGCCTTGCAGCACCCGTGCTGCGATCAGGCCGTCGCCGTTCGGCGCGAGACCGCAACCGATCGAGGCGGCGGTGAACCCCGTCACCCCGATCAGGAACAGCGTGCGGCTGCCGAACAGGTCGCCCAGCCGCCCGGCGAGCATCAGCAGCAGCGCATAGGGCAGCACATAGCCCGCCACCACCCACTGGGCGAACGCGCCAGACCCGCCGAACTCCGCCTGGATCGAAGGCAGCGCGGTGTTGACGATCGTCACGTCGACGATCTCCAGCACCAGCGCGATGATCAGCGTGAAAAAGGCGAGGCTCTTCTGCCGCTCGGTGAGGGTGGCGGGGTCAGATCGTGCCGGCACGCAGCTGCTCGACGGCGTAACGACAGGCCCGCGCGGTCAGCGCCATATAGGTGAGCGACGGGTTCTGGCAT
>Ga0307412_10001239_pt1 | contig 14434 bp, 6 predicted proteins | sample DK1Cmetagenome_3_FD_203823 | JGI IMG/M metagenome (GOLD analysis project Ga0307412, IMG submission 203823) | Maize rhizosphere microbial communities from greenhouse at UC Davis, California, United States - DK15-C-1 | ecosystem: Host-associated > Plants > Roots > Rhizosphere > Soil | place: USA...
ATATTGCCGTCGAAGGTCATGGTGCCGATCTGGGTGCCGAACGCCGTGCGCAGATAGCCCGCATAGTCGTCTTCCTTGACGCTGCTCGTGGTCGATTGCGTCGGATTGTCGAGATCGCCGAAGCCGATCGTCTGGCCGCTGATTTCCTTGACGTGCGCGAAGGCCGATTCCGGGTGCTGGGCGTCGTACAGGTTCCACTGCAGCACCGAGCCGAACACCGAATTGCCGCCCGCGCCGCGCAGCAGCGTGGCCTGGGACGGATTGGTCTCGACGAATTCGGGATGATCGGAGACGCGGTAGCAGTTCGCCGCGCTCGACCAGTTGGCGCAGGTGCCGCCGATCGTCGTCCAGTTGTTGACGTTGGTCTCGCGGTTGATCGCGGTCTTGCCGCTGTAGCGCGCGCCGGCCGTGATCGACTTGAGGAAATTGTCGTCGTCGAAATCCCAGGTCAGATCGAGCCGCGGGCTGTCCCCCTTGGCGGTGTTGCGGGTGCGATTGGGCTGGATCGCCGTGAAGCCATAATTGGCCGCATTGGCGAAGAAGTTGGACGGCTGGCCGGTGACCGGATCGACCGCGCCCTGGGTGGGGAATTTGCCGCGATTATCGAACACATAGTTGTAGTCGCCGGTGAACACCCCCGCCGCGCCGCTGGCCGCGGTATAGGTATTGACGGTGAGGTTCAGCGAATCCTGATCCACCTTGGCGTCGATATGCTGATAATCGAACACAAGGTGCAGATGCTGGCCCAGCGACCATTTCACGCCCCCGCTGAAATCCGTCGTGCGGGTGGTGCGATTGGCGCCGAAGGTGACCGCTGCGCCCGACGGATGGGCCAGCCCGCCCGAGGTGGCGACGCCGTTTTCCACGGTGAAGGTGCCGACCGGGGCTGCGCCGTCCTCGGTGGCGAAATAGGAGACGCCGGTGTCCTGGAACTTGTAGCCGGCGTTGAGCACGCGGGCATAGACTTCAACGTTGTCGGCCGGCTTCCACTGCAGCGCGGCGGAGACGCTGGTCCGCTTGCGCTCGCCCGCCGCGACGTTGAACCCGCCGCCCTTTTGCACCTGGATGTTCTGGTTGGCATAGCCCGGTACCAGCGTCGGCTGGACCGGCGCGCCGTCGGTCGACGGGTTGGGGCCGTGCCACAGATAGGGCTCGACCTGGTCCATGTCCTGCCGGAAGGCGGACTTCTGGTATGAGGCGTTGAGCAGGAAGCCGATCTCGCCGATCCCGGTCTGCCAGCGGTTGCTGTAGAGCGCGGAGGCGTTCCAGCCATTCTTCTTGGCGAGATCGTAGCGCGTGCCGGCGACCGTGGCCGAGATGATGCGGCCCTTGGCGTCGAACGGCATGCGGGTGCGCAGATCGATCGTGCCGCCCAGCGATCCTTCGATCATCTCCGCCGAGGGATTCTTGTAGACGTCGACGCGGCTGAGCAGGTCGGGGCCGACTTCCTCGAACGACAAGCCGACGCCGCCATTGGCGGTGAAGATGTCGTGGCCGTTCAGCTCGGTGCGGATGTCGCTGAGGCCGCGGATCGCGACCGTGCTGCCTTCGCCGAGATTGCGCTGGATCTGGATGCCGGAGATGCGCTGCAGCGACTCCGCGACGTTGACGTCGGGGAAGCGGCCGATGTCCTGCGCGGTGATCGAATCGACGATCTGCTCCGAATTCTGCTTCAGCGCCTGCGCCGATGCGAGGCTGGCGCGCAGACCGGTGACGACGATCTCGCCTTCGGTGGCAGCGTTGTCTGCCTCGCCGACAGGTGCCGGCGGCTGCTGGCTGTCCTGCGGCTGCGTCGTCTGCGCCGCGGCCGGTAGCGCGAGCGCTGCCGTGGTGATCGCCAGCATCGATGCTGTGGCGAAAATACGTGTCGTACCCCGCATGGTCGTCCCCTCCAGAATGGCAGCCGTGTCGGTTGCCTTATAAATATGATGATAGCGGTACCTACCGCATATGAAAACCGGTGTTCATATGCGCCAACTAAATTTTTTTGGTGTGACTATTCCGCCGCAGCTTGGCGGCTGGCGCCCGCGGCAGGCCCTGCCGTCGCCCGTTGCGCGGGCGGCGCTTTCGGGCGAGGGATGGCGACCACGAAAAAGGAGGCACTATGGCGCGAACCGGGTCCAAGAAGACCTATTCCGCCCCAGCGATCGAAAAGGCGTTCGAAGTCATTGAGTTGCTTGCCGGCCGCCCCGAGGGGGCGCTGGTCAGCGAGATGGCGATCGATCTCGGCCGGTCGGTGGGCGAACTGTTTCGGATCGTCGTGGTGATGGAGCAGCTCGGCTATCTGCGCCGCTCGGAAGTCACCGATCGCTATGCGGTGGCCTATAAGCTGCTAGACGTTGCACTGCGCTCGACGCCTTCGCAGGACCTGATCCGCGCGGCCTTGCCCGAGATGCAGATGCTCGCGCGCGACACGGTGCAGTCCTGCCACCTGGTGGTCCCCAGCCGGGGGCACGGCCTGGTCGTCGCGCGGGAGGAATCGCCGGCAACCCGCGGGTTCGCCTTGAAGATCGGCGCGCATATCGACTTGGTGCAGAGCTGTTCGGGGCAGGTGCTGCTCGCCTTCTCCAATCTTAACCTGACCGAGCGGATGGTGCGCGCGGCCGAGGAGGAGACGGGCGCCGAGGTCGACCGCAGCTGGCTCGCGGACCGGCTCGCGACCGTCCGACGGCTCGGCTATGATAGCCGCAAGAGCCCGATCACCTTCGGCGTGACCGACATCAGCTATCCCATTTACGGGTTCGACCGCATCGTCGTGGCGGCGCTGACGATTCCCTTCCTCGCGCTGATCGACGGATCGCAGAAGATGGATCTGGAGGCGGCACGCGAGAAGCTTCGTGCCGCCACCACGCGGATTTCCGATCGGCTGGGCTACGAACCCGACTGACCGGGAGTCCGTGCAAACGTTCGCATATGCGAGTGGGTTTGCATGAGCGAAATGCGCTGCTGCCGGATCACTCCAGCAGTGCCGCGCCATAGGCCGGCAGCGGCAGCGTCGCGGCGTAGGTCGCGCCGCCGATCGCATCGTGCTTGCGGCCCGTGAACGCCACCCGCACCGGCTGGGAGGTGGTGTTGACGTAGAGCGTGCGCCCTTCGACGACCCGCGCGACCACGCCCTCGGGCGTTTCCGGCCCGCGCTCGATGCCGAGCGTCGGGTAGAGCGAGCGGACCAGCGGGGCGAGCAGCGCTTCCTGCGCCGCCGTCGCGAGGTAGATGGCGCGGCCCTTGCCATAGCGGTTGACGGTGATCGCCGGGCTCTTCTTCGGCGTGTTGTCGAAGCTGGCGAGAATGGTGGCGCTGCTCGGCTCGAGCACTTCGTAATAGGGGTCGGTGCCGGTGAGCGCCTGGCCCTGGAAGCTGACCTTGAGCGGGGTGTCCGACCGGTAGAATTCGTTGGTGCGCAGGCCGAACACGTCGGTCAGCCCGCCGGGGAGCGGCGTGCCGAACCATTTGCCGGTGGCGTCGACCTTGGCCGAATAGCCGGTCATGATCACCGTGCCGCCGGCGGCGACATAGCGGCGCACCGCGTCGGTCATCTTCGCGTCGAGCAGATAGGCGGCGGGCAGCACCACCAGCTTGTACGCGTCGAGCGGGTCGTGGCCGATGTCGATCACCGCCGCGTCGATATTGTCGCGGAAGAAGGGCGCGTAGCCGGCCTTGGCCTGATCGGTATAATCGACCTTGAAATATTCCTTCATCGTGTTCGGGCCCTGGGGCGGATTGGTCAGCCACATCGTGTCGAACGAATAGGCGACCGCCACCTGCGGCGCGCGGTAGCGGGGGAAGCCAAGCTTGCGGAGCTTCTGGAATTCGCGCGCGATGGTGGCGAACTCGTCGACCTTCCACGAGGGGCGGTCGTCATGGTCGATCAGGCCGAACAGCGCCTGCTCCTCGCCGCCGAGATGCGAGTTGAACGTCCAGGCGAGGAATGTCTGCGAATAATAGAGCAGCCCGAAATAGGCCCACATCCGCGAGCGGCCCGGCGTGCCGTAATAGCCGCCGCCGCCGGCGGTGAACTCGTTGAACCACACCGGCGTATCATGGCCGGCACGGTTCATCATCACTTCGAAGCCGGCGCCGAGTGGATCACCGGGATAGAAGCCCTGCGCACCATAGGTGGAGACCTGGTCCCAGGAGCGGAGATAGTCGAAGCCCTTGGTCCAGGCGGTCGGCCAGAAATTGGAGGCGACCGGCAGATTGGGGGCGTTGGCCTTGCGCGAGGCCTCGAGATCCTTGAGCGCGCTGATCGTGTCATCGGACCAGTAGCGGCGCAGATCGAGGTTGCGCTCGTTCGGGCCGGGGCCTTCGCCATAGGGCAGGTCGACTTCGTCCCAGCTGTTGATGTGGCGCGACCAGCGCTGCGTCGCCCAGGCGGTGTTGAGCGCCTCGATCGTCCCGTATTTCTGCTGCAGCCAGCCGACAAAGCGCTTCTTGTCGGCCTCCGAATAGGACATGCGGCCGTTGCCGATCTCATTGTCATAGCCGACCGCGATCACCGCCGGATGCTTGGCGTAGCGCTGCAGCATCTTGTCGGCGAGCCGGCGGGCGAGGCGGCGATAATCGGGATCGCTGATATTGTCCCAATAGCGGGAGGCGGCGTTCAACCGCGTGCCCGCCTGGCTGACCAGATCGACGCCGGGATAATGTTTGTGGAGCCAGATCGGCGCGGGCTGGCCGGGGATGTCGACGATCACGCGGATGCCGGCCGCCTGCATCTGATCGAGGATCTTGTCGAACCATTCGAAGGTGAAGCGGCCTTCCTGCGGCTCGAACGAATCCCAGGCAAGGTCGCCCATGCGGACCATGTTGAAGCCTGCCGCCTTCATCACCGCGATGTCCTGGCGGATCTGCTCTGGGCTGCGATCGACCGGCTGGTAGCAGGTGCCGACGAACAGGTCGCCCTTGCCGGGCCAATCGGGATGGCCGGCGGCGCTCTGGGCGAGCGCGGATGCTGGCAGCGTTGTCACCGCGAGCGCGAGGGCGAGGCGCGCGGCGAGGCCGCGCTTGGAGGGGCGATGGGTCATGGGCTTCCGTTCGTCTAAAAGGTCGCCGGTCAGGCGAAGCTGATCTCGAATGCGCTGGCGTGGCGCGTGGGCAGGCTGGCCGGCGGGGTGATCACCAGCGCCTGGTCCGTCTGGCGGAAATCGATCGCGCCGCGATGGCCGAGCAGCCGCACCTGGCGTACCCGCCGCTTCTCGTGCGGATTGCCGCGGGCTAGCGCCTTGATCGCCACCGGGCCCTTGGGTTCGCCGAGCGTGATCGCGTAGAGCGTCTCGCCCTTCGTGGTGAAGCGAATGTCCTGCGGGGTATAGGCGGCCTTTTCCTGGAAGGCGCCTTCCTTGGGCTGGGTCGGGCCCTCGCCATAGATATGCCAGGGGCGGGTGCCGTGGATCGCCGGGCCGTTTGCCGCCATCCAGGGCGTCAGCTCGGTCAGCAGCTGTTCGGACGGCGGCGGCAGGCTGCCATCGGCGCGCAGCACCACGTTCAGCAGCATGTTGCCGTTCTTGCTCACGATATCGGCCAGCATGGTTATGACCTCGTCGGTCGATTTATAGCCGCCGACGTCGCCGGTGTAGAACCAGTCGCCGTTCGACGTGTCGGTCTGCCAGGGTAGCGGATTGATACCGCTCAGCACGCCGCGCTCGACGTCCTGCACGCCCCAGGCCTTGTTGAACTCGCCCGAGCCCAGCGCTTTGTGGTTGTACACCGCCTCCAGCTTGCCGCTGCGCGCGATGCTGCTGTTGTAGAGGTGGGCGACCATCGACCGGCCGATCTCGCCGAAGGGCACCCCGCCGTCCGAATAGAGAAGGTCGGGCTGATAATTATCGATCAGGTCGCGGATGCGGGCGAACCAGTGGCGCTGATATTCGGGGTTCTTGGTGTACCAGGTATCGGAATCGCCGAGGAACGGCTCGTCGCGGTTGCCGTGATAGAGATCGACGAAGCGCGGGTCGGCGCCGTCGTAGCGCGTGCCCATCTTCGGCCAGAACTGGTCGTAGAGCTGGTTCGGGTACCACCAGTTGTAGCTGGCGCCGAGATGCTCGGACACGCCGAAGCGCAGGCCCCGCCGCTTCGCCGCCGCCTTCAGCTCGCCGACAATGTCGCGCTTGGGGCCCATCGCCACGGCGTTCCAGCGGTGATGGCGCGATTTCCACAGATCGAAATTGTCGTGGTGGACGCCCATGGATACTATATACTTTGCGCCAGCCGCTGCATATCGCGTGACCAGCGCCTCCGGATCGAACTTCGCCGCGGTCCAGAGCGGGATGATGTCCTTGTAGCCCTTTTCGGAAGGATGGCCGTAGGTCTTGAGGTGGTGTTCGTAGTGGGGGTGGCCGGGCACGTACATGAAGCGGGCGTACCAATCGCCTTGCGCGGGTACCGCCTGCGGACCCCAATGCGCCCAGATGCCGAACTTGGCGTCGCGGAACCAATCGGGCGTGCGGTAGGTGGAAAGCGACGCGCCGGTCGGCTGGAACGGCCCGGGAGCCGCCACCGGATCGATGTCAGCGCCGGACAGCTTCTGCCCGGCCTGCGCCTGCGCGCGGCCGACGCTCTTCAAGGCCAGCGCGGTCGCGAACGAGCCCGCCAGAATCTCACGCTTGCTGAAATTGCTCATCCGCTCCTCGAAGTGTTGCCCCGGCGCAATCGATGCGCTCCTGTTGCTGTCATATTTGCAAACCGATTTTCATGTGGCAAGTCTAATGTGCGTCGAGCGCCGGTATCTCTTCCGTAGCGATCGCGACCAAACCCTTGTTCTTCCCATTCTTCCGCAATCAAAATTCTGGGGACCCGATCATGAGCGATAGCCTGTCCGATCCTTCGCGCCGCACGATGCTGGCGCTGGCTGCAGCGGCGCCGCTGCTGCCGCAAGCAGTGCGCGCCGCAGCGCCGGTGCCGGCCGACTCGCTGCCGCCGCGCGCCGCTGGCCTCGCCCCGCGCGAGATACTGCCGTTCGATGCAGGCTGGCGGTTCGCGCTGGGGCATGGCAGCGATCCGGCCAAGGATTTCGATTTCGGCTATGGCCAGAGCGACTTCGCCAAGACCGGCGACTTCAAGCTGGCCAAGAGCGAGTTCGACGACAGCGACTGGCGCGCGCTCGACCTGCCGCACGATTGGGCGGTGGAACTGCCCTTCGTCCATGACGATCGCGGCAATGGCGATGCGAGCAGCCGCAGCCATGGCTACAAGCCGCTCGGCCGGCGCTATCCGGACACCAGCGTCGGCTGGTATCGCCGCCGGTTCAACGTGCCGGTGAGCGACCGGGGGCGGCGCATCTGGATCGAGTTCGACGGCGCGATGCGCGATGCGATCCTGTGGGTGAACGGGTGTTACATCGGTCGCCACAATGACGGCTACACCCCGTTCCGCTTCGACCTGACCGACTTCCTGCATTATGGCGGCGACAACTTCATCGTCGTGCGTGTCGATGCGTCGATGGGCGATGGCTGGTTCTACGAAGGGGCGGGGCTCTACCGCCATGTCTGGCTGACCAAGCACGACGCGGTGCATCTCGCCAAATGGGACAGCGTGGTGCGCGCGACGCCGGCAGGCGCGGGCGCGACGCTCGACCTGTCGACGGTGATCGCCAACGAGACCGAGGCGGCGGCGCAGGCCGTGGTGGAGTGGACGATCGCCGACGCGGCCGGGCAGGTGGTGGCGCGAGCGTCCGCGCCCGCCGTGCCGGTGCCCGCGGGCGGCACCGCCGAGAGCCAGGTCCGCGCCACGCTGCCGCAGGCGACGCGCTGGTCGGTCGAGACGCCCGCGCTCTACACCGCCACCGTGCGGCTGGTGGCTGGCGGCGGTGTCCGCGATGCCGATCGGGTGACCTTCGGCGTGCGCAGCTTCCGCTTCGATGCCGATCGCGGCTTCTTCCTCAACGACAAGCCCATGAAGCTCCAGGGCACCTGCAACCATCAGGACCATGCGGGCGTCGGCGCGGCGCTGCCCGATGCGATCCAGCGCTACCGGCTGAACGTGCTGCGCGAGATGGGCTGCAACGCGGTGCGCACCACCCACAATATGCCGACGCCCGAATGGGTGGAGGAATGCGACCGCGCCGGCGTGCTGGTGATGTGCGAGGCGCGCCAGATGAGCTCGAACCCCGACGCGATGGCGCAGCTCGAGGTGATGGTGAAGCGCTTCCGCAATTCGCCCTCCGTTATCATCTGGTCGATCGGCAACGAGGAATGGCTGCTCCAGGACAAGATGGCCGAGCAGGGCAAGCCGATCGCGGCGGCAATGGTGCGGCGCTGCCATGCGCTCGATCCCACCCGGCCCGTTTCCGCAGCGGTGAACGGCAACAACGAGCAGGGGGTGAGCGACGCGCTCGACATCATCGGCTTCAACTATCACCAGGAATTCCCGGAAGCCTATCACGCCAAGCACCCGACGCGGCCGATCTACGGCTCCGAAACGTCGAGCGCGATCTCGACGCGCGGCGAATATAGCAGCGATCCGGCGCGCAACACCGTCAACAGCTATGACGGCGTGGTCGGCTGGGGGAAGACACCGGAGGATTGGTGGAAGCTCTATGGCGGCAAGGAATGGTCGGCGGGCGGCTTTGCCTGGACCGGCTTCGATTATCGCGGCGAGCCGACGCCCTATGGCTGGCCGTCGATCAACTCGCAGTTCGGCATCGTCGACATGTGCGGCTTCCCCAAGGACTATTACTATTATTACCGCGCCTGGTGGCGGTCTGAGCCGTCGCTGCACGTGTTCCCGCACTGGAACTGGGAGGGCCGCGAGGGCGAGACGGTTTCTGTCTGGGTCTATTCGAACTGCGACACGGTCGAGCTGCTGGTCAACGGCCGCAGCGTGGGGAGCCAGAAGGTGACGCCGCTCGGCCATCTCGAATGGAAGGTGCCGTACCAGCCGGGCTTTATCGAGGCGCGCGGGCGCAAGGGCGGGAAGCTGCTGACCGAGCGGCGCGAGACCACCGGGCCGGGCCGGACGATCCGGCTGACCGCCGATCGCACGCTGATCCAGGGCGATGGCCGCGACGTGGCGATGCTCAAGGCCGAACTGCTCGATGCGCGCGGACGGCCGGTCCCGACCGCGATGGACAAGCTGGCGTTCACGATTCAGGGGCCGGGCGCGATCATCGGCGTCGGCAATGGCGATCCGAACTGCCTGGAGAGCGACAAGGAACCGCGCCGCTCGCTGTTCAACGGGCTGGCGCAGGTGATCGTCCAGTCGACCGGGCGGCCGGGCACGATCACGGTCGCGGCGGTCGCCGAGGGGCCGCGGGCCGAGCCTCTGCTGGCGGGCAAGCTGGTGCTGCGCGCCGCACGCCCCGCCGCCTGAGCGACGGGGCGGCGCCCGTTCGGGTCAGCGCCGGACGGGCTCCAACCGGAGCAGCAGGACGTCGTTGGTCTGGAGCGGCACTGGCACGCTGAGCGTGCCGCTCTTGGGCACGGTCACCGTCTCGTCGCGCTCGGGCAGGTCGCGGGTAAGGTTCTGAAGCTGGGCGACCTGCGGGGCGCTCAGCGTCTTGGGCATCTTCAGGTCGATATAGGCCGAGAAGGCGTCGTTGTGGCGATAGCCGGTGCGAAACAGCCGGAGCTTGTAGGTGCCGGGCCGCAAATGGGTCAGCTGCACCGCGGCTGGCGCCTCGGCCTTGGCCGGAACCAGCTTGCTGTAGAAGGGGCGGTTGCTAACCGGCTGATCGGGCTGGTGCCAATCCCACAGCACCACGGCGAGCTTCGATCCGTCGACCGAGGCGATGCTGTGTGCGTCGCCGGTCGGGACTTCGCGGCCCTTCAGCGCATTCAGATATTTATACGCGAACCAGGCGGGCTTGCGGATGCCCTGCGGGTTCATCAGGCCGAAGCCGCCCTCGAACGGCGCGGTGGGCGGGCCGGGCTCTTCGAACAGGTCGCTATACGTCCAGTAGCTCATGCCCTGGACCACGCCCTGCACCGCCTTGAGCTTGGTGAGGATATAGGCCGCGCTGACATAGGAATCATGGACAAGGTCGCGCGGGGTGTAGCTGGTGCTCCACTCGGTGAAATAGAGCGGCAGATTGGGGAACGGCGAGGCGGCGATCTGTCGCCGCACGTTGCGCACGTCGCCGATCACCGCGTCGGGCGAGGGCGACAGCTTGGTGTCCTGCTTGCCCTGCTCGTCGAGGAAGCCACCTTCGACGCCGTAGGTGTGCGTCGTCACGAAATCGACCGGCGTGCCGCGCTTGTGCATGTCGGCGAGGAACTCGGGCACCCAGGCGGCGCCGGCGGTGGAGGGGCCACCTACCCGCAGCGTGGGGTCGACCGCCTTGATGGCGCGGGCGCTGGCATCATAGAGATCGAAATAGGCGGCCTTGTCGGCCTTTTCCCAGAAGCCGTCGAGATTGGGCTCGTTCCACACCTCGAAGAACCAGCTGCGGACCTCGTCGCGGCCATAGCGCTCCTGCGCGTGGCGGATAAAGGCGGTGAGCAGGTCGCGCCACGCACCCAGTTCCGGGTGCGAGGTGTTGCCCTTCCAGTAGAAGATCGAATTGTCGGAGGTCTTGAGCGCCTCGGGCGTGAAGCCGAGCTCGACGAACGGCTTCACGCCGCGCGCGAGCAGCTTGTCGTACAGCGCGTCGATGCCGGTCCAGTCATAGGTGATCTTGCCGTTCTCGCGCTTCACGGTGCCGAGCACGTCGTGGAAGATCGCGTGGAAGCGGACATAGCGGAAGCCGAGCTCGTCGCGCGCGGTGCGCAGCTGCGCCATCGAATCGTCGCGGCGGAGCGTACCAGGATAGTCCGAGCCGACCGAGAGATCGAAGAACCGGTCGACCGGCGCCTTGGCGGTGGCAACGTCGACGCGGACGGTGCGCGCCGTGGTCTGGGCGAAGAGCGGGGCGGGGGAGAGCCCCAGCAGCAGCCCACCAAGGGCGAGCGGGAAACGCGCAGTCTTCAAGACATCTTCTCCTGATCTCGGGGCCCGCTGGGCGCCGGTGTCGTCACGCCGCGTCCGCACGGCAGGTGCGGGCGACGAAATGATCGTGGGTGGGCAGGCGGGGCAGTGCGGCGGCCAGCGTGTCGCGGCGCTGGGCGAACAATTGGGCGAGCGTCTCCAGCGCCGGGCGGTCGGCGGCAGGGTCATGGCCGCGGGGCACCCGGCCCTGGCCGAGCAGCACCGCCACCCAGCTCGCCTCGGCATGCGATTCCAGATCGTAGAGCGGCACCCGGCCGAACGCGTCCCACAGCGCCAGCTTGTGGGCGAGGCTATCGGGCAGCGCCATCGCCGCCATGTCGCGCCAGAAGGGTTCGGGCCGGCGGCTGGTGCAGTAATGGGCGATCAGGAAGTCGCGGATCCGTTCATATTCGCTGATCGTCTCGCGGTTATATTCGGCGAGGACGGCGGGATCGGCGGGCCCGGCATTGGGCAGCAGCTCGGCGAGGCGGCCGAGGCCGGTCTGCACGAGCTGGAGGCTGGTCGATTCGAGCGGCTCCATGAACCCTGCCGCCAGGCCGATCGCGACGACATTGTGCGACCAGAACTGGGCACGCCGGCCGGTGGTGAAGCGCAAGGGGCGGGGATCGCCGATCGCGTCGCCGTCCAGATGGCCCGCGAGCTGGGCTGCGGCTTCGTCGTCCGACAGGTACGCGCTGCTATAGACGAGCCCGTTGCCGGTGCGGTGCTGGAGCGGGATGCGCCACTGCCAGCCCACCGCATGCGCGGTCGAGCGGGTGAAGGGGGTGAAGCGGCCGGCGCGGGTGCAGCCCTGGGCCAGCGCGCGGTCGGCCGGCAGCCAGCGCGACCAGTCGACGAACGGGGTCTCCAGCGCCTCGCCGAGCAGGCGGCTGGCGAAGCCGGTGCAATCGATGAACAGGTCGGCCGCGATCCGGCGATCGCCTTCGAGCTGGAGCGCGGTCAGGTCGCCGGTTTCGGGATCGCGCTCGACGCCGAGGATGCGGCCTTCGATACGGGTGACGCCGCGTGCCTCGGCATAGCTGCGCAGCAACCGGGCGTAGAGGCCGGCGTCGAAATGATAGGCGTAGCGATATTGCGCAGCCTCGCCGCGCAGCGCCTCGGGCGGGGCGAAACGATCCTCTGCGGCGGCGCGCGCGGGCATCGACCAGGCCTCGATCGGGTCGGCGATGCGGCCGGCGGCGTGCAGGCGGTGCCAGTGATGATGCGGGGCGATGCCCTCGATCGGCGGGCCGAAATCGCCGAAGCCGTGGAAATGGCGGTTGCCGGCCGTGCCCCAGCCGACGAATTCGATGCCGAGCTTGAAGCTGCCCTGGGTCGCGGCGACGAAATCGGGTTCGTGCAGGCCGAGCAGCCGGTTGAAATCGTGGAGGATCGGCACGGTCGCCTCGCCGACGCCGATCGTGCCGATCGCATCGGATTCGACGAGCGTGATGCGCGTATCCGGCGCCGGCCGCAGCCGCGCAAACAGCGCCGCCGCCATCCAGCCGGCGCTGCCGCCGCCCGCGATCAGGATATGCTGGGCCAACGCGCTACCCTCTCGATCCATGGTCTGTGCGGCCGAGCTTAAGCGCGATCCGCGTTCGATAAAATCCGCCCCCGGAAACCGTGCGGCACCGGGGGCGGAGGCAGAAGAAGTTAGAAGACCGAGCGGAACAGGAAGGCGAAGCGCCGGTCGGTATCGGTCCAGCTGTAGCGCGGCTTCAGGCTGGGATCGCCCACGTCGAGGAAGGTCCGCGAGTTGAGCAGATTGGAGCCCTGCACGCCAATCTTGATGTGCTTGTTGAGCGAATAGAGGACCGACGCATCGAGCTGGCCATAGCTTTCCGACCACACCGGATAGTTGAGGTTCGCAGCCGAGGTCGTCAGCAGATAGTGCGAGCGCCAGTTATAGGCGGCGCGCGCCGAGATGCCGTACTTCTCGTAGACCAGGGCGGCGTTGTACGAGTATTTCGACAGACCTTCCAGCGGCAGGCTCAGCCCGGCATTGCCGGTCTGGGTCGAGTCGAACACGTTGACCGCGGTGTTCTTGCCGCCCGACGAGTCGACGAAGGTGTAGTTGCCGCTGAAGCCCAGCCCGCCGAGCGCGCCCGGCAGCATGTCGAAGAACTGGGTATAGCTCAGCTCGAAGCCCTTGATCTTGCCCTTCGAACCGTTGGTCTGCTGGGTCACGTCGAAGGTCAGCGTCTGGCCGTTCGAGGTGAACGTCTGCTTCGTCGTGCCCGCAAAGATGTAGTTCGAGATGTCCTTGTAGAAGCCGGCCAGCGTGATGCTGTTCGAGCGCCCGAAATAATATTCGATGCTGGCGTCGAACTGGTTCGAGCGGGTGGGCTTGAGGTTCGGGTTGCCGGCGCTGCCGGTGAAGCCGGTCAGCTGGCCGTTGGCGCCGACGCCGGTGGCGATGCCGGTCACCGAATCGAAGTTGAAGCCGAGCTGCACATAGGGGTTGAGCTGTGCGAAGGTCGGCCGGACGATCGCCTTGGCCGCGGCGAGGCGCAGCTGAAGATTGTCCTTCAGGAAGAAGCGCAGGTTCAGGCTGGGCAGGGCATCGGTGTACGATCCGCTGCCCGCCGACGCCTGGGTGATCGTGCCGCCGGCGAACTTGAATGCCGCCGCGTAGTTGGCGCAATCGGTGGCGTTCACCGTCTGGCCGGCGCGCGTACCGGTGGTGATCGGCGTGCCGACGACGCACAGCGTCGGCGACGAAGTGGGCGCAGCGATCGAGATCGGCGTACCGCTCGCCTCGTTCTCGGTGCGGATCACGCGGACGCCGATATTGCCGTCGAACCGGCCGAGCGGGCTCTGATCCATGCCGAAGCGCAGCAGCGCATAGCCGGCATAGGTCCGCTCGATCTGGTTGTTGGTGCCGCCATTCTGGTCGTACGCGTCCGACAGCGGCGTCCAGCCCCAGCCATTCGACTCGGTGCTCTTCAGATAGCTATAGGCATTGGCCGTGCCATTCTGGACAAGGCTCGCCGAGGGGAACCAGAAGCCGGCACCTGGCTGCGACACCTTGCCGCGGAAGAAGTTGTCGAAGCTGATCAGCGAGGTCTGGTTCGGCAGGCCCGCATTCTGCGTGCCGCCCGCATAGCCGGTCTGGTTCAGGTACACCTCATTGCCGCGCTGCCAATACTGCGCCGACAGGATGCTCCAGTTATAGGTGCTCTGCCGCGTGGTGGCGTTGCGATCGGTGAAGCGGCCGCCGACGCGGAACGATTTCAGGAAATCGCTGTCGGTGAAGGTATACTCCACGTCCGCACGGCTGGCCCATTCATGGGCTTCGTTGTCCTCGATGTGATCCATCGCGGCGGCCCACCAATAATCATTCTTGTTGGTGAGCGACTGGCCGCTGTTGGTCGGCGTGAACGTCATCTTCGGATCGTCGCCGCTGAAGTCGAAGTCGATCGTCGTCGGGATGCTGGCGCCGGTGAACGCCGTCATGCTGTACACCTTGGCGGTGGACTTGATGTACTGGAGGTCGGCGCTCACCGACCAGTTCTCGTTCGGCGTCCAGCGC
>Ga0307412_10001241_pt1 | contig 14421 bp, 12 predicted proteins | sample DK1Cmetagenome_3_FD_203823 | JGI IMG/M metagenome (GOLD analysis project Ga0307412, IMG submission 203823) | Maize rhizosphere microbial communities from greenhouse at UC Davis, California, United States - DK15-C-1 | ecosystem: Host-associated > Plants > Roots > Rhizosphere > Soil | place: USA...
CGAGGAGGGATAACAAAATCCATGACGGACCTTTCCTCGCCCTGTGTGTCAGGCAGCGTCGGCAGCAAACCTGTCGCACAACAGCCTGACACACAGGGATGAAACGAACTACACGCCCAATGCAGGCATTCCCGGGCTGCGGGAGGCCTTCGCCGCCAGGTTCCGGGAACAGCAGGGTGTGGATGTGGGAGCCGACCGGGTGTACGTCGTGGCGGGGGCGCAGCAGGGCCTGCACCTGGCCATGAGCCTGCTGCTCTCCCCCGGCGATGAGATCCTGATCCCCAACCCGGGCTATCCCACCTTCGCGATGACCGCCCGGCTCCTGAACGCCGAACCCGTGGGCTACCCGCTGTACCCCGGGCATGGCTTCCAGCCCCGGACGGAGGATATCGAGGCGCTCATCACGGACCGGACGCGGGTGCTGGTGCTGAACTCACCGTCCAACCCGCTCGGTGCCGTCCTGGGCGCGGACCTGACCCGTGAGCTCATGGACCTCGCCCGAAGGCACGACCTCTGGGTCATCTCGGACGAATGCTACGAGGCGTTCACCTACGACGTGCCTCATATCAGCCCGGCAAGGTTCGACGGCGGGACGCCCGGCGAAGCGCGGGTGTTCACCTCCCTGACACTGTCCAAAACCTACGGGCTCACGGGCCTCCGGATCGGGGCGCTGGTGTGTCCGCCGGAGTTGAAGCAGCAGATGGACAATGTGATGGAATCCATCGTCTCCTGCGTGGCGGCACCGCCCCAGTACGCCGCACTCGCTGCCCTGACCGGCCCGCAGGACTATGTGCAGCACGCCTCCCGGCACTACCGGGAGAACCGCGACGCCGCCTCCGCAGTCCTTGACGCCAAGGGCATCCCGTACCTCCACGCCCAGGGCGCCTTCTATCTGTGGGCGGATCTGTCGCACGCCAGTGGCGGCGACGTGCGCGGATGGGTTCGCCGGTTCCTGGCGGACGCCGGTGTTGCCCTGGCCCCCGGCACTGCCTTTGGGTCGATTGGCGAAGGCTGGGTCCGCATCGCGCTGTGCGGGCAGAAACAGGACCTTCTGGAGGGACTGTCACGCCTGCCGGCAAGGACCGGCCTGGAATAACGTCTCCGACCGCTTACCGGGCTGCGCAGTACACTTAGCAGGCCCCGCCGCTTACCGGGCTGCGCAGTACACTTAGCAGGCCCCGCCGCTTACCGGGCTGCGCCATACATACACTTAGCAGGCCCCGCCGCTTACCGGGCTGCGCTGATTACCGGGCTGCGCCGCCCAGGGCCCCGTCCAGCCAGGAGCGCAGCACCTGTGCGGGCGCCGCCCCCGCCTGCCGGGCGGCCACCTTCCCGTCCACCAGCACCATCAGGGTGGGGATCGCCTGCACGTCGAACCGCCGCGACAGGCCGGGGGCCTTGTCCACATCGACTTTGACCAGCTTGATCCGGCCGGGCCGTTCGCGGGCCAGTTTATCCAGGACCGGACTCACCATGCGGCAGGGCCCGCACCAGTCCGCCCAGAAGTCAACCAGCACGGGTACGGGTGACCGTTCAGCCACGGCGGCGAAGTCAGCGTCCCCGGCGTCGACGATCCAGGGCAGCCCGGCCTTGCAGTTGCCGCAGCGCGGCGTCCCGGCTGCCTGCGCCGGAATCCGGTTGGTCTTGCCGCAGGAGGGGCAGGCGATGAGTGTCGGTTCCATGCCTAATACTCCCTCTTGCCCTCAAAGGCGTCCCACGCCTTGAAGGGGGCGGCCGACGTCGGAATGTCGTCGCGGGTGACCGGCATCAGTTCGGGGCGGGTGCCGCTGAAGTAGTCGTAGAACAAGGCATCGTCGAAGCCGGCGGCGGCGGCTCCATGCCGGTCCGCGGCAAAGTGGACCCGGTCAATTCGCGCCCACAATGCAGAGGCGAGGCAGAGCGGGCACGGCTCGCAGCTGGCGTAGAGCACCGCGCCGTGGAGGTCAAAGTTGGCAGTTGCCGTAGCGGCGGCGCGGATGGCCACCACCTCCGCGTGGGCCGTTGGATCGTTGTCCCGGGTGACCCGGTTGACGCCTTCATGCACGCGCCCGTCCGCCGTCACCACCAGCGCGCCGAACGGTCCGCCGCCCTCGGCAACGTTCCGGACAGCCAATTCGACGGCCTGCTCAAGGTAGCGCGCGGACGCAAGGTGCTCAGTTGCCTGGGTCATAGCTCGATCCTAGCCACCGCATCCCGGTTAGGGGATGAAATAGGGGGCGCATTAGGGGGAAAGTCCCGACGACATCTGCGCAGCACAGGAATAGTCTGGCGCCTTGGGGCGTCAGCTGTACTGCCTCCCTGCGGGGCACCCTCATCCCGGCCCGCCGCAAGCCACCAGTCCCGGAGTACCCAATGAAGAGAAAACTCGCTTTGATCGCATCCCTGGCGGTGGCGGCCGTCATCATCCCGGCCGCCGCATCTTCAGCGTCCGGCGGGGACCACCACGGCTGGCCGTACGAGGAAGTGGCCGGCGGCCTGGTCTCTCCCCTGCACCTGGCCGTCGGCACCGGTAAATCGCTGTATGTGACCCAGGACTTTGCAGCGACACTTAGCCGGATCGGCAGGGACGGCGACGTCGAGGACATCTACGCCAAGGGCGTTGAAGGCTGGGACGTCGCAGGCGTCGAAACGCGGGGCGCCACCACGTTCTTCCTGGAAAGCACCGGCGCGGGCCTCGGTGAGCCCGCCAAGCTGGAGGGCTACCTGAAGGCCATTGGTCCGGGAGGAGACGTGCGGACCATCGCGGACCTCGCGGAGTATGAACGCAAGTACAACCCGGACGGCAACCAAAAGTACGGGTTCGCGCCTGGCACGAGCGCTGCCTGCCTTGCCGAAACCACGCCGCCCGAGGGTGAGGGCGGCCCGCCGCCCCAGTACAAGGGAGTGGTGGACTCCCATCCGTACGCCACCGCAGTCCAGGGCAATACGGCCTACGTGGCGGACGCCGGGATGAATGCCATCCTCAGGGTCAACATCCGTACCGGCGAGATCTCGACGCTGGCCGTCCTGCCGCCCCGGCCTTTCACGATTCCTGCCGAGGCCGCCGAGGAATTGATGGCGCCCAGCTGCGCCGGCTTCACCTACGCCTTCGAGTTCGTCCCGACTGACGTCGAGATAGGCCCCGACGGCTGGCTGTACGTGACGTCCCTGCCCGGTGGACCTGAAAGCGAAGCCCTCGGCCACCGCGGCGCGATCTTCAAGGTCAACCCGTGGACCGGAGCAACCAGGCTCTGGGTGGACTACATCCTCAGCCCCACCGGACTGGCTGTTGCCAACACGGGCGACGTTTATGTTGCATCGCTGTTCGGCAACGAGATCCTGAAGTTCCACGCCTGGAAGGGACACCGCACCCAATTCCTGAAAGTGAACCAGCCCGCCGACGTCGAAATCCAGGGCCGGACGCTCTACGCCACGATTGATGCACTGCCCGGGCCTCCAGCAGGACCAGGTGCGGCACCCCCTGCGGGGCCTCCGGCCGGAAAGGTCATCAAGGCCGATATCAGGTAGGCACCCCACACGAAACGCACAAAGGTTTCTGGGAAGCAGAAGGCCCGGACTGCATTCGCGGTCCGGGCCTTCTGCTGACGTTTTCGGGCTACTTGTTGCCGTCTTCGTCGAACTCGTCGGTGTCGTTGAGGTCGAGGTCCTCTTCGTCGAAATCGTCTTCGTCGATCTCCACGTCAGGGGACGCATCGCTCTTGTAGGGATCGGCGTCGCCGGCGTGCTTGGCCTTGGCAGCCAGGGCGGCCACCTCGGCGTCGCGCTTCTTGGCTTCCCGCAGCAGTTCCTCAAGGTTGGAGGCGTTCACGGGAATCTGGTCGGCCACGAATTCGAGCGTGGGAGTCAGGCGAGCAGTGATGTTGCGGCCCACCTCCTGCCGCAGCACACCCTTGGCCTTCTCCAGCCCCTTGGCAGCATCAGACTGCAAAGCCTGGTCCCCAAAGACGGTGTAGTAGACGGTGGCATGCTGCAGATCATTGGTCACGCGGGCATCGGTAACAGTAATCCCCTCAAGCCGAGGATCCTTAACCTTCCGGCTCAAGGCCTCAGCAACAACAACCTTAATCCGCTGCGCCATCTTGGCAGCACGTGCCGGATCAGCCATGTTTAACTCCTATAAAAGAAAATTTGGGTCGTACGACGGCGGCGCAAAAGCCAACCAACGCACCCAGGGTTTGGATGCCGCGCACCAAGGTACGTCTACGACGGAAGCACGTTGGGACATTCCGGCGGCCTGGGAGTGGCATCGGGCCTACCGAAGCTGGGTGGCCGACGTCGTAAGACGTTGGCCACCCAGCGAAGGGGCGGGGCCGCCGGAATGTCCCGACGGACCCGCACCAGTAGAGCCGAACTAGACGCGCGGCTTCTCGCGCATCTCGAAGGTCTCGATGATGTCGCCTTCAACGATGTCGTTGTACGAGCCAAGGCCGATACCACACTCGAAGTCCGTGCGGACCTCGGTGGCGTCATCCTTGAAGCGCTTGAGCGTCTCAATGGTGAGGTTGTCACCGATGACCTTGCCGTCGCGGCTGATGCGTGCCTTGGTGTTACGGCGGATGATGCCGCTGCGGACGATCGAGCCTGCGATGTTTCCGAACTTGGAGGAGCGGAAGACTTCGCGGACTTCGGCGGTGCCCAGCTGGAATTCTTCGTATTCCGGCTTGAGCATGCCCTTGAGCGCCATCTCGATGTCATCGATTGCTGCGTAGATGACCGAGTAGAAGCGCATGTCCACGCCTTCGCGGTCTGCCAGTTCGGCAACCCGCTCGGCCGGCTTGACGTTGAAGCCGATGATGACGGCGGAGTCGACCGTTGCCAGGTTGACGTCGTTCTGCGTGATGGCACCCACACCGCGGTGGATGACGCGCAGCTGCACGCCTTCGCCGACGTCGATCTTGAGCAGGGCGTCTTCGAGGGCTTCCACGGCACCGGACACGTCACCCTTGAGGATGAGGTTGAGGGTGTCGATCTTGCCGTCGGCCACTGCCTGGTCGAAGTCTTCCAGGCTGATGCGCTTGCGGCGCTTGGCGAGCTGGGCGTTGCGCTCAGCGGCTTCACGCTTTTCGGCGATCTGGCGGGCGGTCCGTTCGTCAGTGGTGACCAGGAAGCTGTCACCGGCGCGCGGCACGTTGGACAGGCCGAGGACCTGGACCGGACGTGACGGCAGCGCGACGTCGAGGGCTTCGCCGTCTTCGTCGAACATGGCGCGGACGCGGCCGTGGGCCGTACCGGCCACGATCGTGTCGCCGACCGCCAGGGTACCGGACTGCACCAGCACGGTGGCCACAGCACCCCGGCCCTTGTCCAGGTTGGCTTCGATGGCGATACCGCGGGCGGCCTTGTCCGGGTTGGCCCGGAGGTCCAGCGCGGCGTCGGCGGTCAGCAGCACAGCGTCGATCAGTTCGTCGATGTTCAGGTTCTGGCGGGCAGAGACCTCAACGAACATGGTGTCGCCACCGTATTCTTCCGGAACCAGGCCGTACTCGGTCAGCTGGCCCTTGACCTTGTCAGGGTTGGCGCCTTCCTTGTCGATCTTGTTCACGGCCACGACGATCGGCACGTTGGCCGCCTGGGCGTGGTTGAGTGCTTCAACGGTCTGCGGCATAACGCCGTCGTCCGCTGCCACCACCAGGATGGCGATGTCGGTGACCTTGGCACCACGGGCACGCATGGCGGTGAACGCCTCGTGACCGGGGGTGTCAATGAACGTGATGTCGCGCAGTGTGCCCTCATGCTCATGGCTGATCTGGTAGGCACCGATGTGCTGGGTGATGCCGCCGTGCTCGCCGGCCACGACGTCCGAGTTGCGGATGGCATCCAGCAACCGGGTCTTACCGTGGTCAACGTGGCCCATGACGGTGACGACCGGAGCGCGCGGCTCAAGTTCGTCGTCGCCTTCGGCTTCGAGTTCGGCTTCCACGTCGATGTCGAAGGTGGAGAGCAGCTCGCGCTCCTCGTCCTCCGGCGACACGACCTGCAGCTTGTAGCCCAGTTCCTCGCCCAGCAGCGCGAAGGTGTCCTCGTCCAGCGACTGGGTGGCGGTTGCCATTTCACCGAGGTGGAACAGCACGGTCACCAGCGCGGCGGGGTTTGCCTCGATCTTGTCGGCGAAGTCCGTGATGGACGAGCCACGGCGCAGGCGGATGACGGTGTTGCCGTCGCCGCGGGGTACGCTCACGCCACCCAGCGACGGTGCGCTCATCTGCTCAAGTTCCTGGCGCTTTGCGCGCTTCGACTTGCGCTGCTTGCCACGGCCTGCGCCGCCCTTGCCGAAGGCACCCTGGGTGCCGCCGCGGCCGCGGCCGCCCTTGCCGAAGCCACCGCCGGCGGGAGCACCGCCGCCGCCACCGGGACCACCGGTTCCGGGTGCGCCGCCCGGGCGTCCGGGACCGCGGCCGCCGCCACCGGGACGGCCTGCACCTGCGGGTGCGGGACGCTCAGTGCGGTTGGGCATCATGCCGGGAGTAGGCCGCGGACCACCGGGGCGGGGTGCACCGGGACGGGGACCGCCGGCACCGGCTGCGGGACGGGGCCCACCTGCACCGGCCGCTGGACGCGGACCACCGGGACGGGGACCACCGGCACCGGCCGCGGGACGCGGACCACCGGGACGGTCGCCGTCGGTGCGGCCGCCACCCGGGCGGGGCATGCCCTGGGACGTGGCAAACGGGTTGTTGCCCGGACGGGGAGCGCGGTCACCGTCGCCGCCACGGCCGCGGGGCATGCCCTGCGAGGTGGCGAACGGGTTGTTGCCGGGGCGGGGACCGCCCGGGCGCGGCGCGTTCGAGCCGGGAGCGGAGCCACCCGGGCGGGCGGCGGGGGTGTCAGCCTTGGGGGCCGGACGGGCACCGGGCTTGGCGCCGGTGGAGGGTGCCACGGGAGCAGCCGGAGCGCTGGCGGCAGGTGCCGGCGGCGCGCTGGGAGCCGGAGCCGACGGGGCAGCTGCCTGGACGGGGGCTGCGGGTGCCGGAGCCTTGGGTGCGGGAGCTTTGGGAGCTGCCGGGCCCGGAGCCGGGGTTGACGGACGTGCTTCCGCGGCGGGAGCAGGTGCCTTGGGGGCAGCTGCGGGTGCTGCGCTCTTGGCGGCAGCATCGGGGAAGGCGTTGCGCAGCTTGCGCACGACGGGGGCCTCAATGGTGGATGAGGCGGAGCGAACGAATTCGCCCAGTTCCTGCAGTTTTGTCACTGCATCTTTGGAAGTAATACCGAGCTCTTTCGCGAGCTCGTGTACGCGGACCTTGGCCACATTTCTCCTGTCTCGGTCCGCACCGAGCCAGGCACGAACCGTCTACTTCTTACTGCGGGCCCCAGCCGCGAATGCTGCAGAAGGGCCCATTGCAGAGCGCAACAAAGTTGTCATCGTTACGCACTCATCGCTGGGAACTCATCGGGTTTCCATCAGATTTCTGACCCGCTTTCAGGTTGGACGGTTGGTGTCGCAGCCGCCGTGGCGCCTGTGACGATCGGACCTGACGTGATCCGGCGTTCCACGGCTTCGGTTCCGGTTGCTCCCCGAAGGGCGCGTCCGAACGCTCGCCGCTTTACTGCCAGAGCCAGGCACGATTCGCTGGGATGCAGCCATGCACCCCGGCCAGCCATCCGGCGTCGTTCATCCACCAGGACAGCGGTTGATCCGCTGCCTTCGGCGACGAGCCGGAGTAACTCAGACCGCGGCCCCTTCTTCCGGCAACCGATGCAGGTGCGTTCCGGTTGACTCCCGCTGGTACGTACTTCTGCCACGGCAATCGTCCTGACGTTCATATCTGCAGGCCACGCGCGGGCTCCTCCCCATCCGGGAAAGGGCACACCCAAGGCACACGGTTACCGGCCGTAAGGCGCGGTCCTATCTATTCTAGCCCCTCCGGGGCCTTCCGCCCGAACTGCCGGCCGGCTCCGGCGTGGCAGGATCCGGCCGGACAGTGGGTCAGCTTTCCTTGGCCGTTGCGGCGTCGGAGACGATATCGATCCGCCAGCCGGTGAGCTTCGCAGCCAGGCGGGCGTTCTGGCCCTCCTTGCCGATGGCGAGCGACAGCTGGTAGTCGGGGACCACCACGCGTGCCGACCGGGTGGCCTCATCCGTGATGGTGACAGAATTCACACGCGACGGCGACAGGGCGCTGGCGATGAAGGTGGCGGGGTTCTCGCTGAAGTCGACGATGTCGATCTTTTCGTCGTTGAGTTCGTTCATGACGGCGCGGACCCGGGAACCCATTTCACCAATGCAGGCGCCCTTGGCGTTGATCCCGGGAGCATTCGCCTTCACCGCAATCTTGGTGCGGTGGCCGGCTTCGCGGGCGAGTGCCACGATCTCCACGGAACGGTCGGCGATCTCCGGAACTTCCAGTTCGAAGAGCTTCCGGACAAGCCCCGGGTGGGAGCGGGACAGCGTGACGGACGGGCCTTTGGAGCCGCGGTGGACGTCGATGACCAGGGCACGGAGCCGGTTGCCGTGGATGTACTTCTCCCCCGGAACCTGCTCGGGCGGCGGAAGCAGTGCTTCTACCGAACCCAGGTTGACCTGGATCATGTGCGGGTTGTTGCCCTGCTGGATGGTGCCGGCAACCAGTTCGCCCTCGCGGCCCTTGAACTCGCCCAGCACGTTGTCGTCCTCAACGTCGCGCAGGCGCTGGAGGATGATCTGCCGGGCGGTGCTGGCGGCGATGCGCCCGAAACCCTCCGGCGTGTGCTCGAACTCGCCGATGGGCGCGCCGTCGTCGTCAATCTCCACGGCCCAGATGGTCACGTGGCCGCTCTTGCGGTCCAGCTCGGCACGGGCCTTTTCAAAGGCGCCGGGAGACTTGTGGTAGGCCACCAGGAGCGCCTGCTCGATGGTGGGGATCAGGAGGTCCAGCGGGATTTCACGCTCACGCTCCAGAAGTCTCAGTGCGCTCATGTCAATATCCATCAGGCCTCCTCAGAAGGTCCATTGTGTTCAGGTTCCAGACCGCCCTCATTGAGGTGGCTGAATTCGATCTCGACTTTTCCGCTGCGGATCCTGTCGAAAGGAAGTTTGATGGGGTCGCCCTGCTTGGGCTTCATGCCCTTCTTGACGGCAATCTCCGGGACGATTGTCACGCCGGAGTCGTCCACCGACTGGATACGGCCGGTGACGTTGTCGCCCTGGATGACGTTCACCGTGACCATCCGGCCCCTGGCCCGGTGCCAGTGGCGGGGTTCGGTCAGGGGACGCCCGACGCCGGGTGAGGAAACTTCGAGGTCATAGGGGCGGCTGTCCGTGGCGGGGTCGTTGTCCAGCACATCGGAGAGGACCCTGGAAATGTCCGCGATGACGTCGAGGCTTACACCGCCCGATTCCTCCTGCGGCAGGTCCACCACAACGTGGACCACCCGGTGGGACCCGGCAACGTTGATTTCCACGTCCTCGAGGTACAGCCTGTTGGCCAGGACCGAGGGTTCAAGGAGGGCTCTCAGCCGGGCAGCTTCCGGATTGTGTGCCGCTGCGGTCCCAGTCCTGCCCGTTCCGGTGTGGTCTGGTGAAGCCGTGGCTTCTGCATTGCTCACGATGCCGGCCGCCTCCCTATAGATGATGTGGTGTGTACTAGCGTAGCTATTTTACCGGCAGAACGGTGCACGGCGATCCCCCTCAGCCGTGGCACCATGGTCTGTTGTGAATGACGACAACCAGGAAAACCGCCCGCGGATGCGCTATTTCCGGTATGCCGTCCTCTCCCTGGCAGCACTTCTTGTCCTCAGCCTGGGATTCGCCCTGATTCCGGCGGATCCGCCGGAACCGCCCGCTCCCCCGTTCACCGAGCAGGCCCGCGCGGCCGCCCTTGCGGACGCCCTTGAACTCCGGGCCGCGGGACTTCAGCTTGCCGGCGGGACGGCCGACGGCGGTGCTGCCGCCGGCCTGGACCGGGTTGTGACCTTGCTGACCATCCAGGCGCGCGCCTTCCTGCTGCCGGAGGCCGCTGCGGCGTCGCCAGCCACCGCCACCCCCACGACCCCTGCTCCTGCTCCTGCCTCGATGACGGCGGCCGGATTGGCCACAGCCCTGGCCGCCAGCGGTACGGAACGGCTCCGGGACGCGGAAGCGGCCGACGGCGGGATGGCCCGCCTGCTGGCAGGGGCAGGCACAGCCCAGGTCCTGGCCGCCCAAGAGCTCGCCGCGGCAGCCGGCAGCCCCGATGCCGTCGCCGCTGTAGGCCGGGCTGTGCCAGGTGGCACCGCCAATGTCTCTGAAGCAGCGTCAACGGCACCGGCCGCGGATCCGGGCGCCACTGCACCTGCAACACCAGGATCACCTGCAGCCTGCCCCTTGGTCCCTTCAAGGCAGGCTGCAGCCAGTGAAAAGGCACAGTCCGGAGAGCAGGTTCTACCTCCTGGGCCGGCGGCGCCGGGCAGCGCCCTGGCAGCCCTGGCTGCCGCTGAGCTGGAGGCCGTCTACGGCTACCAGGCAGCCCTGGCCCGGCTGCCCGCGGATGCTGCCGGGCCGGCGTCGAAATTCCTGCGCCGGCACCAGGACCTGGTGGAGGATGCCGAAGCTGCCAGCCGCCTGCGCTGCGCCGTTCCGCCCCCGCAGGAGCCGGGCTACGTCCTGGAGCCCGGGTTTCTCGCGGCCCCCGCCGCCGGCCTGGCGCGGCTGGAGGCTGCAACCCTTCCCGCCTATGGAGACGTGGTGGCACTGACGGACGGCTCCGCCCGCACCTGGGCGATAACGGGACTGCAGGCGGCCGCGGAGCGGACAGTTCACTGGGGCGGGGACCCTGGCGCTGTTCCCGGGATACTCCTGGACGAGGCCCGGCTGCCTCTGTTGCCGGAGTAGAAACAGGATTTCCGGCTATCCCGCCCTGCCCGGGCCGGAAGTCCCGCCCCGGGCGCCTAGGCTGGACCTGATGAATCCGCCAGCAGCCGTAGTACCCATCCCGCCGGACCTGACCGCCCGATACAGCCGCAGCAGTTCCGGACGTGCCTGGCTTGCCTCGCTGCCGGACCTGATCCAGGGCCGGCTGGAGCAATGGTGCCTCGAAGCGGACCTCCCCGCCGGCAGCGTCCCCTGGAACGGGCACGGCGGCGTGGTGGTACCCGTACGGCAGGCAGATGGTTCCCCGGCGGCCCTCAAGATTGCCTTCCCGCACGATGAAGCCAGGGTCGAGCGGCACGCGCTGGAGCTGTGGCAGGGGCAGGGGGCAGTAGCCCTCCTCGAAGCGGATGCGGGCACGTGCGCCATGCTCCTGGAGCGGCTGGAGGCCGGCAGCTCGCTTGCCACCGTGCCCTTTGATGCGGCGGCCGAGGTGTGGGGCGGGCTGGTGCGGCAGCTGAGCCTCAGCCCGGACCACCGGCCGCAGTGGCGGGAGTTCGACCACATTGCCGCCCGCGCCGAGCAGTGGAGCGATGACCTGCCTGCCGACTGGGAGCAGCTGGGCCGCCCGTTCCCCCGCTGGCTGCTGGAAGCCGCGCTGGAGGTCTGCCAGACCCGGGGTGCGGTGGGACGGCGGTCCGGACGGGATGCCCTGGTTCATACTGATCTGCATTTCCTCAACGTCCTGGCCAGGCCGGGCAGGACGGACGGACGGCCGACGGCGGTAGGCTACGCAGCCATCGACCCCCAGCCCATGATCGGCGAACCCGAATATGCCGTGGCACCGCTGCTGTGGAACCGGATCAGCGAACTGCCGGCCGGTGGGGCGGCCGAAGCACTGCGGCGCCGGTGCAGCGATTTCAGCGCTGCGGCGGCATTGGACGGCGAGGTGGCAAGGCAGTGGGCCGTCGCGCGGGAGGTTGCCAACGCGCTGGAGTATGCCGGGAAGCCAGGGCACCGGGGCGATCTGTCCCGTTCGCTCTGGGTCGCCAGTACGCTGGCTGGCCGGACTTTGCCGGACCTGCCGCCAGCGCAGGAACTCCCGGAACCGGGCGAGGCATTCGGCAACAGGTGAGCTCAGCCGCTGCGGACTGCGGCAAGAGCTGAACCGACGGCCGCCACGGCGGTGCCGACGTCTTCTCCGGCCGTCTGCCAGTTACTGACCGAGATCCGCAGGATGTCCCGGCCGTGCCAGCGGGACCCTGACATCCACACCCTGCCGTCATCGATGATGCGGGCCGTGACCGCGCGGGTGGTGTGGTCGTCGCCGAAGGCCACGCACACCTGGGTGTAGCCGACGTCGTTCAGTACCTCGACGCCATCAAGCACGGCCAGCCCGGCCGCGATGTCGGAGGCAGCCGCTGCCAACCCGTGAACCTGCGCTGCCACACCATCCCCGCCGAGGCTTTTCAGCGCAGCCCAGACCGGCACGCCCCGTGCCCGCCGGGAAAGCTCAGGCACTTTCTCGAACGGATCGCCGGGCCCTTCAGCGTCATGCACCAGGTAGCTCGCGTGCAGGCCCATGGCGGAGCGCAGCGCGGCTGCGTCCCGGACGATGGCGATCCCGCAATCGTAGGGCACGTTCAACGTCTTGTGCGCGTCCGTCGCCCAGGAGTCCGCTTCCCCGTATCCGCTGGTCAGGTGCCGCAGTCCGGGTGCTGCTGCCGCCCACAGCCCGAACGCACCATCGACATGGACCCAGGCTCCGTGCTTCCTTGCGACGGCGATCGCCTCGGGAAACGGATCGAAGGCGCCGGAGTGCACATTGCCGGCCTGCAGGCAGACCAGCGCCGGTCCCCCGCCTTCAGCCAGCGCCGCATCCAGCGCCGCAGGAATCAAGCGTCCCTCGCGGTCGGCCGCTACTGCCGTCGGCTGCCCCAGCCCCAGGTAGCGCAACCCGAGATCTACGGTGTCATGCCGTTCCCGGCCCACGTAGCAGCGGATGCGCGGAGCCCCGGCCAGCCCGTCGCGGTCCAGGTCCCAGCCGGCGTCGGTGAGGAGCCGCCACCGGGCGGCCGCCATCCCTGTGAAGTTCGCCATCGTGGCGCCGGTGACGAATCCGACGTCGGACTCACGGGGCAGGCCCAGCAACTCCAGCAGCCAGGCGCCCGCGCTTTCCTCGATTGCCGCGGCGGCGGGGGTGGCGTAGCGGAAGCAGGCGTTCTGGTCCCAGGCGCTGACAAGCCAGTCCGAGGCAAGTGCTGCGGGCAGTGTGCCGCCGATGACCCAGCCGAAGAACCGTCCGGACGGCATGGCCATCAGCCCTGGTTCTGCGTTCCGGGCAAGGAAATCAATCACTTCTTCGGCCGGCATTCCCTGCCGCGGCAAGGGGCCCCCGAAGACGGCACCAAGGTCGTGTGCCGTGCGGCTGGGGCCCACCGGGCGGTCGGCAAGGCTGTGCAGCCAGGCGGTGGAGTGGTGCACGGCCCTTGCCAGTGCACGGGAGTAGTCAGCATCACGCCGGGGCATACCTGCATGCTACGCCTGGCAACACCCTGCCACGATGGGCCCGGCACCACTCCTGGGCGAGCCGGTCAGGCGAAGTTTTCCTGCCAGATGTCGTAGCCGAGTTTGATGATGAGGGCGGCCACCACCACCAGGAAGACGATGCGCACAAACCGGCTCCCCTGCTTGACGGCGGTCCTGGCACCGAGATAGCCGCCGGCCATGTTGGATGCGCCCAGCAACAGACCAAGCCCCCACAGAATGGAGCCGTGCGGCATGAAGAACAGCAGCGCTCCGGCGTTGGTGGCCATGTTCACGATCTTGGCCTTGGCGCTGGCCTCGAGGAAGGCGTAGCCCATGGCCGAGACCAGCGCGATCACCAGGAAAGACCCCGTGCCCGGTCCGATCAGGCCGTCGTAGAAGCCGATGACCGCGCCGATCAGGCAGGCCACCACATAGTGCTTGTGGCCGTCATGGCGCAGCGCGGTGATGTCGCCGACGTCGGGCTTAAGCGCCGTGAAGAGGGCGACGGCGACCAGGGCCGCGACAATGATGGGTTTGAAGACGTTGGCCGGCAAGGTGGCCGCGAGCACTGCCCCGCCGAAACTTCCCGCCAGGGCGATCACCGCCATGGGAAGGGCGGTCTTCAAGTCCGGCCCCACCCGGCGGTAGTACGTGGTGGCACTGGTGGCCGTTCCGAAGATCGACCCCAGCTTGTTGGTCGCCAGCGCCTGCACCGGCGTGATGCCGGGAACCAGAAGGAGGGCGGGGAGCTGGATCAGCCCGCCCCCGCCCACCACGGCATCCACCCAGCCGGCCGCGAAGCCGGCCAGCACCAGCAGGAGCAGCGTTGTCAGTTGGAGGGATTCAAGCCCAAATTCCACTGCCGCGGTTCAGCTGTTGCGGACGGCGTTGACCACGTAGTCAACGGCCTTATCAACCGCCACGTTTTCCGCTTCACCCGTGCGGCGGTCCTTGATCTCCACCACGCCATCCACCAGTCCGCGGCCGACCGCCAGGATGGTGGGGACGCCCACCAGTTCCGCGTCACCGAACTTCACGCCCGGCGATACCTTGGGGCGGTCGTCGAAGATGACCTGCAGGCCTGCCGCCTCAAGGTCCAGTGACAGCTGTTCAGCAGTGGCGAAGATGTC
>Ga0307412_10001242_pt1 | contig 14413 bp, 11 predicted proteins | sample DK1Cmetagenome_3_FD_203823 | JGI IMG/M metagenome (GOLD analysis project Ga0307412, IMG submission 203823) | Maize rhizosphere microbial communities from greenhouse at UC Davis, California, United States - DK15-C-1 | ecosystem: Host-associated > Plants > Roots > Rhizosphere > Soil | place: USA...
ATGTCGCGCTGACCAATGACGGGCTGGAAAATGGCGTCGGCTTCTATCTCGACAATGTCTATTATGGCCGCCCAGGCCAATCGCAGTTCGACCTCGTCGATTTGCAGCAGATCGAAGTGCTGCGCGGCCCGCAAGGCACTCTGTTCGGCAAGAATACGACCGCCGGCGCGATCAACATCACCAGTCGGGAGCCCAGCTTCAACCCCGAAACGCAGGCGGAGATCAGCCTGGGCGACTATGGCTATCACCAACTGCGCGCGTCGGTGTCCGCGCCGATCATTTCCGATCGGGCGGCCTTTCGCCTGTCGCTCGCTGACACTCACCGCGATGGCTTCCTGACCAACCTGCACGACGGATCAAAGGCGCAGGATTACGACAATTTTTCGATCCGCGGACAATTGCTGGTCAAGCCGACCGATACCCTGTCCGTGCGGCTGATCGGCGACTATTCGCACCAGAAGCAGCATTATGTCCTGAACATACCCGTCACCTATTTCGGCGCGTATGACAGCGGCGCGACAATCCCGAACAACATCTTCGCGCGCACGTCGCGCGCTGGTTACACGCTGCTGCCCGCCGATCCCTTTGCACGCAATGGCGATTCCGACAGCCATTATCAGGCGTTCATGAAAAGCTATGGCGCGTCAGGGCAGATCGACTGGGACCTGGGCAATGTGGTGCTGACCTCCATCACCGCCTATCGCTGGTGGGACTGGGATCCGGCCAATGATGGCGACAGCACTAGCCTCCCGGTGACGACCAAAGCCCAACAGGCTAACCGCCAGCGTCAGTTCAGTCAGGAAGTCCGCCTCGGATCGACCGGCAGCAACGTCATCGACTGGACCGTGGGCGCCTATTATTTCTGGCAGACGATCCGCGGCTATGGCGCGTCGGCCTATGGTGCAGTTGCTCCCAACTGGTTCGTTCCAGCCGCCGACCCGGTCGTTTCCAATGCGGCGCTCAACGGCTTCGAAACCCGCAGCTATTCGGAGCCGACCACCAAAAGCTATGCCCTTTTCGGACAAGCGAGCTGGAACATCAGTGACGCGCTGAGCCTAACGGGGGGCCTGCGCTACACCCATGAGGACAAGAAGGGCGTCTATCGCCAGTCATGGGTGGCAGGGACCGACTTGTCCACTCTGTCGGCCGCCGACGCAGCCGCCGCGACGGCGATCCGCAACCAGTTCAACCCGCAGGCCAGCTACACCGCCGGCTTGAAGGATGACAGCGTATCGGGGCTAGCGACGCTCAGCTGGAAGATTACGCCCGACGCGCTAGTCTATGGCAGCTATTCGCGCGGCAGCAAGTCGGGCGGGCTCAACCTCACCAACATACCGAGCGGTGCCGTCCCCGAGGTGAAGCCAGAGGCGGTCGACAGCTTCGAACTGGGCTTCAAGAGCGCCTGGCTCGACCGCGCGCTGACGCTCAACGCCGCTGCCTTCTGGACCGAAGTCAGCGACTATCAGACCGCGATCACTCAACCCAATATCCTCGGCAACTTCGTCCAATATATCTCCAACATCCCCAAGGTGCGGTCGCGCGGGATCGAAGGCGATTTGACCTATGCACCCAGCAACTGGATCAGCCTGACCGCATCGGCATCCTATGTCGAGGCGACCTATCGCGACTACAGGAACGCCCCGCAGGCACCGGAACGCAGCGCCGCGCTGGCGCCAACGCAGGACCTGACCGGTGTGCAACTGGGTGGCATTCCCAAGTTCACCTACTCGCTGGGCGCGGACGTGGCGCAGCCGATCGGCGGCCATGGGATCGAAATTTACGGCCATGCCGATTTCTCGCACCGGTCCAGCTTCAACACCTCGTCCAGCAACAGCCGTTACGCGCAGGTGCCGAGCTATGGCCTGTTCAACGCCCGTATCGGCCTGCGCACCGACAACGGCCTGTGGGACATCAGCGTCTGGGCCCGCAACCTGGGCGACAAGCAATATTTCCAGGCGCTCAACCCCGGCGCGTTCGGCCTCGTCACCGGCACGATCGGCGACCCGCGCACGATCGGCGTCACGCTCAAGACCAGATTGTGAGGTTCTGATGGCTACCGCATTTTCCTATGCCGCGCCGCGCCCCGTCAAACGGGCAGCGACGCAGAAAGATGAGCGCGTGAGCAGCTGGCGGCTCGCTGGCTTTGCCTCGCTGTTCGTGCCCATCACGGCGGCGCAGATGCCGCTGGCGGTGCACCTGCCAGCGATCTACGCGCAGCAGTTCGGACTGTCGCTGGCAGTGATCGGCGCGATTTTCCTGGGCGAACGGCTGTGGGGAGCGGTAGCCGATCCGCTGATCGGAGCACTCAGCGATCGCACGCATGGCCGTTTCGGTCGGCGACGTCCGTGGATCGTCGCGGGGTCGGCGCTGTTCGGCCTGTCGGGCGCGCTGCTCTTCTTCCCGGCTGCGTCCTGGGTATCGCCCCTCTATCTGACAGCCAGCCTGTTCCTCTTTTACCTTGGCTGGTCGATGGTGCAGATCCCTTATCTGGCCTGGTCGGGCGAGACATATGGCGGCTATCATGAACGCACGCGCATCGCGACCTTCCAGACGGTGGCTGGCTCCGCATCGCTGCTGGTCGTGCTGATCCTGCCGACGATCATCGACCAGATCAGTCCCAGGGACGGCGCGCTGAAACTCGCCGCAATGGGCAGCGTGGTCCTCGTCAGCCTGATCGTGTCGCTGACGCTGACGCTGCGCAGCCAGAGCGAAGCGCCTGCCGCGCCCTCTTCGGGCGCGCGCCTGTCGCTGCGCCAGACCGTGGGCGCGCTGTTCGGCCATCCGCTGCTGCGCCGCGTGCTGCTTTCCGATTTTGCGGTGACGGTCGGGCAGAGCATCCGCAGCGCCCTGATCGTCTTTTTCGTCACCCATTATATGGGTCTGCCCCAGTGGGCGAGCGGCCTGTTTCTCTTCCAGTTCGTCTTCGGCATCGTCGCCGGTCCGATCTGGGCACAGATCGGCTATCGCATCGGCAAGCATCGTGCGGCGGTTGCGGGCGAGCTGGCACAGGTTGCGATCAATCTAGGGCTTCTGCTGGTTGTGCCGGGGCAGATTGGGCTGCTGCTGGCGCTGACGCTGGCGCAGGGTTTGACGCAGGGTTCAGGTAATCTGATGCTGCGGTCGATGGTCGCCGATATTGCTGATGACCATCGGCTGCGCGCTGGCGAGGACCGGACGGCGTTGTTCTTTTCCGCCTTCAGCCTGTCGAGCAAGGCGGGCATGGCGGCGGCCGTCGGCATCGCCTTGCCGCTGGTCGGCTGGTTGGGTTTTGATCCCAGGGCGACGACAAGCTCGCCGGAAGCGCTGAACGGCCTGCTCACCGTGTTCGCCTTGGGTCCTGCCATCGCTCACCTTCTCTCTGCTTGGCTGATCCACGGTTTCCCGCTGGATGAAGCCGCCCACTCCGAAATTCGCCGCGCGCTGGACGAACGCGACCACGCAGCCCAGCCCGCCGAATAACTGCCCCTTCATCACCCCTTAAGGAGACATGACATGACCGACCAGATTCACAATTTCATCAACGCCAGGGATGCGGAAAGCCCGCTAGACATCGTTCCGGTCGCTGGCCGCATTGGAGCGGAAATCCGCGGCGTGGCCCTGTCGGGCGATCTTGATCCGGTGACGCTCGCGGCCATCCGAGCGGCGCTGGTACGGCACAAGGTCATCTTCTTCCGCGATCAAGACGAACTGACCGATCAGCGGCATGAGGAATTTGCCGCGCTGCTGGGCGATCCCGTTGCCCACCCGACGGTGCCGGTCGCGGAAGGATCACGCTATCTGCTCGAACTGGATTCCACCGAAGGCTATGCGGCGTCCAGCTGGCACACCGACGTGACCTTTGTCGAAGCCTATCCCCAGGCATCGATCCTGCGCGCCATCACCATTCCGCAGGCTGGCGGCGACACGCTTTGGGCCAATGGCGCGACGGCCTATGAAGAACTGCCCGAACCGCTCAAGACGCTGGTCGATGGCCTGTGGGCGGTGCATTCCAACAAATATGATTATGCGGCTGCCCTGGGCAGCAGGGACGCCAAGCGCTCCGAGGAATACAGCAAGATCTTCGCATCAACGGTTTATGAAACCGAGCACCCGGTCGTTCGCGTCCACCCTGAAACGGGCGAACGTAGCCTGCTCCTCGGCCATTTCGTGAAGCAATTTGTCGGCCTCAATCCCGCGGATTCGCAGCGGCTTTTCTCCGTGCTCCAGGATCATATCACCAAGCCTGAAAACACCGTGCGCTGGCGCTGGCGGGCGGGTGACGTGGCGATCTGGGACAACCGATCGACGCAGCATCGGGCGATCGCAGACTTTGGCTTGCAGCGCCGTACGCTTCGCCGTGCCACAGTTGCCGGAGACGTGCCGGCGGCGATCGATGGGCGTCGCAGCCGATCGGTCAAGATCGAAAAGGCTCCCGAGGCCGTCGCTGCCGAATGATCGCCTGCGCCCGGGGGCAGCTTGCTGTCCCCGGCCTTCCATCTGCCGGCGCTAGCCGGGCTACGGATTGTCGAATGTACAAATTTCCGAAAACAGCCATCCTTCTCGGCCTCGCCGCCCTGGCCGGCGGCGGCATGGCGGAGGCGCGGACTGCTCCCGCTGCGTCAGGCTTGTCTACGCCCGTTCCCGCCGCGCATCGTCCCAATTTCCTGGTCGTCTCGCTTCCGCAATCGAGAGTTTTGTACGGGCACTCATCTGAACAACCTCAACCTGGCACGGAGCGAAAGCGGAAATGGCGCGATTAAATCTCATGGGCAGGCCACCCATCGCCGCCGTCAGCGGCCGATTTGCTCCTCCCGGCGACAGACGTCCTGCCAACCTATGTGTTGGACAACTGAGCGCGGCAGCAGTTCGTAATGCACCCTGACGGAGCCGTTCATGCCTTAGAAAGCCGCGCTCGCGGCGCTCCGTGCATTGCTTCCATCCGCATCGGCATCCCCCGGACCCACAGCCTATCCACGATGATGCTTTTCCACCCCGATGGCAGGATGACAGGTCGCTGTCCCCAATCCGACGGATCGGCGTCCGAAATCTCGATCCCTGGCAGCCCCAGCAGCATCGTCATCAGCATCCCGCCGATATTCGCCATGAAGGGGCCGGCAGGCGCCTTGGAGTCCGGATGGTCCTCCCGATATTCCAGGCACTGGTGAAACCGCCCCTTGTCATAGGCGGCATAGCCTTCCTCAAACAGTTTCAGCGCCAGCGCCGGATCCCCCCGCATCGCTGCCCAAGCCGGATAGAAAGCCGGCAGCATCGGTGATCCCACATATTCCGGCCAATGCGACAGAAAGAGGTCGAGCGTCGCCTTCTTCTGCCGGACGGTCGCTGGATAGTTCATCGGAAACAGGCCGGCGAGCGGAGAGGGCGTCGTCCCCTTCGGTTCGCTGATGCGGAACTCCTCGTGCGACGCGATGACGCCGTCGCTGCGGATCGGCAAATGGAGTTTCTCTGCCATATTGCGCCAACTGAAGGGTATCTCCGCACCAAGCGTCAAACCGATCCGGATCGTTCGGCGCAGCAGATCGTAGGCCGTCATCAGCGTAAAGCTGTCATTGTCAGGCGGCTCGGGCACTTCGGCCGGTCCTGTCGCCCGCAACAGTTCAAAGCCGCGCTCCGTCTGCGTCAAACGCGACGCCAGCCAGTCCGCCACGCCCGACAATATGGGCCAGCCCGTCTCGCGCAAATAGCGCATGTCGCCCACAGTGTCGGCTTGGAGCGCAAAGGCGCGCGCCACATGCAGCGTCACATGGGCCGCATGCGCCGCGCCCGATCCAGGGCCGGGCGTTGCTTCCTCGCCCGAACGCGGCGCCGCCTGCCAAGGGAAACGCAGCCCGTCCTTGTTGTCCAGCATCGCATACATGCGCGCGGCATCGGCATGCCGGGCGCGAAAGCCGAGCAGGCTGCGTGCCGCACTGGGCTGGATCAGCAACAGGGGCTGGATGCAGAAGGCGTCGATGTCCCACATCACATGTCCAAAATAATAATTGTAATTGGGCCAGCTAGCGAGCCCGAACATCGAAGTCGCGGCGGGCGATGACCTATGCGCGGAGCTGTTGAGATAGAAGAAGCCCGCGTCGATCAGGCGTTGATGGTCCGCATTTGCGCCATCGGCGACTATCCGGCTTTGCCACAACTGCCGCCAGCTTTCTCGATTGAGATTACGCAACTGATCGAAACCAAGTTCTCTGCTCTTGGCGAGCCGCCGAACAGCCTCGTCCATCGGACGATGATGGACGATGGAAGGGACGAGCGCGGCGATCTGCTCCAGCGTCGCCGTTCTGCCACGGTTCAACTTGACCGAATATTCGGCAGTCAGCGATCCTGAACCATGCTTTTCCAGAAAGCGGGGCTTGTCTGTGGCTTCCGGGCATTCGCTATGAAAGGCAATGCCGCAGCAACTGAACGCGCCCTCCGGCACCCAAAGGATCGCACCTTCGCCCGACGCCGCTTGCTCCCCGACCTTACGCTCCTCCGCCCGGCCCCGCGAACCCGCCGTCGCAATCCCCGCCCTTAGTCGAACCGTGCAAGCATTATCAGCCGTCAATTCCATGCGTTGCAGCACCAGCGAAGGGTCACTGCGGCTGGCGAAGATCAGAAGCTCGACGCGGAGCGCAACTTCGCCCACGTGAAATGTGAATCCGCTGAAAAGCTCCCCGGCGGCGAAATCATATCGCTGTGTGACTTCGCCGATAAGCCAGGGCTGTTCGGTCAGCCAAGTCTCCCCGACGCCCATGTCGGCGGCCAGGGGATAGGGGAGGGGGACGGCAGCCTCGACCGCCTCCTCGACGTGCAGGCCCACCACGCCATTGACGATGGCGGAACCGGGCAACATCGGAACCTCGCGCACGCGAAGACCTACAAGGCCGTTAGCCACATAGGCGGGGAGATCGTCGCCTCGAAAGCCATCAACGGGATCTGGACTGAGCGGCTCCCATCCCATGGGTCACCTCGCAATGGCTGTCACGGCCGCGAATCCCGCCGATCCTTCTCAGGATAATCTTCCGGCTTCACCGTGCCGACATTAGGACGATCCTCGACCTCCTCCTGCCGCTGGCCGCCGCCTGTCCGCGGGTCTTCCTTTTCCCGTCCCGGCAGCGTGTCGCCCATCGGTCCGCGCGGCGTTTCGGCATTGTCCTGCTTATGATGTCCTTCGCGTTCACTCATTGTCATTCTCCTCTGTCGTGCCGGGCGCCGCCATCTTGCGATGCTGGTCCGCCAGGACGGACGCAGGCGTGACATGTGCGGCCGCGACCTGGAGCTTATTCTTCCAGCCCGACACGATATGCGCCTTGCCGGCCATCAGCGCGTCCCAGCCATCCTTGGCCACCTTGGCGGCATCATCCTTCGCGTCAGACCCGACCTTCGTATCCAACATGTCCGCCCGGTCGAAAAATTCGGTTTCCGTGGCGCCCGGCATCAAGTTGGTGATCGTGACGCCCTGGGCGTCCTTGATCTCGTTGCGCAGCGCGTCAGAAAAGCTGTCGATGAACGCCTTGGTCCCGTTATAGACCGCCTGGAAGGAGCCGGGCATGAACCCGGCGATCGAGCCCGTTATCAGGACCTTACCCTCATTGCGGGCCACCATCGACTGCACGACCTTTTGCAGCAAATAAAGGGTGCCGGTGATGTTGGTGTCGATCACTCGCCGCCAGTCCCCGGCCTCCTGCTCCAGAAAGCCATGGCCCAGACCCCGCCCCGCATTGGCGCAGAGCACATCTACTTTGCGCCCCTCAGCTGCGTCCATCAGTTTCTCGACGCCCTCAATCGTCGCAAGATCGGCCTCCACTGTCTCCACTTCGACGCCATGGCGTCGAAAATCGGTGGCGGACGCCTCGATAAGCGGCTCATCGGCCGCCACCAGCAGGTCGTAGCCGTTCCGCGCGGCAAGGTGGGCGAGTTCGAAGCCGATGCCGGTCGAGGCGCCAGTGACGATGGCGAATTTACTGGATGCCATGGCGGTTTTCTCCGTTTTGCTGGAGGTCCATCCCAGGTTTCAGCACAACCTTGGTGACGTCATTCTGATGATCGTGGAACATGCGATAGCCCTCCGCCGCTTGTTCCAGCGGCAGGCGATGGCTGATGAGGAAGGTCGTATCGATCTTCTGCTCCATGATCGCGTGGAGCAGGCCGGGCAGATAATGCTGCACATGGGTCTGGCCGGTCTTGAGCGTCAGCCCCTTCTCCATGAAGGCGCCCAGCGGAAATTTGTCCACGAAGCCGCCATAGACGGCTGGCATCGACACGCGCCCCCCTTTGCGGCAGGCCAGGATCGCCTGACGGATCGAATGGGTGCGATCCGTGCCGAGAAAGGTCGATATCTTGATCTGGTCCCACACATTGTCGGCGAAGAAGCCGTGCGCCTCCAGCCCTACCGCGTCGATGCAACCATCAGGCCCGATGCCGCCGGTCATCTCCATCAACGCATCATAGGTTTTGGTCTGCTCATAATTGATCGTCTCCGCGCCGAAGCGCGCGGCCAGTTCCAGCCGGCGCGGGAAATGATCGATGGCAATCACCCGTTCCGCGCCCATCAGGAAGGCGGACTGGACCGCGAACAGCCCGACCGGGCCGCAACCCCAGACCGCGACCGTATCGCCCGGCTCGATCTGCGCGTTTTCAGCCGCCATCCAACCGGTGGGCAGGATGTCGGAGAGGAACAGCACCCTGTCATCGTCCACCCCATCGGGAATGACGATCGGGCCGACGTCGGAAAAGGGCACGCGCACATATTCCGCCTGCCCGCCCGCATAGCCGCCCGTCATGTGGCTGTAGCCGAACAGGCCGGACATGGGCTGGCCATAGATGGTCTGGGCGATGTCCTGATTGTCGGCGGGCAGGCCATTTTCGCAGGCGGAATATTGATGCTTGCCGCAATGAAAGCAATTCCCGCAGGCGATGGTAAAAGGCACCACCACCCGTTGTCCCTTCCGCAGCGTCGATCCGGGTCCGGTCTCCACCACCTCGCCCATGAATTCATGGCCCAATATATCACCCGCCTTCATCGTCGGGATGTAGCCGTCGTACAGATGCAGGTCCGATCCGCAGATCGCCGTCGAGGTGATGCGGATGATAGCGTCGCGGGGATTGATAATCTCCGGATCGGGCACCGTGTTCACGCGAACGTCATGCTTGCCGTGCCAGGTTAGTGCGCGCATCAGTCGATCTCCTCATGTTGCTGGCGAGTCCAGCTCGACGTCGCTATCTCGCCGGTTTCCATGAGCTGTTTGAAGCGCCGCAAATCACGCCGCGCCTGTATTGCCGGTTCTCGCTGGAACATTTTGGCGACTACCTTGCCGATGATCCCGCTTGGCGGATCATAAAGGATCGTCGCGCTCACCCACGTCCCGCGCCCTCCCGGTGCGTCGCGGAAATCGATTCGGCCGCTATTGGGAACGTCCGCGCCCTCCTCCGAAGTCCAAGCAATCGCCTCATCGGGCCTGTCCTCGGTGATGACCGAAATCCACTCCACCGTCTTTCCGGCGGGAGCCTTTACCATCCAGTGGGTGCGCCCCTCGGCCACGGGCACGACCGACACCACATTCTCCATGAATCGGGGCAAATTGGTGAAGTCGCGCCAGAATGAATACAGCTCCGCCTTGGGGCGATTGATGGTGACCGTCTTGCCGACCAGCGTATCTCCATGGGGTTCGATCAGTTGGCTCCTCGCCTGTTCACCAAGATCTTCCTTGCGCGTGACAAGGGGAGCGTCGTCGCTCGGGAGCTTGTTGTGGGCCATGCTGAGCCTCCTGAAGAGTGATCAAGGCCCCAACCAGTGGACGGGTAACCTCGTTCCCTCTTTTCACGCCGGCGCGAAAACAGCTGCGGCATGCTGCGGAACATGTGCGGATAGCCATCGTTGACCGGCCATCAGACAAAGGGAGAAAGCCCATGGCGTGTCACGCCGATTACCCCTCACGATCCCAAAGCCTGCTGCTCGGCGCGGGCCTTGCCATCCTCGGTCTCGCCGGGCGCAAACTGATGGTCCAGGCACCGACTATGCTGGCAGGCGACTGGGACAAGGCACTTGCTGCCGAACATAAGGCCGCTCTCAGCCTGTTCGATGCCCTCGCCGCAACCGACGACAAATCCAGCGGAAAGCGTCGGTTGCTGCTGATGCAGCTCAAACATGCTCTGGGCAAACATGCGCTGGAGGAGGAGAACGCCATTTATCCCGCCATGCGCGAACATGGCATGAAGGCGGAAGCTGACGCCCTCAACGGCGAGCATGGTTATGTGAAACAATATCTCTACGAACTATCGGACTTGCTGGACGATAATCCGGCCTTCCAGCAGAAACTGGCGAAGTTCCGTGCCGACATCGAGCGCCACATGAAGCAGGAAGAGCAGGAACTGTTCCCTCGCCTCCGCCAAGCACTCGACGACACCGCCACTGGCCGCCTCACGCGGCGAATGAACCAGGAAGGGCTGAAACTGGCCTGAAAGACGGGACATGATCCATGAACATTCCAGGCCTGACCAGCGCGCCGTACCTACGAACAAACGCGTGATCCAAATATCTCTACGGAAAACCAGCCCAAGGACTCAGCCCGGCGGCTCGGCGACAGCTCGACCGATCGCAAGCCGACATTGAAGGCGCACAGACGTCGAAAGATTAAGATGGCCGTCGCAGACCACTGAACTTTCCTGTATTCTGTCTGTCTGTCCGTCAGTCCGGCGCCGGTCCCAGGGCAGCGGCCAGTTCGTCCAGCCAAAGATTCGCCGTGCCGTCCGAAGGCGCACGCCAGTCGCCTCTAGGCGATAGTGCCCCGCCAGAAGAGATTTTCGGCCCATTGGGCAGCGCCGACCGCTTGAACTGGCTGATCGCGAAAAAGCGATAGAGGAAATTGTCGAGCCAATGGCGGATGGTGGGAAGGTCATAAGCCACCTTGCCGCTGTCCGGATAGCCCGCCGGCCAGTCCCCGTGCTCGACGTCCCGCCAGGCGTGCCACGCCAGAAAGGCAACCTTCGAAGGCGGCAATCCCCACCGCACAATGTGGTGCAGGAAAAAATCGTTCAGCGCGTAGGGTCCGACCCGCGCCTCCGTGCTCTGCATCGCACCGCTGGCATCGGCCGGGACGAGCTCCGGGGAGATTTCGGTGTTCAATATCGCGTCAAGGATGGCATCGGTCGCCTCGTCGAACTGATCGGTGGCAATGCACCAGCGGATCAAGAACTGTATAAGCGTTTTGGGCACACCGCTGTTCACCGCATAATGGCTCATTTGATCGCCCACGCCATAGGTGCACCAACCCAGCCCCAGTTCGCTGAGATCACCTGTGCCAACCACAAAACCTCCATGCCGGTCGGCAAGCCGGAACAGATAATCGGTACGCAGCCCTGCCTGCACGTTTTCAAATGTTACATCATAGACCGGCTCGCCCTGCGCGAAGGGATGATCCATGTCCGCCAGCATCTGTCGCGCCGCAGGTCGGATGTCGATTTCCGCCCCCGCCACGCCCAGCGCATTCATCAGTGCCCAGGCGTTACCCTTGGTCTGCTCACCGGTCGCAAAGCCTGGCATGGTATAGCCAAGGATCGTCGAGCGTGGCAGGCCAAGACGATCGCACGCCTTGGCCGCCACGATCAGCGCGTGCGTGGAATCGAGACCACCGGACACGCCGATCACGAAATGCTTTCCCGCAGTGGAGCGGAAGCGGGTGACAAGCGCCTCCACCTGGATGTTGAACGCCTCGTAGCAATCGGTATCCAGTTCCGTCAGACCGGCCGGAACGAAGGGAAAGCGACGCACGGACCGTCGCAGCCCGATATCATCGCATCGCGGCTCGAATGGAAAGCGGAGCTTGCGGAAGCGCGTCTCGGGATGCCCGGCCGCTTCCACGCTGTCGTTGAAGGTGCCGTTGCGCATTCTCTCCAGCCGCAACCGCTGAAGATCGACATCGGCATATAGCAGCTCCGGCTCATCGCCGAAACGACTGGACTCCCCCAGCAACTCACCCAGTTCATGCACCATCGCCTGCCCATCCCAGGCAAGGTCGGTCGTGCTTTCACCGGCACCTGCTGCGGAATAGGCATAGGCGGCAATGCACCGCGCCGATTGGGAGGCGGATAACAAATGCCGGTCGCGCGCCTTGCCGATGGTGACGTTGGAAGCCGAAAGGTTGCACAGCAGCAGTGCCCCGGCCATTGCCCCCGACGTCGATGGCGGCAGCGGCGCCCAAAAATCTTCGCAAATTTCCACGTGGAATAGAAAGTCGGACCACCCATCGGCCGCAAAGAGCAGATCGGTTCCAAAGGGCGCGCTGCGCCCCGCAATCTCTATCTCCAACTCCGCCAGGCCGGCGCCCGGCGCGAACCAGCGCTTCTCATAATATTCCCGATAATTGGGCAAGTAGCTTTTTGGCACGACACCGATGAGCGCCCCCTTCGCCATGACGAGGGCGCAATTATACACTCGCCCTGCCCTGCGCAGCGGCGCACCTACCAGCATCACCGGCAGATCCGCGCTCGCCTCGATCAACCTCCCCACTTCCGCTTCGACCCTGTCCAGCAGGGCGTCCTGAAGGTGAAGATCATCGATCGCATAGGATGACAGGCAAAGTTCTGGGAAAAGGACCAAATCCGCGCCGTCCGCCGCTGCTTGCAGCCCCAGTTCCATCACCGCCGCGGCATTGGCAGCCACGTCCCCGACCGTCCCGCGCGGGGTCGCGGCGGCGACCCGGACAAGACCGTGGCGATGAATGGACATGAAATTTTCAGGTATGTCCAATGGCTTCCCCCATCATCTCGAGCGCGATCCGAAGAGATTTGATCCGCACCGGTCCGCGCCCAATATCTCCAAAATGCTCGACGCGGTGGACGGTCGCGCCATTGCGCCGGGCGGCAGCAAAATGGACGAGCCCGGCCTCATCACCATCCGCCGCGGCGCCGGCAAAGCCGGTAATGGCGAGCGCGATGTCGGCATGGGATTGAATGATCGCACCCTCCGCCATGGCGATAGCGACGTCGCGGCTCACCGCTCCGCAGGCATCAATCTGTTCCTGGCGTATACCCAGCAGCTCGCACTTCGCTTCCTCGCTATAGACCGCAAAGCCGCGCTCGAATGCATGGCTCGCTCCCTCGACATCGGTCAGCAACGAGGCGAGCAAACCCCCGGTGCAACTTTCCGCCGTCGCAAGCCGCAGGTCCGCTTCGCATGCTGCCATCAGCACGGCGGCGGCGGCGTCCTCCACATCGTCGGGCAATATCGGGGATAGCGTTTCGGCTGATCCCTTCTCCGAATTACGCGGCTCGTCCATGATGCGTCATCTTATGCCTGCTCTCGGCCATATTAAAGGAATCTGTGCCGCCCGAGTTCCGCCCCGGTCGATCACGCACGTTAAAATTTCACCCGGCTCCCCCGATCTATCGTGACCGCCGAGCCCACAGGCGATCGCGGACCTTCGAAGCGCGGTTCGGCGTTTCTCCGCTAGCAATATGGGAGAGCAGGATGCGAGTGTTGCGCGACAATGGGCTGACGATCGTCCTCATGCTTCTATTTGGCGGAAGCATAACAGGCCAATGGATCGCCGGCTGGCACGTGCAGATGGAAGATGCTCGGCGACACGGCGAAACCGTGCTTTCGCTCGCCGCTTACACGACCAGCCCCGAATTCCTCTCGAGCGTGTTTGAGAATTGGGAAAGTGAATTTCTCCAGATGTCCGCCTATGTCGTTCTGACGGCAGTCCTGATCCAACGCGGTTCCGCTGAATCGAAGGATCCGGACAGGCCGCCCCGCGACAAGGATCTCGACCTGCAGGCGAGCAACCCAGGATCGCCGCCCATTTTGCGCTGGGGACCGATATGGCGCGCCGTCTATGCCCGATCCTTGGGCCTTGCGCTCGGCATTCTCTTCATCGCCTCATTCATCATTCACTGGACGCAAAGCGCCCGAGTCGCGGCGCGGGAAGCACTGGCGCATGGCGGGACGCCGCTCGATACGCTTGCCTATCTGGGCGATCCGCAACTCTGGTTTGAGTCCTTTCAAAACTGGCAGAGCGAATTTCTATCCACGGCAGTGCTGGTGGTCCTTTCGATCTTTCTTCGGCAACGGGAATCACCAGAATCCAAAAGAGTGGCCGCGCCACACGGGCAGACCGGAGAATAACAGCGGCGATCATGGCGACGTTGGCGCCCCGCCTTTTATTTTTGGTCCGTCGTAGGATAGTCGTCGCTGGGTGTGGCGGGCACCAGGATCGCTATTCGTTGCGGTGATACGGTGCTTCACGCGCAGGCCCTAGGTAGTTCGCCCGGTCGTCAACAGGGTTGCGACGTGGGAAACACAACCAACGTTGGATGGTCGCACTGCAACATCTGGCCGAACCCCACGAACCTTATTTTTCAATGCAGGCAACTCTGGCGGAGCTTTCGGGTTCATGTCGGGGCAATGTGCAGCCGACTGCAGCGCTCGTCGGCTCACGAC
>Ga0307412_10001243_pt1 | contig 14413 bp, 9 predicted proteins | sample DK1Cmetagenome_3_FD_203823 | JGI IMG/M metagenome (GOLD analysis project Ga0307412, IMG submission 203823) | Maize rhizosphere microbial communities from greenhouse at UC Davis, California, United States - DK15-C-1 | ecosystem: Host-associated > Plants > Roots > Rhizosphere > Soil | place: USA...
CATATTTTCAAAGACTGCAAGGAAAGATGGAAATTGAGAATATCTTTCAATGGACTGATAGTTGCAAAAGAGCGGGCATGAAAAATGCTGTAAGCTATTGCCGTTTAAAAATAAAATTATGCACATCATCACCGGAGGAACAGGTCGAGTAGGTTCAGCGTTAGCTGAAGCCTTATTAAAGAAAGGCGAAAAAGTAACTATTATTTCAAGAAGTTCAAAGAGTGCAAAAGATTGGATGAGCAAAGGCGCACAAATTGCAGTTGTTGATATTTATGATACGGCAGCGTTGCATGAAATTTTTAAAACAGGTAAATCAATTTTTATATTAAATCCACCTGCCGACCCAATGACGAATACGCCGGTGCAGGAAAGGAAAACCGTTACTTCATTAGTAGAAGCATTAAAATATTCAGGTGCTGAAAAAGTTGTAGTTGAATCTACACTTGGAGCGCAGCCGGGCGATAATATTGGTGACTTCGGCGTTTTGTACGAATTGGAACAAGGTGTGGCGAAGTTATCATATCCTTACAGCATTATTCGGCCAACTTATTATATGAGCAACTGGGCTGAGTCGTTGCCAAGTGTAAAAGAAAAAGGCGAACTGATGTCTTTCTATCCAGCCGATTTGAAAATGCCTATGGTTGCTCCAAAAGACATTGGTGAATTAGCGGCACGCTTAATGGTGGAGCAGAACACTCCAAAACTAAATTCTATTGTTGGGCCAGAGATGTATTCACCCAATGATGTAGCGGCAGCTTTTTCAAAAGCACTCGGTAAGAATGTTAAAGTAAAAGTAATACCAAAAGACCAATGGAAAGCAACGTATAAGTCAATAGGTTTTTCTGAAGAAGGCGCTGAATCATATGCCCGTATGACTGCAATAAGCCTAAATGCTTTTGAAATGCCAATAGATACAACAGATTTTATAAAAGGTAAAATTACGCTGCAAGAATATATAGACAGTATGTTTAAAAACTAAAAAAACGAACGCCCAACAAAAGTATTGCTGCAAATGGGGCTTGACGTTGGCAACTTCGGCGGCTCTGCCAGAATAAACTGACAGAATGCCTCTTACATTACCGGCGGTTCGATATCTGATGGGGAAACTTTCAGAGAATGATCTAACAAGGATTGATAACCTCGTTTTGCCAAACGTTTCAGCGTATTAGTAAAACCACTATAGGGCTTTGGGCTACCGGCCAGCCGCCCATTGCACCTCGAACATTTGATACAATTGGCTGGTATGATATACCGGCCGCTTCGATCAACGCCGCTGAATACTTAAGTGCGTAAGGGGCTGTACTCATTAACTTTAGGCTCCTTTTCCAACTAAGGCATCTATTTCTTCTTTGATGTCTGCCCGAAGGATAAGTTTTCAGCAAAAAACCCAAGCATCTTCTTCTCAATTCTCTCTGCAATCCGGTTGATATGGTCGCCATTGTAAATCTCAAAAAAATGCTTGATGCCATATTTATTCAATTCGCTATCAAGTGTCTGAATACTCTCAGCTATAGCCGCATCGTTTTTACCAGCATCGAAGGCCAGCGCTTTTAGCTGTTTGATGTTATAAACGTACTGATCAAGGTTATTTAAGGGCCTGTTGGCATCCCATTTCCGGATAATATCCTGCTGCAGTTTACCGTCTTTAACTGGAAGGTCAATATAAAACGGGGGTTTTAAAGGATTAGGTGACCAGGCAGCAGCTGATGCAAAGAGTATTTTAGCGCCAAATCCTGCTTTTTGAAATTGTTCTATCGTTCTAATGCTGTCAACTGTTGAAACGGCTTGAACAGGACTGGAATTTAAACAACAGGGACTTAACAAATAAATCGCTGAAAATACATCCGGATTCCTTTCTCCAATCCGGAATGCTCCATATCCACCCATGGAGTGGCCACTTAAACCACGACTCTCCTTTTTCGCAATGGTGCGATAATGGTCGTCGATATAATTTACCAGTTCTTTTGCCACAAAATCCTCCCAGTTACCTGTGGTAATCGAATTGGAATACATGCTTCCCTGGAAACGGGTATAGGCATCCGGAGTTACCACAATCATTTCTTGTGAAGGAGTCCGGACGAATGCTGTATCCAATATCGGAGGCAAAATCATCCAGTGTTTTTTGAACCCGTAATATTTTGCATCGTCATCTGTATAGCCGTGCAGGAAATAAACTACCGGATAGCGCTTTGTTTTATTCGCTTGATAACTCGGTGGAAGATAGACTGAAACATAACGGTCCGCACTATCGCCACTTAAATTTCCCTCAAGCAGTTGTGAATGAACCTTAATCCGTTGCACCGTGCCTTTTAATGCTTGTTTCTGCTGTGCGATGGTGCTTAAGGATAAAACGAAACAAAGGAAGATAAGGCTTAAAGGTAATTTGTGTTTCTTCATGGTTCTATTATTAGTGGATAACCGCGAATATATGCAATAGCTTTCTTTTCCGGGATTGGCCTCAAAATACTAGTGTCTCAGCTTACTGATAGTTGGACATTCAACGAGCCAGAACTCATTTCAGGGACAGTTACCGAGCATTACTCGGCAACTGTCCCTGATGGCAAAAATTACCAACGGCATATACAACAGTTTAAATGCTGCCATACTTATGACTATTAGTACATTTCCCAATATTTTTACTCAATCAATCTTCAAAAAAACATCATCCCCTACCTCAGATCAACCTCCGCTCCATCATTCCAATATTTATACTCCGGTGTGTAATACAAATAAACATTGCTGGCTTTGCCTTTATAAGTTCCGGGCACTTCGGCCTTTAGATCCAGGTTGATGGTTTTGGTTTCCTTTGCAGCAAAGCCCATCCAATACAACACTAAATAGTTATCGAAAATCTCATAATAAGCCACTTTTTCTTTTTCCATCAACTCTTTTAACTGCCATGGCTGCAAAGAAAGACCTGCCGGGATACCTATTTTAGCTGTGGACATAGCCTGTAAATTATTTTCCTTATTGGTTACTGCGACGGTCATTCTAAGTGTTTCGCCTGTGGTTGCGTTGTTCGCATTTAAGGAAGTAGTCATCGTTAAACTGGCTTTGGCGGCTGTTGGTGGAGTGAACGTCTGATAGGCTACTTCAAGATTATAGGGTATGCCGTCCCCTTCATTTTTATAAGAAACTTCAAACGTATTTTTACCTTCAAGAAGATAATTCGCCAATTCCTCATTTTCTTTCACTTGCTTACCATTCAGTACAAAGGTAATTTCGTTATTGTTCAACTGCTTCTGACTCAATTTTGCATACTCCACCACGGCATCTAGTGCCATCACCGTAGCTTGTGTAGAGCCGTAGCCATAATAGGTTTTTTCGTTCAGGATTTTTGAGATGAGCTGCGCTATAAAAGCAACATTCGGATTTTTCTGCCGCATCAGCGCTAATGCATAAAGCGACGAGGTTTCTACACGCAAGGAAGCATTGCGGGAATTAACCACGCTGGTTTCGGAGCTGAGTTTCCGCTGACTATAGCTGATGTTTAAGGCATGCATCAGCTGGTCATAGTCGGATGCCATTTTTAAATTATCAGCCGCAAGTGCCATTAAAGCGAGTTGATACGCATCTCCGGTTTTTAATGCACTGGCCAATGCGGCGTGATATTCTACTTCAATTTCTTTCCCAAATCCGGCCGCAGACATTGCGTAAACGATATAAATATTGGCAATTGCATTGGGCACCGAAGCAAATTTATCATACCCGCCTGTAGCTAAGCGGAATCCGCCCTTGCCATCTCTTCGTTTCAGCAGAAAATCTTTGGTACGTTTCATCATGGCTTCATCCACTTCCATAAATTCCTTCATGGCGGTAAATTCAAGCAGTCCGTATGCGGTAAGCGCCTCATGGGCAGGCGCTTTTCCGAACCATTCGAAGCCATGTTCACTGGTTTCAAAGCCTACCAATTTTTTATAGCCGTTCTTTAAATAACCTAATGCTTTAGCTTCGATCGTGGTATTTAATTTTCCTGCCTGTTTCAGGTATTTTAAAATAAAAACATTCGGATAAGTGGTAGATGATGTCTGCTCAAAGCATCCGTAAGGTTCACGCAGCATAGATTCGATGCCGTTTACCAATTGCCCTTCCACGTCTTTATACATTGAGAGTTTAGGCAACAGCGTACCATTAATCATTTTGTTCACCGTAAACTGGTGTATGGCCGATTTATTTCCGGAAAAGGTTTCTACAACAGGAAAACCTTTCGACTGTGCCGCAATAGGGAATGTTAAAATTTCCTTTTTCTCATCACTCATCACACTGAATTGTATGTTGCCAGCCGCCGTTCTTTCAGCCATAATTGGCAGTAAAAGCCGGGCTGAACTATCCGGGGCTAAAGAAATGGTATTCGTAAATTTCCCAATCTTAATCCCTTCAGGCGCATGCATAGCTATCGTTGCGTCTAAGGTTTTTCGTCCATTATTTTTAACTACCAGTGGCAACTTAACTCTATCGCCCACGGTAAGGTATGGCGGTATCTTCACATCAACATTTAAGGTATTTATGGTGGTGTAGGTGGTATCTGCCCTGCCGAGTTTTCCATTGTATCCAATTCCTTCTGCAATGGCCCTAAAAGTAGTGGCGGCATCCGAGTTATAGAATTCAAGTTTTGCCTCGCCATTCCTGTCGGTTTGTACCACAGGGTTCCAGTAGATGGTTTCTCTAAAATCAGTACGCTCATTAGTCTCGGTGCTGGTGTAGGCCGGAACATAGAATTTTTTAACAGCCGTAAATTGCGGTCCGGTTACTGTTACATATTCTGTTTCAAATCCCGGTTTACCGGTCACATTCAACTTGAGTTTACTGGCATTATTTCGTTTCGATGTCACTAAAATCACACCGTTTGCAGCACGGCTTCCATAGCTCGATACAGCCTCTGCATCTTTCAATACCGTGATCGAGAGGATATCATTCACATCCAATTGGCCTATTCCTTCATTACCCATTGCAATACCATCCACTATAAATAAGGGACCGCCATTAAGGGGCAATGTATTTGCTCCCCGTATCTGAATTATAGGGCTCGCACCCGGATTAGCGGTTTCTGTAACAACCAAGCCCGCAACCTTACCTTGTAACGCATTAGCAAGCCCGTTATTTACTATCGGAACCTCCACTACACGAACTACTGAACCGGTAAGATTTCCCTTTGCCTGTGCGCCATAACCCATAACAACAACCTCTTGCAAGTTTTTATCTCCGGCTCCTGGTAAAAACTTCAGGAAATCCCCTTTTTCCTGACTAGCATTTATAGTGTTCTCTTTCTCTGTAGCTATACGTTCTAAGGCCAGGTCAGCTAATTTTTTAAGATCAGCTTGGGTAAATGAGTAACTAAGCCCTGCTTGCAGCAACTTTATTTTAATTTTTTGCTTTCGTTGGGCTCCACGAGCCAGAACAAGATAGTCGCCAGCATTGTTGAGTGAGGGAAAATAAAACAATCCATCATTTTCTGTTTTCAATCGCAATACCTTGCCATTGGTTTTATTCTCAACCAGGAAAACATCGGCACTTGCTGGCTTGCCGTTTTCGTTTATGACCATGCCGAGCACACTCATGTTTTCGCCAAGTCCAAATTTGAGCTGTTTTATTTGGCTTATCGATTCGATGAAGTCGAAATACCGGTACCCCTGAGTCAGCATCAACAGATCAAGAGCTGCTGCTGCTTTTGGTTCATCCTTTTTAAAGTAAAACTGCGGTTCTTCAATCTTGCCTTTGAGCTCCGAGCTGAGCAATAACCAGGAATAGATATGATCCTGCTTATCGTCGGCAAATGACCAAAGCTTATCGTCAACCACTGCAAGCGAAAAGTTGGAAGGGATCGGTGCTCCGGTATCATCTTTGGTGGTAAGTGTTAACTTTACTTTTTCCCTGGGTTTGTACCGCTGTTTATCGGTAGCAATAGTAACTGATAATTGCCTTTGCTCATTTAAGAAGATCAATCGCTCGGCCAATGGCGTTCCGCTTACAGTTGAAAGTGTAAACTGTGCAATTCCCAGCGGAAATAATTGTTCATCTACCTCCAGCGTATTAAGCCCCTTTTTTAGCATCAGTTGTTTAGTGTAGCAGGCAATTTCTTTGCTTTTTCCGGTCAATACCATCTCCCCCGGCGCAGTGCTGCTTATTTGTACCGTTATTTTTCCGGCCTTTTTGCTCAACTGAAGCGCAGCCCCATCAGCCAAAGCTTTAGGCATCGGGTATTGGCTTTTATTGCCCTTGGGAGAAGTAATTAGGGCTTTATAGTTTACACCATATACGGGCACTAGTTGAAATTTGCCCATTCCGAACTTATAGCTTTCGAAAGTTGCTACGGTTTTTCCCTTATCATCGACAATGGTTCCTTTTACATCAACAGGTTTACCAAATTCATTTATTGCTTTGAATGCAACAACGCTGTTCATACCTGCAATAAAGCTTCCCCCTTCGGGCATAAATTGAAGGTCTATTTTGTCGAGTGTAATGGGAATACTCCTTGAAATAGATTCGACAAAGCCATCATGGGTAACGGTAATGGTCAATAATCCATCTATGCTTTCCAGGTTTTTGGGCAGATCAAAAACTATAGTTGCTTTACCAGCGGCACCTGTCTTTAAAGCTTGTAGATCGCCTGTTTTGCCGGAAATGGCCACCGTGAAGTGCAGGGGAATATTTGCCAATGGTTTATTGTCGAGACTTCTTACCGAAAAATCTGCCTTAACCCTGCTTCTTGGTCCATAGCCCTTTTCGGGAAAGTCCAGTTTCATCAGCAATCGCGGCGATATCACCTTTTGTACCGTAAACTCTTTGGTAAAGAACGTCGATTCTTTCTCATTCATCATCCAGGTGGTATAGGCTTTAAGTCGGTATAATCCACCAACTGCATTTTCCCGGATACTGAAAGCTCCTTCGGTATATCCATTTTCAATTTTATAGGTTTGCTTTTCAACAACGGTGCCGGATGGACCAATGATTTCTACATAAGTGATTTTGCTTGGTGCTGCCGGTTTATGGTCGGTTCCATTTACGAGATATAGTTTGAAGAACAAGATTTCGCCCTGCTTAAAAAACACATGATTGGTATGGATATAGATCTTTTCTTTTTGATATTGAACAATATTTTGAGCTTGTGTTTGGGCGGCAGCTGCAATCAGGGAAATGAAAAGTAAAAAGAGAGATAGCTTCTTCATGAGATTAGAATTGAAGGGAAATATTTACACCAAAGGTTTTTGTTGATGGAAGGTTAAAAAAATCCAATCCTTGGGCATTGGCCTGATCGTACATCAATTGGTCGGGATCGACACCTTTATAAGCCGTCCAGATAATGATGTTTTTTGCATAGGCTGTAAAACGGACTCTTTGAGCTATTTTCTTTACAGGAAGCGTGTAAGTTACCGAGATATTGCGAAGACGGATCGCATCACCTTTTTCAATATAATCCGTTGCTACGCCTCCCGGCCCATACCTTAGCCACTTTGCCTCAGTAAGCGGAAGATTTGGATTGTAAAAACTAACGGGAATGGTATTCACCTGCCCGGTGGTAGTAAGGCCTTCAAAAACATAACCTGTGGTGTTTCTTTGTTCCGCCGAACCTTCACTGCGGCCATAATAATCCAGTAAAGCACGTGTTCCGTTCCATATATCGCCCCCTTTTTTGTATTCCCAATCCAGATTAAGCGCCAGGCGTTGCTTAAGAGAGACAGTTTGCGACAGTTTGAGGGTAAAATCAGGTATAGGATTGCCAATTACAGATGGAGAAGCATCTGCAAGCGGATAACCATCATCGCCAATTATGGTGTGGCCGCTTTGATCCTTTACATAACTGTTCCCTACCAATACACCTACTGGCTGCCCTTCTACCAGCGCCTTGTTAATGGTTGAAAATCCAGCAATGGGCGTATTTGCGTATCCAGGGGCGATCCTCTTAACCTTGTTAGTCCATTTGTAAAACGATAGCGTTTGGATTAGCCTGAAATTACTCCAATACCGGGTTCGCTGTGTAAATTCCAATTCAAAGCCATTGGAACGAACATCTGCCAGATTTTTAAGTACGATGTCTTCCCCTTCGGTTACCGGGAGAACCTCATTCTTAGTATTTCTTACAAAAAAGGAACCTGTAAACTGAAAGAGATAGCCATTATCGATTTCAATTTTTGACGTAAACTCAGCATTTTTTACCGGCTGGAGCTGGGCAAAGCCCGATGCTTCGGTAATGGGCATGAATTTAAAAGCGTTTTCAGGAGTCAACTGAGTTGAGGCATAAGCGGCATAGGATGTTGCGGGCGATGGTTCTGTGTAGAATTCATTATAGTTTGCGGCAATTTTTACAGGCCATCCGCGATAACCCAATAGATTGTTGAGTTTCAGAAATCCACCAATACCCGGAAGAAAGTAATCCCCCTTTGTAAAGGTGGAAGAGCTGTAGCCTTTGTTAGCCACATTTAAAGCTGCGCTGATTTTATTGCCATTGTAATTGGTTTGATAAGACCATACAAATTCGTTTACAGAACGTTCGTAACGGTAAGCGCTATTCACAGGCTGATACCCGATATTGGTTCGAGCCTCGGTTCTGGTGTAAGCAAATTTAGCGTTCGACTTGTATTTCCAGCTACCATAGCTGATATCCAGGTCTGCATATCCATCGAGCATAAACCGCCGGTCGTTTTTTTCACGTGTAAGCGGAAAACCACTACCGAAAAATGCTGTCCCAACTTTTATAGACTCGTCAGACCGCAGCTCTGTTTCCTCTAAGGTAGAACTGGCACCCAAAGTGAGCTTATTAATTTTAAGTTTTGTTGAGATATTCCCTGTTTGTTGCAGGGTTTTAGAAAAATGTCCGTTATCTGTCAATAAAAAATGCGGGTTATCGCTATTGATTCCATAACGACGCTGTACATCCGGCGAAAGCAGATCACCTTGCTTGTTATCAAAAGTTACAGGTGTGAGCAAGCTGTTTTGGTAAACTCTGTTAAGAAAGCCGCCACGGTTTTCGTTGGTAAAACGCGATTGAAAAGCAGCATAACCACCGGCGATATTAAGTTTGTTCATTGTTGCGTCGAAATTTGCAGCTATATTTCCAGAGGAGTTTTCATTATCCTGAATAATCGTTCCCTCAGTACCCTTGCCTGCTTTCAGGCCAATATTCCATCGTTTGGGGAAATAGTTTGATCCTTTCGAAACCCTGACAGAAAGTGATTGGTTTTGTAGTAAACCATTCCTTAGAATCCCATTATCAAAAGTGCTAGCCATAAGGCCATTACCTGTCCCCCTACCAACCAGCCTGCCATTTCCATCATAAGCATAAGTAGTACCATCATACTCAAGCCCCGTCAATGCCGGACCGTAGCTAAACATTTCGCCCGTTTCTGGACCTTGCCAGCCCAAACTCCTGCCCTGTGCATACGTGTTTTGTAGTACAGGTGTGTTATTGATTGATTTAACTGCAAAAGCAGAAGTGAATGTGCCTCCAAATACAATGTGTTTTTTTATCAGCGGTTCGATAGCCAACCGCCGTTTATCGGATTTAATGCGTGCTACCGGTAGTCTGTTAAGGTATGCTGCTTTAAGTTGCCAACTCTTGGGTGAATCGGCTTTTGGAGCTTGGGTTTTGTTAAGGCTGTCTGCCTTAATTAGCGTTAGATAGTCATCAGAAAGCACAGGTTTTACCGGCTCCTGGGAGTACAAGATTTGAGGTATTAATAAAAAGAGAAGTAAATATTTACTCATAGCGTGGTTGAGGTTGTTTTTAACTAAGTATTAATCGGGATATAGTACTTATTATAGATGGACAATCTACAAATTCTATAAAGTTTTTTTAAACTAATGTCTGCTGAAATTGTATCGGGTGAGCAATGAGAAACGGGAATGGATAGATTCCCAATGCTTTTGAATCAGCTAAATAAAGCTTATTAAAACCACTGTTCTTCGCCTGAGGAGTTCTGTACCGCTTACCATCACTGATAGCAATGTAATGGCGGGGTTCACTTCCGGAAGCGATTGTATCGCGCATTTCAAATGCGCTTCTCGTACATCCTCGTTATAAAGGACGATATAGGGCAATTACCTGGGATTCATAAACAGCTTGTCTCATCGATAAACCAGATTGCCAGAGCCCCAGAATTGCCATACAATAGTCACAGCCCTCCCTTAGCTTAGATTTCACTGATATTATTTTTATTTTTGCGTTTAAAGAAGGACAAGGGGAATAAGAAATGCCAGTTAAGATTCCGAATAATTTACCAGCGATAGAGCTTTTAAAGAAGGAAAATATATTTGTTATGAGTGATCTGAGAGCGGATACTCAAGATATTCGCCCAATGCGGGTGCTTATCCTTAACCTGATGCCTCTTAAAATATCTGCTGAAACGGATTTTGTTCGCTTACTATCCAACAATCCGCTGCAGGTGGAAGTGGAATTTTTAAGACTCGATTCCCACACTTCGAAAAATATATCTGAAGAACACCTGGAAATGTTCTATAAAGGCTTCGGCGAAATAAAGGAAAACTTCTATGATGGTTTAATCATTACCGGCGCTCCTGTAGAAATGCTGAAGTTCGAGGAAGTAACGTATTGGAATGAGATCACACAGATCTTCGACTGGGCAAGAAAACACGTTACATCGACACTCTATATCTGCTGGGCCTCTCAGGCTGCGCTCTACCATTTTTATGGAGTAGAAAAAAAACCGTTGGACGAAAAATTATCCGGAGTTTTCAAGCATACTGCAACTGAAAAAGGCCACTCCTTATTAAGGGGCTTTGACGACGAATTCTTTATTCCTCATAGCAGGCATACCACAATATTAAAATCGGATTTAGCTGATAAGGAAGGCCTTCGCATCCTGTCAGAATCTCCTGATGCAGGAATTGCCATTGTATCTTCCAGGGGCGGGCGTGAATTTTATCTCACTGGCCACTCGGAATATTCTCCGCTAACGCTGCACGAGGAATATACCAGAGACGTGAAGAAAGGCCTTGATGTACCTGTACCGAAAAACTATTACCGGGACAATAATCCGGAAAACGCGCCATTGGTATGTTGGACAAGTCATGCCAATTTGCTTTTCAATAACTGGCTCAACTACTTTGTTTACCAGGAAACGCCTTATCATCTACAGGATGTGGTTAAACTAGGCGAGATTTTTCAAAATGGCTAAATTTTTATATGTGTCTTAGCCATCCTCCCACCAATTCCTCAGGCTTGCTAGTACACGTGTGTTTCTAAAAGAATATAAACTTAGCAAAAATTCTGAGGCGGCTGCCTGTGCGGAACGGGGCTCCTCGTCAAAGCACTTGAGTTATTTACGCGTGTCTGTTTTTAAGGTGTAAATGGTCTCACTCTGTTCGGCATTGGTTCTTTTTGTCAAGAAAACCGACTGAAAGGAGCTCATTGAGACCAATGGATACAAACAATGCCTCAATAAAGAACGAAGCCCCGCCGGCCAGGCGAAGGTGATCGGAGTGACTCACGGCATAATTAAAAACCAGAATGTACGAAGGTTGCATTCCTCCCCAACTTTTCAGCTTGATCCATTAATTTGTCATCTTCTGATCATAAAGAATCGGAAGATGATTTAAAATTTAAAAAATAAACTTTTTAGTATATTTTTACATCAGAAATTTATCATCATGCTTACTAAAGCGGAAAGAACAAAACAGTTTATCCTGGAAACAGCGGCCCCTATTTTTAATCAAAAAGGGATATCCGGTGCTAATATAGACGACGTGCTTGATGCCGCAAAATTGACTAAAGGGTGCCTTTACGGTCATTTTGAAAGTAAGGAAGACCTGGCTTTGCAGGTTATTGATTTCATGCTGGATACTAACGGCGAAAAAATATTGTTAACCATCAGCAAAGGCAAAACAGCAAAGGCTAAGGTGTTTGCATATCTTGATTTTTATAAAGACCCTTTGGATACCTACCTTAAAGGCGGATGTCCTGTATTTAATATTGCTGTGGAATCTGATGATAATTTTCCAGTCATTAAGGAAAAGATAGCGGGCACAATTCGTCGGGGACAGGAGCTGTTTGTTACTATTTTAAACCAGGGCATCGAGAACGGTGAATTTTCTGACAAACTTGATCCAGCCATTTATGCATTCAAAGCGGTGGCTGCTGTTGAAGGAGCCCTTGTAATGTGCAGAACGATGAATACGGCAAAACCGATGTCTGGTTTGATCAAGAGCCTGAAAGCTGAATTGGAAAGTTATGCAATATGACTTTTTTTAATATAAAATATACTAAAAAGTTTATTAAAGCAAATTATATTAAAACTATTTTTCAAAAAAAAGTTAGATTTAATTTGATATAGCCTTGAATCAATCATTAAAAACGATATAAAATATACCAAAAAGTACAAAATACAAATCCAACATCGATACTTTTGAAGAGAATGATAATTTAAAAAGAAACGCAATGAAGATAGCAGGAAAAACGGTATTGATCACAGGTGGTGCATCAGGTATCGGACTGGAAGCAGCAAAACAATTTTTAGCCAATGGCGCAAGCGTGATCATCACTGGCAGAAATCAGGCAAAATTAGATGAAGCTAGAAAATTGTATCCCGCGATTACAGCAATTAAGAGCGATATATCCGATGCAGGTGATGCGCAAAACCTTTTCAACCAAATACAGCAATTGGGCGGTATAGACATTTTATACAATAACGCAGGCGTTTTAACCGATCCGATTAACCTTGGAGTGGCAAATAATCAGCATTTTGAGGATGCGGCGTATGAAATGAATGTCAATTACCTCGGGGTAATTCGGCTTAACAATCTTTTCATGGATATGTTGAAATCACGGGAGGAAAGCGCCATTATCAACACAACGTCAATACTCAGTTATGTTCCTGCATTGTTGGAAGCAACTTATTCAGCTTCCAAAGTAGCATTGCAATTCTACACACAAGCACTGAGAAAGCACCTGCAAATTTTAAACAGCAACCTGAAAGTATTTGAGCTTTTACCTCCGGTTGTTGCTACGGAAATGACCTCTGCCAGGAATGACAAAAAAATAACTACAGAGGATTTGGTAAGAGCGCTTATTTCAGGACTTAAGAAAGATCAGTTTACTATCCGTGTGGGTGATACGAAAGCACTTTACATAGTCAACAGGCTTTTTCCCAAAATGGCTTTTGGTTTAGTTAATCCTAAGAAAAGTTACAGACTATTACAATCATAAAATTAGTGGAATCATAATTAGAAAAAATGAAAGCATTCATAATAGACAAATATAAAAGAAAGGATGGCGGACGGATCGGTGAAATACCCAAACCGGAACTGGGGGATAATGATGTATTGGTTCAAATCCACGCTGCCGGCTTAAACCTGCTGGATTCCAAAATCAGAAGCGGGGAATTCAAACTCATTTTGCCGTATAAAACACCCTTTATTTTAGGCCATGACGTGGCAGGCGTTATAATTAAAGTAGGCGCCCGAGTGCAACAATTTAAAGTTGGAGACGAGGTTTATGCACGACCGGCAGATCATCGAATTGGAACATTTGCAGAATTCATTGCTATTAAGGAAGCTGATGTAGCAATGAAGCCAAAGAAATTGACCATGGAAGAAGCCGCATCTATTCCCCTGGTGGGCCTAACCGCCTGGCAGGCACTGATCGAAAAAGGGAACCTTAAGAAAGGGCAAAAAGTATTCATCCAAGCCGGTTCAGGTGGTGTAGGTACATTTGCCATCCAGCTTGCCAAACATCTGGGGGCTACTGTGGCTACAACTACAAGTGCAGCCAACATTGACCTAGTGAAAAGCCTCGGTGCTGATGTTGTTATTGACTATAAGAAAGATGACTTTGAGAAAATCCTGCAGGGTTACGACCTGGTTTTGAATAGCCAGGACGGAAAGACTCTCGAAAAATCATTGCGCATTTTAAAACCTGGTGGAAAACTCATTTCAATATCTGGCCCGCCTGATCCGGATTTTGCGAAAGAAATGGGAGCGCCCTGGTTTGTAAAATTAATACTGCGCCTTTTGAGCTCTGGAGTCAGGAGGAAAGCCAAACGGCTTAATGTGCGTTTTTCTTTTCTTTTTATGAGGGCAAACGGAGACCAGTTAAAAGAGATCACTTCGCTTATAAATTCCGATACTATAAAACCGGTTATTGACAGAGTTTTTCCATTCGGATCGACCAAAGAAGCGTTGAGCTATGTTGAAAGCGGCCGCGCCAAAGGAAAAGTCGTTGTCAAAATTAAATAAAGGCCTTACGATTATAAGCTGGTTATACATTATGTTATGCCATACGCCGCGATGTCTGCCCCCTCAAGATGCCCTTTCAATCAACTTCTTCAGAGAATCACCAGGTTATAAAGATTGCATGCCCCCTGGGGCTGACCAAAAAGTCTTCAACTTAATAATGGAGCTCGCTATTGCGGGCTTTATTATTGTGAAAATATTGTATTCCATTTTTCTATCCCCAAACAGC
>Ga0307412_10001245_pt1 | contig 14411 bp, 14 predicted proteins | sample DK1Cmetagenome_3_FD_203823 | JGI IMG/M metagenome (GOLD analysis project Ga0307412, IMG submission 203823) | Maize rhizosphere microbial communities from greenhouse at UC Davis, California, United States - DK15-C-1 | ecosystem: Host-associated > Plants > Roots > Rhizosphere > Soil | place: USA...
GCTCCCGTCGCAACGCCTGCACCTGCGCCCGCTCCGGCTCCTGCCAAGGTGGCGGCAGCTCCCGCGGCTGCGCCGGCCGCCAAGGCCCCTGAAGCTGCGCCGGCGCCGGCACCTGCTGCCGCACCGGCCTCCAGCGCCGAAGTCGAGACCGCGGTGCGCGGCTGGGCTTCCGCCTGGGCCGGCCAGGACATGGACCGCTACCTCGCCGCCTACGGCCCCGACTTCGCGCCCGGCGGCGGCCAGAGCCGCAAGTCCTGGGAAGAAGAACGGCGCGCCCGCATCGTCGGCAAGTCGAGCATCAGCGTGAACATCGAGAACCTCGTGATCAAGGTCGACGGACAGAACGCCACGGCGAAGTTCCGCCAGATCTACCGCGCGGACAACCTGAACATCTCGAGCCGGAAGACGCTGGACATGCAGCGCTCCGGCAATCAATGGCACATTCGCAAGGAAAGCGTCGGCGGCTAGTGGCAGACCTCGTCCGGCGCGGCCGGCTACAGAATCCTCCGTTCCCGCGCCGCGGAAACCTGCTCGCAGCGCTGATGACCGCATCGGCGCTGATGCTGGCAGCACCCGGCGCCGCCTTCGCTTCATCGAACAAGACGGGCAGCGTAAAAACCAGCAGCAGCAACGCCAAGGCCGGCAAGAGCAGCGCCGGCAGCCGCAGCGCGGCGCACGTCTCGTCCGGCAGCCGTGCTTCCGCCAAAGAAGCCCGGGGCGGTGCCGGCAAGTCGTCGGTGCAGGCCAAGGGCAAGAAGGCCGCGCTGGCAGAGACCCGGACCGCATCCGCAGCCAAACCCGCCCGCAAGGCCGCACCCGCCGGGTCGATCCAGGAAGCCAGCAGCGCCGAAGCCCGCCTGATTTCCGTCTACGAAATGTTCGGCCGCGGCCAGGCCCGTCCTGCGCTCGCCAAGGCGCGCGACCTGGTGCGGGACTATCCGAACTTCCAGCTCGCGCAGCTCGTCTACGGCGACCTGCTCGCGGCGCAGCTGCCGCCCACGAATTCGCTTCCCGACACGGCCGGCATCGCCAGGATGCGCGGCAACCCGGCCATGTCCGAGCTGCACGAGGAATCGCGCCGCCGCCTGCAGGCCCTGCGCGAGCGGCCGCCGGTGGGCACCGTGCCTTCGCAGTTCCTGTCGCTCTCGACCAAGAGCCGCTACGCCATTGCGGTCGATGCCTCGCGCTCGCGCCTGTACCTGCTGGAAAACTCCGACAAGGGGTTGAAGCTGGTGGCCGACTACTACATCTCGGTCGGCAAGTCGGGCACCGACAAGCTCGCCGAGGGCGATGCGCGCACCCCGCTGGGCGTGTACTACATCACCAGCCGCCTCGACCCGAAATCGCTGAAGGACTTCTACGGCGCGGGCGCCCTGCCCATCAACTACCCGAACCCCTACGACGTGCGGCGCGGCCGCACCGGCGGCGGCATCTGGCTGCACGGCACCCCGCCCCAGCAGTTCGCCCGGGCGCCGCTCGCGAGCGACGGCTGCGTGGTCATGGCCAACCCCGACCTCAAGCAGTTGCTGCGCAAAGTGCAGATCGGCGCCACGCCGGTGGTCACAGCCCGCAGCCTGCAATGGATTTCGCCGCCGCAGGCCGAAAAAGAAGCCCAGACATTTACCAATGCAATTACCGCCTGGAAAGACACACGGGCCAGCGGAAATGAAGCGCAATTAAAGAAATTCTATTTACCGGATTTCCAGCGCAGCAGCAAAAAACCCATCGACGGTAATTCGGCTCCGCACGACGAAGTCGAATATGCCCAGGGCAAGCGCGTTCAGTTCAAGGACATGTCCTACCTGCACTGGCGCGACGGCGACGACACCATGGTCGCCACCTTCGGAGAAGTCTTCGAAGGCGAAAAGAGCGGGCGCACCCGGCGCCAGTACTGGCTGCGCCAAGGCAGCGAGTGGAAGCTCTTTCACGAAGAAATCCTGGGCTGAACACCCTGTCGAAGCCCTGACGGCGATGGGGGCACACCCCCAATCTGTGATTTTTTGCGCACCAAAAGTGCCTATTTTGGGTGTTACAACTCGCCCTCCGAGACCCCGTGCTACGTAACACGTAACGCGTTTGTTCCCGTAACACCCCCCTCTCGCGCGTTCCCGACACCGTAACGTCCCCTCCCATCTTCATGGGAGGTCCGACACGGTTTACAGAGGGAAAAATACGTCTCTAGATTGTTAACCAACCTGACCAGGATCGTCCTGGACTGGGTGGCAGGAGGCTGGCCGCCATCCTGCTATGTACTTCCCCAATATCACACCAAGGACCTCACCCCTGGGGGTTTTCAGTGTTGATACAGGGAGTTACTCTGTATAACATTCGCTCTGCCAGTCGTTGTTAACACACCCTGAAAGGGCACGAAATGCTTAATTCAATTACTCGATTTATTGAGGACGAAGAAGGCGCCACTGCAATTGAATACGGAATCATTGCGGGCCTTATTTCAATTGCAATTGTTGGGGTTCTTTCTGCAGGCGACGGCCTCGGCCCCAAGCTCAAGGCGGTATTCACCGCGATCACTACCGCGGTCACGGCCATTCCCCTGACGTGAGATTGCCTCACATCGTTTTCTTTCTGCGCTCCCCTTAACACTTCCCAAAAGGTCTCATCATGATTAACTCCATCACCCGTTTCCTGCGCGACGAAGAAGGCGCAACCGCCATCGAGTACGGAATCATTGCCGGCTTGATCTCTATCGCCATCGTTGGGGTTCTTTCAGGAACCGATGGCCTTGGCGCCAAGCTCAAGTCGGTCTTCTCCACCATCAACACCAAGCTGGTTATTCCGAGCTGATCGGCCCGTCTAAGTGATGCGATTGGTGTGTCTCCTTTGGTTGCTGTCCGTCGCCGTCTATGACTTCCGTCAACGTCGCGTTCCCAACTGGCTCGTGCTTGCCGGCGCCACATTGGCGCTGGCTGCACTTGCTCTTGAGATGCAACCTTTCGGCATCGGCTGGACCACTGCATTCACCGGCGCTGCGGTCGGCTTCGGTGGCCTTCTGCTCCTGTACGCCGTCGGCTTCATGGGAGCGGGCGACGTGAAATTCGCTGCCGCACTCGGACTCTGGGTGGGCCTGTCGGCCCTGCTGCCGATCTGGATCGTGGGCAGCATCCTTGCCGGTGTGCACAGCACCCTCTTTCTCGCACTGCAGCGTTGGCCCGTATTTCCGCGGCTTTCGCTGATGCTGCTCGGCCGCACCCGCGCTGCGGCCAGCGACAACGGTAGCGCTGCGCCCAAGCGCAGGCGCCTCGTCGTTCCCTACGCGGCCTATCTCGCACTGGCTACAGCGGCATGGATGGTCTGGGGGCGACAGAGTTAGCAGCTTGCTGCCTCTGTCGCCGCAGGCTCTTCATCCTTCCATTTCCATGATCGCTTGCCACCCATTCTTCATTCGCCGCTCATGATCAACCTCACCAAAATCCTCGCCGCCATCCTGGTGCTCCTGGCCATTGCGCTCGGGGGCTACGCCTGGATGCTGAGCCGGCAGGCGCCGGCCCCCGCCGTGTCGGCCGCCGGGCCCGCGGCAGGGCCCATGAAGGCTCGCGAGGTACTCGTCTATCCGGTCGTGGTCGCTGCCAAGGCGCTGCCTGCGGGCGAGGCGATTCCCGCCGACGCGCTGCGCGTGGAGCGCCTGACGATCAATCCGGCAGGCGCTTTCCAGGACGTGGCAGTGGCCGCTGGCCGCGTGCCGGTGCTGGACCTCGCCGAGGGCACGCCCCTGATGGAAAACCAGCTCGTGTCGGGCCTCGCACTGCGCATTGCGGAAGGCGAACGCGCCATCGGCATCAAGGCCGACGAAATCATGGGTGTGGGCAACAAGATCCAGCCCGGCGACTTCGTCGATGTCTTCATCATGCTCAAGTCGGACGGCAAGGACGTGGACCGAAGCCAGGCCCGCCTTCTGCTTGCCCGCAAGCGCGTGCTGGCTTTCGGAAATGCGTCCATCGACGGCCTGCCATCCAAGTCGCCCGACAAGGCCGCCGCACAGCAGGCCCAACGCAATGAGCCAGCCCGCACCGCCGTGCTGGCGGTCCCCATCGATGAGGTGAACCGGCTGACCATCGGCGACGCCAGCGGCCGGCTGATGCTCGCGCTACGCAACCCGACCGACATGGCGCAGCCCGATCCCAAGCTCTTCGCCGAATTGCCCACGGCACTGCAGCCGCCGCAACCCAAGACCGGCGAGCCGCGCCGCGCCCCGCTCGAAGGGCTCGACCGCGCCCAGGCCGGCCTGACCGCCGCCGACCTCGTCACCGGTGGCAAGGGCCCGAGCGTGCGGCCACCGGTCGCCGAAGTGCGCGCCGTCGCCAGCGGCCCGCGCGCGGCCAGCACCGGCACACGCGGCGGCCTCCAGGTCGAGGTGATTCGCGGCGAACGCAGCGAAACCGTGAACTACTGAACTTGAATCGCCAAGCGACACCCGCCCTCCAGGAAAAACACATGCCCTACATGTTTCGCGAGCAGTCGACCGATGCCGCCCCAGGCCCGCAAAAGGCCCCGTCGCAGCTGCTGCGTTCGTCCTTTGTCGCGCTTTGCGCGGTGGCGCAGGCCGCATGGCCGCTGGCGTCCACGGCCGCTGATGCACAAGCACAGGCGGCGCGCCCGGAACAACAGCGACAGCCGCAATCTCAGTTGCCACGTCCGCTGGTGCTGAGCGCAGGCACGCAGCAAGAGCTGCTGATCGACAAGGGCATCGACCGGATGGCGATCGGAGACGAGAGCGTTGCCAACGTCACCATCACACGCAAGACGCCCAATTCGTCCGCGGCGCGATTGATCGTGACGGGCAAGGCCGCAGGACGCACCTCGCTGATGGTCTGGGAAAAGGGCAACGCCGCCGCAACCACTTACACGGTCGAGGTGCGGCGCCGCTCTTCCACGGTCGCCGGCTCCATGGACAGCATGACCGCGCACCAGCAGGCACGCAGCACCGCGCTCGCCAGCGCCGGAGAGAAGACCGATCTGATCGACCGCTCGGTCGTGAACGTGCGCAGCAGCACGGTGCAAGTCGAAGTGAAGATCGTGGAGTTCAACCGCAGCGTACTCAAGCAGGCGGGCCTGAACATCTTCAGCACACGCCCCAACTCGAACGGATTCAGCTTCGGCGTCTTCTCGCCCTCGTCGCTCGCGTCGGTGAGTTTTGCCGCCAATGGGCAACTTTCAGGCGAATACAACAGCCCGCTCGCACAGGCCTTCAGCCTGCTCTTCAACTTCAGCAAGGCTGGCCTCGGCTTGAACGTCGGCTTCCTCGAAGGCAACGGCATGGCCCGCGTGCTCGCCGAGCCCACGCTGGTGGCGCTTTCGGGCCAGAGCGCCAGCTTCCTCGCCGGCGGCGAGTTGCCGATTCCGGTGCCGCAGGGCCTGGGCACCACCAGCATCGAATACAAGCCCTTCGGCATCGGGCTGACGCTGACGCCCACGGTGCTGTCGAACGATCGCATCGTGCTCAAGGTCGCCCCCGAAGCCAGCGACCTGGACTACACCAACGCGCTGAGCCTCAACGGTGTCGCGGTACCGGCAATCACCACGCGCCGCGCCGACACCACGGTGGAACTGGGCGATGGCGAGAGCTTCATCATCGGCGGGCTCGTGAGCCGCAGCACCGCTTCGAATGCCGACAAGGTACCGCTGCTGGGAGACCTGCCGATCCTGGGCGCCTTCTTCAGCAAGAACAACTACAAGATGAGCGAGAAGGAACTGGTGATCCTGGTCACGCCGCACCTCGTCAAGCCCATTGCAAAGGGCACGGACCTGACGCCGTACCTGCCAGGTTCGGCCGAGCAGCGCGACGGCGCCGTGTGGCGCTCGTACTTCCTCGGCGGCGCGGCCGATACCGCAGTTCCCGGCTTCTCCCGCTGAACGGATGAGCCGGACACCCATGTATCGCAGGCAAGCCCGATGAACGCTCCACGCGACAGCATTCCCGAAACAGGCAGCGAGACTTATCTGTTTGCGTCGAGCAATGGCAGCCACATCACCTGGTTGACAGACGCCTTGGGCTCGCTCGGCTCCGTCGTCGTCCTGGCGCCGGACACGAAATCACTCGACGAACGCATTGCCCTGCTCGGACCGGTGGCGGTGTTCATCGACTTTTCACCCGAGCAGAGTGCAATGGCCAGCCAGCTACATCAGCGCCTCAAGCGCGACTGGCCGACGCTGCCCGTGCTGGCCACCGGAACATCCGCCGAGCCCGCGGCCATGCTCTCCGCACTTCGTGCCGGCGTGGACGACTTCATCGACATGGCCGCGGCTTCCACCGAAGCCGTGATCACCTTGCGCGCCCTGCTCGATCGCCGCGGCACGCTGCAAGGCGGCACCCGTGGCAGCACGCTCGCACTGCTTGGCGCACGTGCCGGCCTTGGCGTGACAACGCTGGCCACGAGCTTGGCCCTCACGCTGAACGATCAGCTAGTCCAAGCCCCTGCGCGTCCTCCGGGACGCAGCGCCAGGCACGGCGTGGCGCTGCTCGACCTGGGCCTGCCGGCGCGAGATGGTCTCCTCTATCTCGACACGCAAAGCGGCTTCAGCTTCGTCGATGGTGTGCGCAACCTGCGCCGGCTCGACCAGACCTTGCTGCACACCGCGCTCGCGCATCACAGCAGCGGGGTCGCCGTCCTGCCACTGCCCGCCAGCCTCGCGCAAGTGCGCGAGATCTCGCATGCCGACTCCGTCACGCTGATCAAGCGCCTGGCGGACTTCTTCGATTTCCAGATTGCCGACCTCGGCGGCTTCTCCACCCTCGACTTCGTGGCGCAGACCGTGCGCGAAGCGCAGCAGGCGTGGGTTGTGTGCGACCAGAGCATCGGCGGCATCGTATCGACCGCCAACATGCTCAAGGAATTGCGGACACGCGGCGTTGAGACCGACCGCCTCGCACTGGTGGTCAACAAGTTCGACAGCCATGTGGGCCTGCCGGCCAAGGACATCGCCGAACGACTCGAACTGCCGCTGCGGCATGTCCTGCCCTCGCGCAGCGCACAACTGCTGGCGGCAGCGAGCCGCGGCGAGATGCTTGTGCGCACCGCGCGCGGCGACCCTTACGCGCAAGCCGTGACCGGAATCGCCCGGGGCCTGCATCAGGAATACATCTCCGCAACGGGACAACCCCCGGCCAAGGACCCACGCTGGGTTGCGCTCAAGTCGCAACTTACTGGCTTCTGGAAGAGTTCACACGAAGGTTGAACCCATGTCTACCGATATCGAATTTGCCGACGACGACCAGACGTTCATCAACTCGCAGCAGTTCCAGGACATCAAGAGCTGGACGCACGACCATCTGCTGAGCCGCATCGAGGAGTTGGGCGCGGAGTTCGGCCGCTGGTCGCGTGCCTCGATCCAGCAGTTCGTCGAGCTCGAGGTCGACAGCTTCGTGCGCCTGCGCCGCGTGCCGATCAACGACCGCGAGATGCAGCTCATCTCGGACGCGTTGACCAAGGAACTCGCGGGCTTCGGACCGCTGGAAGATTTGCTCAACGACCCGGCCGTCGAAGACATTTTGATCAACGGCTACCAGAACGTGTACGTGTCGCGCCACGGCATGCTGGAGCGCGAGACGGTGCGCTTCGCCGATGCAGAGCATGTGATGCGCATCGTGCGCCGCATCCTCGCGCCGCTGGGGCGCCGGCTGGACGAGTCCAACCCGATGGTCGATGCGCGCCTGCCGGACGGTGGCCGCATCAACGTGATCATCGAGCCGCTGGCCATCGACGGGCTGTCGGTCTCGATCCGCAAGTTCCGCAAGGAACCCCTCACGCCTGCCGACCTGGTGAAGCTCGGCACCTTCGACGCGGGCATGGCGCAGCTGCTCGAAATTGCCGTGCGTGCGCGCTGCAACATCCTCGTGAGCGGCGGCACGAGCTCGGGCAAGACCTCGCTGCTCAATGCGCTGGCGAGTTTCATCCCCGGACGCGAGCGCGTCATCACCATCGAGGACACGGCCGAACTGTCGCTGGGCACCAGCCACGTGGTGCGGCTCGAAAGCCGCCCGGGCGGCTTCGACGGAACTGGCGTCATCTCCATTCGCGACCTGCTGCGCAACAGCCTGCGCATGCGGCCTGACCGGATCATCGTCGGTGAAGTTCGTGGCGCCGAAGTGATCGAGATGATGCAGGCCATGAACACCGGCCACGAAGGTTCGATGGGCACCATCCACGCGAGTTCGCCGCGCGAATGTCTCTATCGCCTGGAAATGCTGGCGGGCTTCGCGGGCTATCAGGGCAGCGAAGTGAGCCTGCGCCGGCAGATCGCCAACGCCATCGATTTCATCGTGCAGATCGGGCGGCTCTCGGGCGGCCAGCGCCGGATCATTTCGCTGAGCGAAGTCACCGGCGTCAACGACAACATCGTCGCGATGCAGGAGCTGTACCGCTACGAGCCCATCGTCTCGCCCGATGGCGAGGAGCGCGACCGCTGGGTGTCGCTGGGCATTGCGCCGCATTCGCCCAAGATCACGCGCTTCCGCCAGTCGATGGCGCGCGCAGCGCAGGGAGACAACCGTGCGTGAAGCTTTGCTCGTCGTGACATGCATCGCGCTGCTGATGGCAGCTGCGGGGCTGTTGCTCTGGCAATGGGCAAAGAGGCGGCAAGTGCGCCAAGCCACGGAACGGCACTTGAACCAGCAGATTCTTGCCACCGGCACGGCCACCGCAGTGCCGATGCCCGTGCGGGATCTCCCGGGAGAAGGTGCGGCGTCGACCCTGATGGCCGATCCCTGGCTGGAATCGGAAGCGGCGACCGCAGCCGCCGCGCCGGCCAGCCTGCTCGAGCGAGCCCTCCCAGGGTGGTTGGTGGGGGTGATCGAGCCGCGCACCATGGTGTTCGCGCTGCTCGCCATCGTCGGGCTCTGCGTGCTGGTCGGCGTGCTGGCGGGGTGGTTGGCTGCACTGGCCGTGCTGTTCCTTCTGCTGCTGGTCGCGAGCTTCGTGGTGTGGTGGCGGTTGCAAAAGGCTCGCCGCAAGCTGGTGAGCCAGCTGCCCCCGTACATCGACGCAATGGTGCGCCTCATCACCATCGGCAACTCCACGCAGGCCGCTTTCCAACTGGCGATTCCCACGACGCAAGAACCGCTGCGGGGCCACCTGGAACGCTCGGCCACACTGGTGCGCGCAGGTGTGGACCTGGACCGCGCACTGCACCAGACGGCAACCCACGTGCGTGTGGAAGAAATGTTCCTCCTGGCCTCGATCCTGGGCCTGGGCGTGCGCTACGGCGGCCGCGCCGACCTGCTGCTGGAGCGCGTGGGCAACTTCATGCGTGATCGCGAGCAGGCCGAGCAGGAACTGAGCGCCATGTCTGCGGAGACGCGCCTCTCGGCATGGATCCTCGGCTTGCTGCCCGTGGGTGTGGGCGCCTTTTTGATCCTCACCAATCCCAGCTACTTCATGGGCATGTGGAACGACGGCACCGGTCGCATCCTGATCTTCTCTTCCGTCGGCCTGCAACTGACGGGTGCGGCGCTTCTCTACCGCCTGGCGAGACTCGCATGACGTTCACCTCCAACCAACTGGCGATCTTCAGCCTCGTGCTGCTGGCGATGGGCCTGGTGATAGGTGCTGGTGCGCTGATCGCCACCGAGTTCCGCCGCACGCGCAGCGGCCAGGTCATCGGCCGCGCCATCCGGCAGGCCTCGCTCTCGCCCGACGCCCTCAAGTCGCCCGTGGGATCGGACGAAGAAACCGAAGCGGCATTCCGCCCCGAGCTCGACCTGCCGTTCCATTGGCTCAATTCGCGACTGGGCCGCGCACTGGTAGCGGACGAAGACCGCAACCTCATTGATCAGTGCGGCCTGCCTTCCAAGCGCGCACAGCTGATCTTTCTGATAACACGGATCACGCTTGCGCTGCTGCTTCCGCTGCTGGCTTACGTGCTGTGGAGCAGCGGGCATGAGCAAGGCACTGTCGTCGTCGTGCTGACGGCCGCGGCTGCCATCGGGTTCATGGCGCCCAAATGGGTGCTCGGCCGGATTGCGGCCGGCAGGCGCGAGCGCGCCGCCAGCGAGCTTCCGCTGTTCATCGACCTGCTGCGGCTGCTGCAAGGCGTGGGCCTGAGCCTGGACCAAAGCCTGCAGATCATGGCGACTGATTTCCGGCACGTGCTGCATGTGCTGGGCTACGAACTGAGCATTGCCAATGCCCAGTACAGCCAGGGGCGCACCCGCGAGCATTCGCTGCATCGCCTGGCCACGCTGCACAAGAACGAAAACCTTCGGGGCCTCGTGTCGCTGCTGGTGCAAGTCGATCGGCACGGCGGCGCGGTGCAGGAGCCGCTTCGCGTGTTCAGCGACCGCCTGCGCGAAAGCCGGCGCTCGGAGATGAAGGAACGCATCGGGAAGATCACCGTGAAGATGACCGGCGTCATGGTGACCACGCTGCTGCCGGCGCTGGTCATCGTGACCGCGGGGCCGGGCTTCATTGCGATATTCCGTTCACTGGGAGCCATCAGCAAATGACACCACTCGACTTCTTCGAGCGTTCGCGCCGTATCGGACATCTGCTGGTTTGCGCCGCCGCTGCGACGGTGACTCTGGCCATCACCGGCTGCAGCCTCCTCAAGGAGCAAAGCGGCTACGCGATGACGGCCGACGCGCAGCAGCGGGCGTCCGCCGAACTCGCGGCCGAGACCAAGGCCGGCGCCAACATCGATACAAAGCCCACTTACCTCAAGCTCGTCGAGCAGATGCAAAAGGAAGGGTTGTGGTTCGCATCGCTGGCGCACATCGATGCGCTCGAGCAGCGCTGGGGCGTGGCGCCCGAATCGACCCGCATGCGTGCCGACGCATTGCGCCAGACCGGTCAGGCCGCCTTGAGCGAGGAGGCCTACAAGCGCCTGATCGGCACACCCCTCGAAAGCGCCGCCTATCGCGGCCTGGGCCTGCTGGCCGGCGCGCGCGGCAGCTATGCCGAATCCGTGCAACTGCTCAAGCAGGCGCAGCGCCAGACGCCGACCGATGCATTGCTGCTCAGCGACCTGGGCTACGCCAGCCTGCGCGCGGGACAGTTCGCCGAGGCGCGGTTGCCGCTGATGCAGGCGCTTCAATTGAGCCCCAACAGCACCCAGGCCCAAGCCAACCTTGCGCTCTACCTCGAAGCCACGGGCCAGAGCGAACAGGCCATCAGACTGATGGAAGCCAACCGCATGCCCGAGTCGTCTCGCGCAGCAGTGCGCGATGCGGCGCGCCAGTTGCGCGCAGGCGGCGCCGTACCGCTCGCGGCAAGCACCGCGTTGCCTCCGCTCCCCGCCAGCACCACGCCCGAAAGCGCAAGCCCGGTGCGCGACGAGGTGGCCACGCTTCCCCTGATGCTCAAGGCGTCACGCTGGTCCGGCAACGGCGGCCTGCGCACGGCCAGCCAGATGAATCCATCCGCCACGGAAGCCGCCGTGTCCCTGTCTCCCAATTCGACCTCACGAGGTACTCCATGAGAAAAGAACGTGCCACCCGCCTAGCTGCAATGTCGTCCGTGCTCGGGCTCGCCGCTGTGCTGATGACCATCGCTCCTGCGGTGTTCGCGCAAGATGCCAAGCCCATCGGGCCTCCTGCGGCGCCCGCAAGCGCCGAGGCGCCGGTCCCCACCAGTGCTGAGGGCCAGCCCCAGATCGCCGAAGACGCGGAACCCGTGTACGAGCGGCTGCAAGTGGGCGATGCCACGCAAGGCCTGCTCGCCTGGCAGCGCAGCGGCGAGATCGCGTCGCCCACGCGGCGGCCGATTGCGGGCGAGGTCGCGAACCGCAGCTACGAGCGGTATCTGAAGAGTTTCGAATTTCCGATTCCGGAGCGCATGAGTTCGATCGTCAAGTCGGGCTCGAGCGGCGGCACGACGAAGTAACTGCGCGCCGCCCTACTTGCGCACGCTAAGGATCATCATGAGAACACCCTGCCTTCGCACAAGAGCGCGCACCCAGCGCGGTGTGTACGCGGTCGAGTTCGCCATGGTGTTCCTGATCTTCTTCTCGTTGCTCTACGGGATCATCACCTACGGCATGCTGTTTGCGTTCAGGCTCGGACTGCAGAACGCCGCCGAAGACGGGGCGCGAGCGGCGCTGCGCTACCAGTCCACCTTCGCGCAGCGTGCGACACAGGCGAAAACCATCGCGACGCAGAGCAGCAGCTGGATGCCCGCAGTAGTAGCGCCCACCGTCAGCGCGACGGTCTGCGGGGTGGTCACCAACAACTGCGGCACACCCACCTGCGGGACCGCTTGGAACGATCGCTGCCAAATGGTGGTGACCGTCACCACCAACAACATGCAGCAGTTGCTGCCGCCCTTCCCGAGCTTCGCGATACCGAACCAGATCGTGGGCAAGGCCAGCATGCTGCTGGACGGGAGAGCGCCATGAACACCCTGCGTGCTGGCGGCCAGCACACAGCCGCGCGGGCTCTGCAACGCGGCGTTGCCGCCATCGAGTTCGCGCTCGTGTTCGTGGTTTTATTCAGCGTGGTCTACGCGGTCGCGACCTTCGGCGCGGTGCTCTACACGCAGCAAGCCGTCACCCGCGCCGCCGAAGAAGGCGCGCGGGCCGTGGGCCTGCTCGCACCCGCTCCGATCGCTGGCGACACGCGGGTAAAGGATGCGGTGTATGACGCCCTGGCCAATTCGCTGGTCGTGCCTGTCTCCGCCAACGCGAACGTGGCAAGCCGGCGCAGCTGGATCGTTTCGCAGGTCAGCGTGGACGTCACCTCGGGCGCACCGAGCAGCCCCGGTGCGTATGTCAGCTACATGGTCACTGTCACCTATCCCTACAGCGCGAACCGCTTGTTGCCCTCGATGCTGGTGCTCGACACCAGCCGCTGGATGCCCGATCAACTGCGCAGCCGCGCCAGCGCAGCGCTCCGGTCGTCCTAAAGACTCTCTTGTCATGAACGCCTCCGCTCCTTCCATCAGTCGCCCGCTACGCCGAGCAATGCCGGCATCGCCTCGGCGGACACGCGGCTCGATCATCATCAACATGGCCATCGCGCTGAGCCTGATCGTCATCACACTGATCGGCACCGAGATCGGTTTCATGTACTTCATGAAGCGCGAATTCCAAAAGACGGCGGACCTTGCGGCGCTGGCGGGTGCACAGCAGATCCGTGGCGGCTGCGCCGCAGCCACCACCGCGGCGCAGCTAAACGCCAACGGCGCAACTGCCGGTGACCTGGGCCGCAACATGCCGGTCGGGCTCGCGCCGCTGGGCGGAACCGAAGTGCAATGCGGCTATTGGGACAAGACCACGAGTTTCCAGACGCCCGCAGCAACAGGACCTGCCAACGCGGTGCGCGTTAGCTTCGTGCGGTCTTCTCCAGCGCTCTTGGCATCGCTCTTCACTGCCAACCGAACCATCAGCGTCACGGCCGTGGCGGCGTTGGGCGCCCCACTCGCCGTTTTTTCCGTAGGAAGCACCTTGCTCAGGGTCAATGGCGACTCGCTACTGGGTGACGCGCTCAGAGGCATCGGATTGGACCTCTCCGGCACATCGCTCGTTGGCTACGACGGCCTTGCACAAGTGAAGATCACACCAGGCGGCTTGCTCGCCGAGCTCAAAATTCCTGTCGCTGCCGACATCGGGGTGGGCGACCTAAATGCGTTGCTGGTGGCGAACACTGTCAGCGTTGGACGATTGCTGGATGCCATCGTGACCGTTGCCGGACAGAATGGGCTGGTCTTCAGCAACGTCACGCTGCTCAACGCTATCAAGACACAGTTGGGCGTATCTAACCTCGACGTCCAATTAGGCTCGCTGACCAATCCGCCGACAGGCCTGTTTGCGCATATCACCGCGCCTGCCACCGACAGCGCAAACGGAGCGTTGAACATCGGTGTCAACGCGTTGGATCTGGTTTACGCAGCGATTGGCGTGGGCACGTCGCAGCATGCAGTCACGATCCCTGGCGTCGGAATCAACCTAGCCCCGCTGGCCACGATCACCGCACAGTCCAGCGTCATCGAACCACCGTCGATCGGCATCGGAGGGGTGGGCGCCACGGCATTCACGGCCCAAATTCGCACCTTCCTCCATGTGCAGGCCAACCTTGCGGGTTTGATCACGCTGGATCTGCCGATCATTCTGGACGCCGTCACGGGCCAGGGAACGATCACGAAGATGTGCACGCCTGACCTTCAGTCGGGTGGGCAGGATCGCGCCAACATTGAAGTGACCGGCTCCATCCTGAGGGCGTGCGTGGGTCAAGTCGCCGGGGGAGCGCCTTTCTCGACGACGAATGCGTGCGTGGCTGCGTCGATGCAAATGGTCGATGTACTTGGACTGCTGAAAGTAAAAGGCGCGATCAATCTCAACGGGCTGCCTACGGGCCCGCACGAGTTGCAACTGGCGCAAGGTCAGACCAAGTCGACGCCGGTCAATTCTCTGGCGGTGGGAACATTCGTGGCTGACCTCACGAGTCAAGTGTCGAACCTGCTCTTAGG
>Ga0307412_10001246_pt1 | contig 14409 bp, 17 predicted proteins | sample DK1Cmetagenome_3_FD_203823 | JGI IMG/M metagenome (GOLD analysis project Ga0307412, IMG submission 203823) | Maize rhizosphere microbial communities from greenhouse at UC Davis, California, United States - DK15-C-1 | ecosystem: Host-associated > Plants > Roots > Rhizosphere > Soil | place: USA...
TCCCGCATGTACCGACCCTATTCTGGTCGTTCCGCATCATGGTCGGGCTCGGCGTGTTCTTCATCCTGTTGACGGCGACCTTCTTCTGGCTCTCGGCCCGCCGCCGTCTCGACGCCCATCCCTGGCTGCTGCGCGTCGCCGTCCTGGCGATCCCACTGCCCTTCATCGCCATCGAGTTCGGCTGGGTGGTTGCCGAGGTCGGACGCCAGCCCTGGATCATCGAAGGCGTGCTGCCGACAGCCGCCGCCGTCTCCAGTCTCGGCGCCAGCACCGTGCTTCTGACGATCGTCGGCTTCGCGGCGCTCTACACGGTGCTCATCATCATCGAGATGACGCTGATGGTGAAGGCCATCAAGAAAGGCCCGGAACCGGACAACGAGCCGGAAGCCGAACTGATTTCCGAAACCCTCGTTCCTGCCGCGGAGTGATCGATCATGATCCTGCACGAACTCATAGACTATGAAACCCTGCGCCTCATTTGGTGGCTGCTTCTCGGCGTCCTCCTCATCGGCTTCGCCGTCACCGATGGCTTCGATCTCGGCGTCGGCATGCTGCTCCCCTTCGTCGCCAGGACGGATACGGAGCGCCGCGTCGCGATCAACACGATCGGCCCGGTCTGGGAAGGAAACCAGGTCTGGCTGATCCTCGGCGGCGGCGCCGTCTTCGCCGCCTGGCCGCCGCTCTATGCGGTATCCTTCTCCGGCTTCTATCTGGCGATGTTCGCCATCCTGCTGGCGCTCATCCTGCGGCCGGTCGCCTTCAAGTACCGCTCGAAGCGCGAGAGCGCCCGCTGGCGCGGCAATTGGGATCTCGCGCTCTTCATCGGCGGCTTCGTTCCGTCGCTGATCTTCGGCGTCGCCGTCGGCAACGTGCTGCAGGGCGTACCATTCCGCTTCGATCCGGCCGACATGCGCATCTTCTATGAAGGTTCGTTCATCGCCCTGCTCAACCCCTATGCCCTGCTCTGTGGTCTGCTCTCCGTCGCGATGCTCAGCATGCACGGCGCGTCGTGGCTGGTGCTGAAATCGAGCGGTCCCGTGGCGGAGCGCGCGCGTGGCTATGGCAGCATCGCAGCCATCCTCGTCATCGTGCTCTTCGCGCTCGGCGGCGTCTTCCTGGCGCTTGGCGTCAACGGCTACACGATCTCGAGCGCCATCGTCACCGACGGCCCCTCGAACCCGCTTCTGAAGACGGCGGCCCATGAGGGCTCATGGCTCGCCAATTACGGTACCTATCCCTGGATGATGATCGCCCCGGTAGCCGGCTTCGCCGGTGCCGTCGCCACCCTGATCGCCATCCGCGCTAGGCTGGAGATCGGCACGCTGCTCTTCAGCAAGCTGTCGATCTTCGGCATCATCTCGACCGTCGGCGTCTCGATGTTTCCCTTCATCCTGCCCTCCTCGCTCGATCCGAAGTCGAGCCTGACGGTCTGGGATGCATCGTCGAGCCATCTGACGTTGTTCATCATGCTCGTCGTCACCTCGATCTTCCTGCCGATCATCCTCGCCTACACGGCCTGGGTCTACAAAGTGCTCTGGGGCAAGGTCGACGAGAAGCAGATCACCGACAAAAGCGGTCACGCATACTGAAGGAGAAATAGGATGTGGTATTTCGCATGGATCCTTGGCCTGCCGCTCGCGGCCGCCTTCGCCGTCCTCAACGCCATGTGGTACGAACTGATCGACGATGAAGCCAAGAAGAAGAAGTCCTGAGTGACAGGATAAACAAAAGAGGCTGCGCTCTGTCCGGGCGCAGCCTCTTCTCGTTCACTGAATGGAATCGACGTCAGTAACTGGCCGAAACGAAAATCTCGGCCAACGCCTCGATCCCGGCCTGATCGTCCGCATCGAAGCGTGACGTGACAGGGCTGTCGAGATCGATGACGCCGAGGATCTCGCCATTGTGGCTGAGCGGCACGACAAGCTCCGAGCGCGAGGCCGCGTCGCAGGCGATATGGCCGGGAAAGGCGTGCACGTCCTCAACCAGGATCGACTGGCCCTTTTCGACCGCCGTCCCGCAGACCCCGCGCCCGACGGCGATCCGCACGCAGGCGGTGCGCCCCTGGAACGGCCCGAGCACCAGCTCGTCCTTCGACTTCAGGAAATAGAAACCCGCCCAGTTAAGCTCCGGCATCATCTCGAACATCAGCGCCGAGGTATTGGCCGCGTTGGCGATCACATCGCGCTCGCCATGCAGCAGCCCGGTCAGCTGCTGCGCGAGTTCGCGATAGAATTCCTTCTTGTCGGCCTGATCGATCTTCGCCGTTTGAAACATGTCGGTTCACCTTTCAGCAGTGCATGGCACTTGTCGGGCCCTGATATAGCGATCCGCCCGTCACTTGCCAATTCGCAGCCGTGCAGCCTTCGCCCGCAATCAATGAGCGAATTCACGGCGGCTCCTTTTAAATTCACAGCGGATTGAAGGAAGCGATCTTGTCCGGCGGCGATCGGGCCATATGTCCATAATATGTCGATCGGATATCTGACGCTGGCGGCCGCCGGCGTCATCAGGTCGACGAATGCAGACGCGAAAAGGCCGTGCTCTCGCACGTCTGCCTGCCATCGAACCCGAAAGGCGATGGCATCGCGCGACCGTCGGCGCAGTTTTTGGCCGGCAACGATAGAACCATCCATTTTCAGTTTCAGTTCGAGGTAAAGGCAATGACACCGGAAGACAGACAGGCAGTTTTCAGCCACCGCGAGATTGCCGCAGTCATAAAGGGAATAACGCTCGACGATGGTACCGATGCGCCGATCACGGGCAAGTCGCTGGGCGAGGCCATCCTCTTCGTATCGGAGGAAGCGTCGACCAATGCATCGAGCGCGCATGTGATCTACGGCGCCAACGAATCGCTGAGCTACACCGATTGCCTCAGCATCTACCGCGACTACGGGCCGGCGCTCAGACGCGGCACCAACTGATCACCTTAGGCCAACAATACGTGGTGGCGGATCGCCGCCACGCAACACGCAGCGTGGCACGGCTATCACACCCTTCGCTTTAAGATAGGCGGGGCCTTCTCCTCAATTGTGCAGGGCAGCATTCTGAACTATACCGCCTCGTCGGCAACGATGCTCCGGCGCCCGAAGCTCTCTTCAAATTGAAACTGCTCCCATGACTGCTCCCCATTCGCCTGCGCGCGGCGTTCTCATCGCGTTTGCCGCCTATGCCGTATTCGCGTTCAGCGACGCTTCGATCAAGATCCTCCACGGCAGCATCCCGTCCTACGAGATCGCCTTCATCGGCGCCCTGTTCGGCACCGCCGCCCTGCCCTTCATCAAGGCCAAGGACGACTCCTGGCTGGATGTCGTTCGCTCGACCAACCGCGCGCTCTGGCTCGTACGCTTCGTCTGCGGCGCGATCGGCGCGATCGCCTCGATCATCACCTTCACGCTGCTGCCCATGGCGGAAGCCTTCTGCCTGCTCTTCCTGCTGCCCTCCTTCGTGACGATCTTGTCCGTCATCTTCCTCAAGGAAGATGTGCGCTGGCAGCGCTGGGCCGCCGTCATCGTCGGCTTCCTCGGCGTTCTGGTGGTGCTGCGCCCCGGCTTCCGTGAACTCTCGGTCGGCCATCTCGCGGCCGCCATCGGCGGCCTGACGGCGGCGATCTCAATCGTTGTGCTGAGAAAGATGGGTCCGGCCGAAAAGCGCCTGTCGCTTTACGGCGCGGCCCTGCTCGGCACCATCATCGTCAGCGGCATCCTGATGGCCTCGCAATTCGTCATGCCGACACCCCGCCAGTGGCTGTTCATCGCAAGCTACGGCCTGCTCGGCGCCGCCGGCAACGTGCTCCTGATGACCGCAGCACGCATCGCGCCCGCCAACCTCGTGGCGCCACCGCAATACAGCCAGATGCTGTGGGCGATCGCCTTCGGCTACCTTATTTTCGACGACTCAGTCGATCTGCCGATGGCCGGCGGCATCTTGTTGATCATCTGCTCCGGCCTGCTGACGCTGGCGCGCGAACGCAAGCGCGGCACGCCGCTGCCGACATCCGTCGTCTCCTCCGACAGCCAGGCACCGCTTGCAACCTCCGCTGCCGGCGAAGGCGCAAGCGCGCACAAAGCCTGACCGCCGCCAAAGCATAACCCCAAAACGAAAACCACCCCTGTCCGCGTCTCCACGCAGGCAGGGGTGGTTTCACTTCAAACTATCGGAAACCTGCCTGTCAGCGCAGGACCGGGCAACCGCGAACGTTGCCGAAGGTGATCTCGTCGGGTCCACGACGCGTGAAGCCCTGCACGATGACCCGGCGCGGCGTGATATCGACCACGCGGGCACGGCGGAAGCCGTAATCCATCGCCTTGTCTTCAGCCAAACGCGGATCGCAACCACGCGGCCGGCCGCCATACGGGGGTGGCGGTGGGCGGCCATAAACCGGCGGCGGTGGCGGCCGGCCATAGCCTGGAGGCGGTGGTGGGCGTCCGTAGCCTGGAGGCGGTGGCGGACGACCGCCGTCTATATAGATGTCCACCTGAGCGGAGGCCGGAACCGTAGCGCCGGCAAGCGTGCCGGCGCCCAGTACCAGGGCAATCCCCGCCTTGGTCAGAAACTGCATCATCGAAATCTCCATATCACGCGGTTGCGACCGCGCTCCTTTTTCGATTCTCTCGGCCGGTCGGAAGAACGGCCCTCCCGGATAAACGCATTGTTATGCGATTCGCACAAAGCAGGCTGAAAATGGCGCGGCCAAGGCGATGCAGTCCCGAAACGCGGGTCGATCCGACTAGCGGCGGATCTCAGGGCAACCGCGAACATTCGCGAAGAACATCCGGTCCCAATGGCCGCGATAGCCACGGCCGGAAACGACGACGCGGCGCGGGGTGATATCGGTGACGCGCGCGTTGCGCAGACCGGCATAACGTGCCTTCTCGACAGCCCGGATCGGCGAGCATGCGCGCGGCGGAGCGGGGCGATGGTACTGAATCTCGACGACCGACGCACGCTCAGGGCTGGCGGCTGACGCAACCGAGAACGTCGCGGGAATGGACGCAATGGCAAGGATGGCGGCGAACGAAGCTTTGGCGATAAAATGGGTCATGTTCATGCTTTCATTTGTTATCGATGGTCTCCCTCGCGGGATTGGACAAACGATAAACGCCTGAAAATGAACGATGTTCGAACCGGCCGTTCACATTTGGTTCAGTTGCCAAGATGCAGCACGACCTCGCGCCGATGCGGAGTTTCGCGATGTTCGAACAGATAGATCCCCTGCCAGGTGCCGAGAACAAGCCGCCCGTCCATGACGGGGATCCCTATCGAAACCTGCGTCAACGCCGCCTTGATATGGGCAGGCATGTCATCCGGTCCTTCCATCGTGTGGACGATCCAGCGCATCGACGGATCGGACGATGGCGGCACGAGGCGGCGAAAGAAACCGTTGAGATCGGTGCGCACATCCGTATCCGCGTTCTCCTGGATGAGCAGCGAACAGGATGTGTGCCGTACGAAAACGGTAAGCAGTCCGGATTCGATATCGGCCGACCGCACGAAGGCAGCGATCTGATCGGTAAACTCATAAAGGCCCTGCCCGCGGGTCTGCAGGCTGAGGATCTTTTGTGGCATGGGGCACCTCCGGACAATGAAACTCCGTCCAGAGGTCGCGCGCACCCACCGTCATGTCAATGCCGGTGATCGGTTCGCGTCAAAGCCAAAGCAGCGGAACGAAACCGCCATAGATCATCCGCTTGCCATCGAAGATATCAAGGCATCCGGTGACCTGCAGTTCAGGATCCGCCATGACCTTCGCATTGATCTCATCACGCTGCTCGCGCGAATCGTAAGTGATCCACGAGAACACCACGACTTCGTCATCGGTTGCCTGAACCGCACGCGGAAACGACGTCAACTCGCCATAGGGCACGTCGTCCGCGACGCATTCGACATAATCTTTCGCGCCATGTGACTTCCAGACAGCGCCGGCCTTGGCTGAAAGCGCCTTGTATGCCTCGATATTCTTCTTCGGCACGGCAACGATAAAACCGTCGACATAGGACATGATTCTTCTCCCTTGAACGTTGGCATCGCTTCAAGGACGAACGAGGCGCACCCGAACCGACACCTCTTTCAAGATAGGCGCCATGTCTGCTGGACAAGATGAGAAGGACAGACCTACGCTGTACCCGCGCGATCACCCTCGGCGGCAACGTTGAACGTTCGGAAGCGTTCAACAAGGAAATCGACAAGCGTGCGCACCGCCGTCGGCAAACCGCGCGATGCCGTAAACACCAGATAGATGGTGGCCTGGGACATCTGATAGTCGGGCAGCAGGCGCACCAGCGTTCCGTGCCGCAGCCCTTCGGCGCAAACGATATCGGGAAGAAGCCCGACGCCCACGCCAGCATGGATGGCTTCCAGAACGGCAGGCACGCTGCGACAGCTCATGCGCGGTCGATGCTCGTGCCTGTGCAGCGCACCATCGGGGCCGGTGAAATCCCAGACGTCGACCTCGCGCCACTCGGCCATGCCGCTGGTGAACGAAACGGTCGGCACACCTTCAAGCGATTCTATGCCCTCCCCCTTTGGCAGCCGCGCCGCCATATCCTTGTTGGCGACAAGGATGAGGTCGACCTTGCTCAAGACGCGCATCGTCAGTTCGGCGTCGGTCTCTTCGGTCAATTGCGCCCGGATGGCGAGATCGAGTCGGTCGTTGATGATGTCGACCCGCTGGTCGGTGGCGAGAATCTGCAACTGGATCTTTGGATGAAGCAGCAGAAACTCGGGAAAGATGGCGCCGAGCGATCCCTCGAGCAGCCCCGTTGGAACGCTGAGCCTGATCGTCCCCTGCGGTTCACCGTTGACATCGGCAACAGCCTTGGTGGCGCGTTCCGCTTCACGGATCATGTTCTCGCAGTAAACATATAGTGATTGACCAATTTCGGTCACACGGAACCGGTGCACCGTTCTTTCGATCAAACGGACCCCAAGCCGATCTTCCAGCGCGTTGATGTGCCGGCTGAGTTTCGACTTCGGCAAACCCAGTACGCGCCCCGCCGCGGAGAAGCCGCCATAGCGCACAACCGCTGCAAAATAAGCAAAATCGTTCATATCCGGGAAGATGGTTTCGGTCGCCGGCATTAGGGATTCCTTTTACAAAGGGATGCTAAAGTGCGACCCTCAGCAAGTCGCATACGCCCCTTGTTCAAGGATGCCAACCGCCGCCTGAATAGTTTCGTTCCAAATTTGGAACATAGCGTTCCAGCGAACCCTCTTCAATTTGCTGCAGCGCCACATTATCTCGCCGACATTGACGCCAATGTGTCTGCTTGGCGACCGCATCGTGCTCCACGGCACCCGAAATGGCTTTGATATCATGTTGCTCCGCAACCGCCGGGGCACTGTGTCTATATGCCTAAGTATTTGATATTGTGGCAAATTCATCACAATTAAGACATAACAAGTTTCACAAACAACGATTTCCTCACCATCCGAATTGATAGATTTAATGAGTAATGAGAGAAGAGATTCAGCGGTTCGCTGATCCGCGTGCCGAAAGGCTGTTTACCGGAACGGTTGCCTATCACCTCCCAGTGTGTGGCGACGGTCTCTTCTAAAAGGAAATGGATTTCAAATGAACATTCGGATGGTTATGCTGACGTCCGCAGCAGCTCTCGCTGCCGCCGCGTCCCCCGTCTTCGCTGCCGACGCCATCGTCGCAGCTGAGCCTGAAGCAGTAGAATACGTTCGCGTCTGCGACGCTTACGGCACCGGCTACTTCTACATCCCAGGCACCGAAACCTGCCTCAAGGTCGGCGGTTACCTGCGTTTTGAAGTATACGGCGGCCCGAACCAGAAGGGTTCGTCTGACTGGAACGCTCGTACGCGCGCCCAGGTTCAGTTCACTGCCAAGAGCGACACCGAGTACGGCCCGCTCACCGGCGTTATCGTTCTCCGTAACAACGGCGACAACTCCTCGACGAGCTCCACGCTGGACTCTGCTTACATCGACATCGCTGGCCTGCGCGCTGGTCTGTTCTACAGCTGGTGGGATGACGATTTGAGCGGCGAGCCGGACGTTCTGTCCAGCTACCAGACCCTGCACAACTCCATTCGTTACCAGTACGAATCCGGCGACTTCTACGCTGGCATTTCGATCGACGAACTGGAAGACGGCGCTGAAAAGGGCTTTGCTGAACGTAGCGGCAGCAACAACTTCGGCGTAGCTGCTGCAATCGGCGGCAAGGCTGGCGTAGTATCCTACCAGCTCATCGGTTCCTACGACAAGGAAAACGAAGAAGGCGCCATCCGTGGCATGCTCTTCGCTGACATCGGACCTGGCACCCTCGGCCTGGCCGCTGTTTATGCAACCGGCATCAACAGCTACTACGACGAGTCCGAGTGGACCGTTGCTGCTGAATACGCAGCAAAGGTTACCGACAAGTGGACCATCACCCCGATGGCTCAGTACTTCGGCAATTACGGCCACAACGCAACGAACACCGACTTCTCGTCTAACGACGCTTGGAAGGTCGGCGTAACCGTTGACTACCAGATCGTAGACAACCTCTACGCCAAGGCTACCGTCGACTACACCGACGTTGACCACGAAGACAGCGTAACCAAGGGCTTCTTCCGCCTGCAGCGCGCTTTCTAATCTGACTATCGGCGCCCCGGTTTAGGCCGGGGCACCTTTCACAAGTTTGCCTTTTCTGATCCGATTGACCTCCGATCAGTTACGGGGATTGGTCCGGTTTCCCTGCCGGACCGATCCTTGATTTTTCAGAGACAGGTTTGCAGCGACCGATCGCCGAACCCACGTCTCCCTAAGCCGTCGGCGTCTCGCCTCCCCTAGATCGTCAGTTCCTCGATGGAATCGACGCGATCAGGGTAGAAGGCGACATAGCCTTTGATCTCGCTGACGGCATCCGAGGGATCTTCATAGCTCCAGATCGCGTTTTCCGAGCGCTCGCCGTCCGACGCGATGCTGTAATAGGACGCCTCGCCCTTGTAGGGGCAAAAGCTCTTGTGCGTGCTGTGGGTCAGCAACGGCATATCCACGTCACTGCAAGGGATATAGAAGACGGCGGGGTAGCTCGCCTCTTTCAACGTAAATGCCTTGTGGCTATCGGCAATCACGCGGCCATTCCATTTGACCATCACACGCTTAGGATTGCGCGTAATCTTAATCGGATGATCCGGACCGGGAATCTTCATCGGCTGGGCGGACATTGGCGGCTCCTTGGATGTTCATGACATCGATATGGGGAGCACCGCGCTCATTTGCAGCAAAATCGGCGTAAACTTGCGGTGATCGAACCGCGCCGGCGCCTTCATCGGCCCTGAATCAACTCGTCAGAAGAACTCGTCAAGCATCTGATATCGAAGCAATTTATCAGCATCCAAAGACACGATGCCGTAGTTCTGGCAGAACAACTCGACGAACGCCTCGCCGAAATTCGCGGCGATGCTGCGGCAGGAAAGCGCAATGTCCTGATAGCGATCCGCAACGCCAAGACGGCCACAATCGATATAGCCGGCAAAGGCATCACCCGATGCCACGAAGTTCGGCAGGCAGGCGTCACCGTGGGTGACAACCAAATCCTCTTCGGAGGCAGGCATCTGGCAAAGCTCCGAATAGAGATCGGCGGCGCTGCGCCCAAGCCGCGCCTCGTCGAAATCCTCTTCGTCGACCAGACCGGCCCGCATACGCCGTTCGGCAGTGGCAAGCCGTTTCGACCAGCGGTGATCGAAGGGACATGAGGCGATGTCGAGGGAGTGCAGAGCGCGTAACGCGGAGGCCAGCATGACCACCCTCGCTTCGGCATCAACAGTCGAATCCGAAGCGAGATCACGGCCCGGCAAGGCGCTCATCAGCAGCCAATCATGGTCATCATCGGTGGTGAGAGCGATGATATCGGGACAAGGCATCCCCTGGCCGGAAAGCCACCGCAAGCGCGCAGCCTCATCCGCCAACTCGCTATAGGCGCTTCGTGCCTCGCACTTGAGATAGAGCGCAGGCGCACCTGCGCGTTCCAGGCGAAACACCTCGGATGGCGACCGACCCACGGGATCGCGATCCCAGGAATAGCCCGTGATAAAGCTGTCCAATGCAACGGGATGCGCCAAGCTAGGCCTCAAGCAGTTGCGCCCGCCTCGATCGAGGCGTCAACGATTAGTGTAATGTTTCGGGCTGCATTTCGCCGTGGAGGATGGAAAGCGCGTCTTCGAGCGCGGATACCAGCATGTCGGTCAACTCGTCGCCACGGCTTTCGATGATTGCCACCTTGGTGGCTTCGTCCTGTTGTTCGAAAAAGCGTTCGATTTCGTTCGACATGTCATTGTCCCCTCTTGTGCCGCTAACATCCGGCGATGGGACAAAGCTAGGCGGTCATGCTTGTGTCGGACTGGAGCGGAGAACGATTAACGATTCCGTTTCACTTCGACACAGCCAACTTAGCGCATTTCAAAAACGCTTCCAGACCGTTCAGCAAAACTTCTGTTATTTCCCTAACATCCTGCCTCATCACTTTGTGCAATCACCGACGTCATCCAAGTCGAAAACGCCTCCATCGCGGGCGTCACGGGGCGCGAATGCAGCCGCGTCAGCCAGTAGCTCCCCATCGACACAGTGATCGCGAATGGCTGCACCACCAGACCCGACGCCAGCTGGCGCTCGAACATCTTCGGCGGCGCAAGTCCGACGCCGATCCCCTGCTGGATCGCTTCCATCATCGCCAGCGAGGTGTCGAAGACGATGCTCTTCTGCATCGGCCCCGGATGTGAAACGCCGGCAGCCTCGAACCACCGCGTCCACTCGTCCGGCCGGTAGGAACGGAGGAGAACCTTGCCCGCGAGATCTTCCGGCCGTTTCAGCCCGTCCGCGAGATCGGGCCTGCAGAGCACCGACAAGGGCGCCTCGAAGAGCCGCGTCGCCTCCGTCGCGTGCCACGCCCCACCGCCGAAGCGGATGGCGAGATCGAGCCCTTCGGCGGCCAAGTCCACCCGGTTGTTATTGGTGGAAAGCCTGAGATCGACATAGGGATAGCGCTCCTGAAACGACGGCAAACGCGGCAGCAGCCAGCCGACGGCAAACGTCCCGACAGCGCCGACAGTCAGCACCTCGCGCACATGCCCGTCGCGAAGCCTCTCGACAGCATCAGCCATGCGATCGAAGCTGTCGCGCAGCACCGGCAGCAGACTGTCGCCCTCCGCCGTGATCATCAGCCCGCGCGGCAGCCGCCGAAACAGCGTCACCCCAAGCTGCGCTTCAAGAGCGATCACCTGATGGCTGACGGCCGCCTGCGTGACGTTGAGCTCGATCGCCGCCTTGGTGAAGCTCAGATGCCGCGCAGACGCTTCGAAAGCCCTGAAGGCGTTCAGCGGAAGATATGGCCGAACCATGATGAAGCCCCAATTTTTCTAATGGCTTCATCTAGTATTGGTCCTTTGTCGCGGGGTCAAACGACTGGTAGCTATCCCTAGAAAGCCACCAAGAAAGGGCCATTCCATGCATCTCCGCTCCACCCTGCTTGCCACCGCAGCGATCGCCGCAATGGGCACGACCGCGCAAGCCAAGACTATTTGTACTGTCGTGGCCGACGCCAAGACCGGCGGCACGATTGTCCAGGAGGGCGATTGCGAGGGCCGCGTCACTCCGGCCTCGACCTTCAAGGTGGCGCTCAGCGTCATCGGCTATGACAGCGGCTTCCTGAAGGACGAGCACACCCCGACCCTGAACTTCCGCAAGGGCGACCCCGACTGGGGCGGCGAGAACTGGAAGAAGCCGACGGATGCCGTCCGCTGGCTGAAATACTCCGTCGTCTGGTTCTCGCAGCGCATCACCCACGCGCTCGGCGAAAAGACGCTGCACGACTACGCGACGAAGCTGAATTACGGCAATGCCGATTTCTCCGGCGACAAGGGCAAGAACAACGGCCTCGACCGGGCATGGATCGCCTCGTCGCTGAAGATATCGCCGCTGGAACAGGTGGCCTTCCTGCGCAAGCTTGTGAACCGGCAGCTTCCTGTCAGCGCCCATGCGACGGATATGACGTTGAAGGTCGTCGAGAAGACCGAGCTGCCGGATGGCTGGTCGGTGCTGGGCAAGACAGGCATGGCCTATCCGAGACTACCCGATTACACATTCGACGAAGAGCACCCATGGGGCTGGTTCGTCGGCTGGGCGACTAAGGACGACCGGACCGTGGTCTTCGCCCGCCTGATTCAGGACGACAAGAAGACCGAGGGCACGGCAGGCGTTCGCGCCCGTGAAGCCCTCTTCGCCGAACTGCCGTCACTGATTGCGGGCAGCAGTAAGTAGCTCTCGATCAGGCCTGCGGGCGCTACAACGGCGCCCGCATCCGCCCATCAAAAATCGGGGAACCCGCGGCTGCGCCACTGCGACTTCGGGATAGCGGCGCCCACGTCATAGGCGAAATTTAGCACCTTGGTTCCGTCGGCATCGACCTCGCAGCGGAAGCTCATATCGTACCAGCGCGCACTGGCGCGAAACGCTCCGCGCTTGATCTCCAGCACATTGCCCTGCTGCAGGCGGTAGGACGGCAAGAGCTCCGGCCGGAACCCCTGCGGCGAGTGCCGGAGCTGCTCACGCAGTTCCGTCGTGCAGAGCTCGGCAACGCGCATACCGCGCGGCATGCCGTCGATCGCCGTCCGCGCCACGTCGCCGCCCGTATCGTTTTGCGAATAGAGCTTCTTCACCTTGGTCAACGGATCGGCCGCCGGAGCGGTACTGGCGGCGGGATCAGCCTTGGCGATCTCCTTCGGCTTGGCCTGCGTGATTTCGGTGGTCACCACGCCGGTTGCCTCGGCGGCCGGCCCGTTGTTTTCCTGATGCGCGTCGGCGACATCAACCTGTGGCAGGTTGATGTCATCAGGCATCGGCTTGGCCGGCGGCTTGTCGTCGGCATTGGGTTTTCCAGCCGATGCGGGATCATCCGTGGGCTTTTCCGCATCGGGCGCGCCGGCAGGTTTCCCCGTCTCGGTCGAAGCGTCGCCGTCCTCGGCCTTCCTCGGGCCGCTCGCCTTGTCGCCAAATTCGAAGACGGGGCGCAGCGGCTGGATCGGCTGTGGCTTGCCATCAGGTCCCTTCGGCTGCTGGTCCGCCTTTGCCTGTTCGGCCGGATCCGGCTTCGGTGGCTCCTCAGCCTTCTTCTCCTCGGGCGGCTTTTCTTCCGGAGGCTTTTCAGGCGGCGGCGGCTCAGGCGGCTTTTCTTCAGGTGGTTTGGGCGCTTCCGGCGGCTTCTCCTCCGGTGGCTTTGGCGGCGGCGGTGGCGGTTCGGCCTTGGCCTCTTCCTGCTTGGGCTCCGGTGGCTTTTGCTCGGCCTTCTTTTCTTCCGGCTTCTGTTCGTCGGCAGGCTTTTCGGCCGCAGCCGGCTGCTCGGGTTTCTTCTCCTCGGGCTTCGGCTCTTCCGGCACCTTCAGCGCAGCCTGCTCCTCCGGCTTTTTCTCTTCGGGCTTCTGCTCTTCCGGTGGCGGTACCATCTCGACATTGACCGTCTCCTCCTGGGGAGGCGGCGTCGGCTGTGGCAGCTTGATCAGAAAGCCGGCAACGACGACAATATGAAGCAGCACCGAGGCGATGACGCCCCAGCCGAACAACCCCAATTGCTTTTCCGTTGCCTTGGCCATACCCACGCAATGCTGAACGACAAGTTGTCGATGTGGCCTTTTAAGAAGGCATCATCAAGCCTTAAAGGCAAAAAACACGCACACCTGACAAGGGCGTGAACGCCAGGGTACATAATCCCCAGCTAGACACCGTCAGAAACGAGAAAAGCCGGACCAAGGGCCCGGCTTTTCCAATGACATATCTCCGCGACTTAGCTGTCGAGGAACGAGCGGAGCTTCCTGGAGCGGCTCGGGTGCTTCAGCTTGCGCAGCGCCTTCGCTTCGATCTGACGGATACGTTCGCGGGTAACCGAGAACTGCTGGCCGACTTCTTCGAGCGTATGGTCGGTGTTCATGCCGATGCCGAAACGCATGCGCAGCACGCGCTCTTCGCGCGGCGTGAGCGATGCGAGAACACGCGTCGTCGTCTCGCGCAGGTTCGCCTGGATGGCCGCATCGATCGGCAGAAGCGCGTTCTTGTCCTCGATGAAATCGCCGAGGTGCGAATCTTCTTCGTCACCGACAGGCGTTTCGAGCGAGATAGGCTCCTTGGCGATCTTCAGGACCTTGCGGACCTTTTCGAGCGGCATGGCGAGCTTCTCGGCCAGTTCTTCCGGCGTCGGTTCGCGGCCGATCTCGTGCAGCATCTGGCGCGAGGTACGAACGATCTTGTTGATCGTCTCGATCATATGCACAGGAATACGGATCGTACGAGCCTGGTCGGCGATCGAGCGGGTGATCGCCTGACGGATCCACCATGTCGCATAGGTCGAGAACTTGTAACCACGGCGGTATTCGAACTTGTCGACCGCCTTCATCAGGCCGATGTTGCCTTCCTGAATG